>Ga0307515_10001559_pt1 | contig 51153 bp, 47 predicted proteins | sample 17_EM_MG_FD_194513 | JGI IMG/M metagenome (GOLD analysis project Ga0307515, IMG submission 194513) | Populus trichocarpa ectomycorrhiza microbial communities from riparian zone in the Pacific Northwest, United States - 17_EM | ecosystem: Host-associated > Plants > Roots > Unclassified | place...
TTATTTTGCATTGCAATATGTAAGAGTCGCCTCGATTGCTGTCCGGGAGGAGCGAGGAGGACGAATGCAAATCATTTCAACGGTTTCGGGCCTGCGTGCAGCGCTCGCTCCGGCCAAACGCATCGGCCGGAATGTCGGGCTCGTGCCGACCATGGGCTATCTTCATGACGGCCATATGGAGCTCGTCGCCCGTGCGCGCACCGAAAACGACATCGTCGTCACGTCGATCTTCGTCAATCCCCTGCAGTTCGGCGCCAATGAGGATCTCGCCAAGTATCCGCGCGATCTCGCCCGCGACAGTGCGATGCTGGAAAAGGGCGGCGTGGATTTCATCTTCGCGCCTGATGTCGAGGATATGTATCCGGGCATAATCGAAACCGTAGTGGATGTCCCTTCGATCGGCCGGCAACTCGAGGGCGAAGTCCGCCCCGGCCACTTCGCCGGCGTCTGCACCGTCGTGACCAAGCTGTTCAACATATCAGGCGCGGACCGGGCCTATTTCGGCGAGAAGGACTACCAGCAACTCCTGATCGTCAAGCGGATGGTCGAAGACCTCAACCAACCCGTCGAGGTGGTCGGCGTACCCACGGTGCGCGATCACGACGGCCTCGCGCTTTCCTCACGCAACGTCTATCTGACGCCTGGCGAACGGCGTGCCGCCGCCGTGGTTCCGAAGGCGCTGGTCGAAGCCCAGCGCCTCATCGATGCCGGTCTGCGCGACCCCTCGCAATTGGAAGCGCAGGTCACCGCCTTCATTTCGGCCGAACCGCTCGCCCGGCCCGAAGTGGTCGCGTTGCGCGACCCGCACACATTGGCGCGACTGGAGACGATCGATGACGGCGCATTGCTGCTGCTTTTTGTACGCTTCGGCACCACGAGGCTTCTTGATAACCGCATACTGACTGTCCACATGCGCCAGACGGCCTGAACGCCCGCCGGATTACCCGAGAATCGGAGAATGCCATGAGTGCCCAAACCAACATCAAGCGGCGGACCGCGGCCTCGATCCAGGCGCTGAAGGGCGAACGCCCGGTCGTTTGTCTCACCGCTTACACAGCCCCGATCGCCAAGCTGCTTGATCCCCACTGCGATCTGCTGCTCGTCGGCGACAGCATGGGCGTGGTCATCTACGGCTTCGAATCGAGCGTCTATGTGACGATGGACATGATGATTGCACACGGACAGGCAGTCATGCGCGGCACGAAGGAAGCCTGCGTCGTGGTCGACATGCCTTTCGGATCCTATCAGGAATCGAAGGAACAAGCGTTCCGCAGTGCTGCCCGGATCATGAAGGAGACGGGCTGCTCGGCCATCAAGCTCGAAGGCGGTGAGGAAATGGCGGAAACCGTGCACTTCCTCAGCCAGCGCGGCATTCCCGTCATGGGCCATGTCGGGCTGATGCCGCAGCAGGTGAATGCGACCGGCGGCTACCGCTCGCTTGGACGCTCGGAAGAGGAAGCAGCGAAAATCCGCCGCGACGCCAAGGCGATCGACGAGGCCGGTGCGTTCTCGATCGTCATCGAAGGCACGATCGAGCCATTGGCGCGGGAAATCTCCGCCGGCATCAAGGCCGTCACCATCGGCATCGGCGCATCCGCCGCCTGCGATGGGCAGGTGCTGGTGACAGACGACATGCTGGGCATCTTCACCGATTTCAAGCCGCGCTTCGTCAAGCACTTCGCCAATCTGGCGCCTGAAATCTCGAAAGCGGCCGAGGACTATGCCGCCGAGGTCAACGCGCGCAGCTTCCCGGCACCAGAGCACACCTACCAGATGAAGCGGCAGAAACTCTGACCTGCCGCCGCATCGGAAGCGGGATCAGACGAACCGGAAATCCGTCGCGTCGATATCGGTGAGCGAGGTGTGCATGATGACCAGCCGGTCACCATCACCCGTTTCGATGATGACGTTGCCGCCCTTCTCAAACATCAGGGGCTGGAGATCGTCGAAATCGTCAAGGCCATCCACATCGATTCGGACCAGATCCTCGCCATTGACGAAATCCGTGATCCGGTCGATGCCGGAGCCAGTGAAGGCAAAGGTGTCGATACCGGCGCCGCCGGTCAGCCAGTCATTGCCGCCGAGACCGGCCAGCAGGTCGTTGCCGCCCAGGCCCGAAAGGCGATTGCGTCCGGAATTGCCGTAGATCGCATTGTCGCCGCCATTGCCCGTGCCGTTGATCGAAGCGCCACCGTCCAGAATGAGCTGTTCGAAATTCTCACCCAGCACGAAACTGACGGTCGAGTGCACATAGTCGGTGCCCTCCTCGACATGCTCGTGAAGATCGAGGCCGCGACGGTCGACGATATAGGTGTCGTCACCGAGTCCGCCATAGATGACGCCCTTGACCCAGCCGCCGTCATTGACGAACACATCCTCGCCGTCGCCGAGGTGAACCTCGCCGATGATATCGCCCTCGTTGGTCACCACATCGTCGCCGAAATTGGCATGTACGGCGATATCGCCCTGGATGAGGCCCTTATTGGTCAGCCACTGCACGTCGCCATCGGCCGAATTGAGGAACACCGCGGCCGAGTTGTCTCCGGACTGGAACACCTCGCCCCTGTTGAGCATGCCGCTGTCGTCGCCCTTCAGTTCGACCGCTAGGCCATGCTCGCCCTGTATGAAGCCGTGGCGCCCGTTGATCACAACAGCGGACTCCCCCGTCAGGAAGATGCCGGAATGTGCGCCGGAGATGACGCCCGTATTCTTGATGAAGGCGTTGTCGCCCTCTCCCGCCACGCCGAAATTGCCGGCAATCTTGCCGTGATTGACCAGCGTGAACCGGTTCGCATAGAAAGCGGCGCCGGTCTCCGAACCAAAAATGTCGCCGGTGCGGCCCACGACCATTACATTGTCCTCGGAAAGCGCTTCCTGTCCGGATCTGCCGATCAGCACGCCATCTCCATTCAGGCCGTTGACAAGCCCCTGGATGATGAAGGTTCTATCGAGCGCCGGCGTGGAAGCATCGATTGCCGCGCCATTGGCGACGGTGACATCGGCCCGCTTCTTGACGATCCATGTATCTCCGGCAGTCGAGGCAACGATCACCTGATCCCGGTATCCACTGAAAGAAAACGTATCGTCCATATCAGGTACTCCCGTTCGAGACTTCGCATTCGCGCTGTTCAATCTGCGGATGATTTATCACCGATCGGGGATGCCTGCTTCTTAATCGAAAATTTACCTTAATGTCTCCAAGTTGATCTATCAGCGCAATTGATCACCCATTCAAAAAAACGCGGTTGTGTGATCGGAGGTTTTTGCTAGATTCCCTAGAAATCTAGGAACTCCCGATGAAACGCGAAGAAATCTGGGCCGGCATGCGCGCGGCCGTGCCGACACTGTTGTCGTCGCTGCCCTTCGGCGTGCTGCTCGGCGCGGTGTCAGCCAATATGGGCCTGTCGCTTGGCGAGATCGTGATGATGAACATGACGATCTACGCCGGAGCGAGCCAGCTTGTCGGCCTGGAACTCTTCCAGCACAATGTCGCGCCGTGGCTTGTCGTCGCCTCGATCTTCGCCGTCAATTTCCGCCACATCCTCTATTCGGCAGCCCTCACCAGGTATATCGATCATTTTTCATTCGGCCAGAAGCTCGTGGCCTTCTTCCTGCTCGTCGATCCGCAATTTGCCGAGAGCGTGAAACGGGTCGAGAGCGGCAAGACGCTGACCATGACCTGGTACCTTGCCTTCGGCCTGACATTCTACACGATCTGGCAGGTGACCTGCATTCTGGGCGCCGTCTTCGGCAAGCTGGTCGGCGATCCCAAAGCGCTTGGCCTCGACGTGCTGCTGACAGTCTACTTCCTCGGCCTCGTGCTTGGCTTCCGCGCCAAGGACAAATGGCTTCCGACGGTGATCGTCAGCGCCGCCGCATCGATCGCAGCCTGGCATTTCGTGGGTTCACCGTGGCATGTGTCGATCGGCGCACTCGCGGGCATCATCGTCGCCTCGGCACTTCCGCTCGGTCCTGCACCGGAGCCGTTGCCCTGCCCGGAGACCGCGTGATGGATATCACCTTCACGCTCACCATTCTCGCGGCGGCGCTTGCCACCTACGCCACGCGGACCGCCGGCTATGTGCTGATCAAATCGATGAACACCATTCCGCCGCGCATGGAGGCGGCGCTGAACGCCGTGCCGGCCGCGGTGCTCGCGTCGCTCGTCGCGCCATCCTTCGTCTATGGCGGGATAGACGTGACGCTCACGATGATCGTCGCACTGCTGATCGGGCTCCGCGCGCCCTCGCTCGTCATGCTCGGCTGCGCTTGGGCCTTCGTGGTGGCCTTCCGGCATTTCGTGATGTGAACTTGCATTTCGGCACAATGCCGCGTATTTTATCGGCATATTGCCGGAGGTAGCTGATGAATTTCCATGAGCGAATGCAGTCGTTCTCGGAGCAGGAAATTGCGGACGCGGTGCGCAATCGACTGCCGCTCAGCGTGCTCTCGGATGCGCGCGACCTTGGACTAACCGAGGCGGAGATCGATGGCCTCGTCATTCCACAACGGACCCGCCGCCATCGAGCAGCGCGAAAAGAACCCCTGACCATTGACGAGTCCGACAAGCTGATGCGCCTGCTCAGGATTGTCTCGCTTACGTGCGAGACCTTCGGTGAAGACGCAAAAGCCTGGGCCTGGCTGCGCAGACCCTTGCGTGAACTCGGTGGGGAAAGCCCGCTGATGATGTCCGGCACGGAAGCCGGCGGACGCGTGGTGGAGACCATTCTCGCGCAAATCGGCTGGGGTGCCGCCGCCTGATGCTGATCTGGCGGCTCTCCACCGCGCAATTCGCGAGCGTCTTCGACGGCGGATATGGCTTGTTCAACAATGGGCGATGGAACAGCAAAGGCAACCGCATCACCTGTTGCGCCACGTCTCCATCGCTCTGTGTACTGGAAAAGCTGGTCCACATCGAGGATCCAGCCTTGCTGCCGCCACTCAAGATGATTGCCTATGACGTGCCCGGCGAAGTGGTGAGCGAGCAGACCGTGCAGTCCTCATTGCCGGTGGATTGGGTTCATCGCACCATCACCACCCAGAAGCTTGGCGATGATTGGCTGAAGGGGAAAAGTGCGTGCCTGATGGCAGTGCCCTCGGCGGTTCTCCCGCTCAACGATTCCCCCGATCTGAACATCCTGATCAATCATGCGCATCCGGACATAACCAGGATTACCGTCCGCTCGATCGAGGATTTCAGGCTTGACGCCAGACTGCTCGATTAATTGACAAGCGGCGCGGTCGAGCGTCTGAGCCAAGTCTTGATCTCGGCATCCTCGATCAGTGGCAGCAGTTTGTCGCGGGTCTCGGCATGGTAGTCGTTGAGCCAGCGCAGTTCCTCATCCGTCAGCAGGGCAGTCAGGATGAGGCGTCGATCGATCGGGCAATAGGTCAGTGTCTCGAAGCCGAGCATCGGCCGGTCGCCGCCTTCGATCATCTCGGCTTCTTCGACATAGACGAGGTTCTCGATTCGGATGCCGAAGCTGCCGGGGCGATAGTAGCCCGGCTCGTTGGAGAGGATCATGCCGGGCAGAAGCTCCTGCATCGCGGCGCGGGAGATGCGCTGCGGGCCTTCATGCACCGAGAGGTAGGAACCGACGCCATGGCCCGTGCCGTGGCCATAATCGGCGCCGGACTTCCACAGCGCGATGCGGGCAAGCGGATCGAGATCGACGCCGCGCGTGCCCTTGGGGAAGCGCGCGAGCGAAATCGCAATCATGCCCTTGAGCACCAGGGTGAAGAAGCGCCTCTGCTCATCCGGAACCTCGCCGGTCGCCACCGTGCGGGTGATGTCGGTCGTGCCGTTGATATATTGGCCGCCGGAATCGACCAGGAACATCTCGCCCGGCTTAAAGCGCCGGTTGGTCGCGGTCGTCACGCGATAATGGATGATCGCGGCATTCTCGCCTGCCCCCGAGATCGTATCGAAGGACACATCCTTGAGCGGGTTCTGCATCCGCTCGCCGACCCTGATGCGCGCGGCTTCCAGAGCCTTGACCGCATCGACCTCGGTGATTGTGCCCGGCTCCTGGCTGTCGAGCCAATGGAGATACTCGACCATGGCGGCGCCATCCTGGAGATGCGCCTTGGCGGAACCTTCGAGTTCGGTTCGGTTCTTGGTGGCGCGCGGAATTTTCACCGGATCGTCGCCGGACACGACCTTGCCGCCGGCCTCCTCGATCAAACCCGAGAGGACGTAAGGCGCCAGATCCGGATCGAGCAAGATCGCGCCGCCATCCGATGCTGCGATCTTGAGCTGGTCGATAAAGTCCGACGGCGGCACCTGTTTTGCCATCTGTCCGAGATAGGCGCGTTGTTCGATGCCGGTCTTCTTTTCATCGAGGAATATCTCGGCTCGCCCATCGGCATGGATGATCGCGCGCGCCAGTGGATGCGGCGTATGCGGGACGTCGGCGCCGCGGATATTGAAAGCCCAGGCCACCGAGGACGGATCGGTGAGCACCACCGATGTGGCACCAGCGGCGGACAGGCCTTCGGCGATGGTCTTGATCTTCTCGGTCGCCAGCACGCCGGCCTGGGCATCATACTGGATCGTGACCTTGCCCATCGGCTCGGCCGGACGATCGGTCCAGACTTCATCGAGCGGGTTGGACGCGAGGAAGACGACGCTCCCGTTCTTCGGGGCGAGCGCCTTTTGCAGCTTGGTCACCTCGGCGCTGGTATGCAGCCAGGGATCGATGCCGAGCCGGAAACCATCGGGCGCATGCGCCGCAAGCCACTTGGGCGGCGGCTCGCCGATCAGGTCACCACCAATAAAGACATTGCCATCGACCTGCTCCTTGAGCTGGGTCGTGTAACGGCCATCGACGAAAACGATCGCCTGGTCGGCCATGACGAGCACGACGCCCGCCGAACCAGTGAAGCCCGTGAGCCAGGACATCCGTTCGGCCGACGCCGGCACATATTCGCCCTGATATTCATCGGCGCGCGGCACGAGGAAACCATCGATGCCGAGATCAGTCATTTTCTCGCGCAGTTTCGCAACGCGTTCGCCGCCGAATTGCGGCTCGGCGGTGGTTTCGAAGGACTGGAACATGGGGCACTCCGGAAGAAATCGATTCCTTATGTCTACCCCTCGTCTTCGGGAAATAGAAGCCGCTGATAATCCTGCGCGCCATGCAGCACATGCACCACCTCCACGATCTTACCCGCGACGCGAAACAGTATGAGGTAATCGCCATGCACCGCGCGGCGAATACCGCGCTTCTTGGGATCAGTGATAAGGCCGTGAGATTCGGGGAAATCCTGTAATGAAATACAACGATCGTAGAGTTCGGCGACGAATGTTTCCGAGCGGGAGGGATTATCGACTTTGATGCGTTTGCCGATATCGAAGAGACCAGACCACGCCTTATCCGTGATAACGACGTGATATCGCATGGTCCATCAAACCTTGGACAACTCGTCACGCAGGCGCTTGAACGCCTCCTCCACATCCATTACGCGACCGGATTCAGCATCGGCAATACCTTCGTCAAGCGCTCTATCGAGAGCGGCCCATTTCTCGCTATTGCTCTTTTCCTGTAGATAGCGCTCACGTACCAAATCTCGGACATATTCGCTACTGGATGCATAGGCACGCTTCTGCACTTCATTCTTTACGAATCGCTCGAGCTCAGCGGTGAGAGTTAATGTCATCTGTCCGGCAGGTTTCATGCGATTGGCTCCTTTCCACCGACTATAACACAAAGTGAAAAACACTGGAATGCACTTTTATCCCCCAATCAACGCCAGCCACCCGTCCTCGGTCATCACGGTTACGCCCAGTTCCGTTGCCTTGTCCAGCTTCGACCCCGCCCCCGGCCCGGCCACCACGTAATCCGTCTTCTTCGATACCGACCCCGCCACCTTGGCGCCGAGGCTTTCAGCGCGGGCCTTGGCCTCGTCCCGGGTGAAGCGTTCGAGCGAGCCGGTGAAGACGACCGTCTTGCCGGCGACGGGACTGCCTGATGTGGATGGCGCCTCTACTGCTTGTGGCGTCACCTGCCTGAGCAATTGCGCGATGACGCCGAGATTGCGCGGCTCCTTGAAGAATTCGACCAGTGCGCGGGCGACGATCTCGCCGATGCCTTCAATCGCGTTGAGGTCGTTCCAGGCCTCGCTGCCGGGTTCGGCCGCGTCCTTTACGCCGGTCTCGAACGCCTCGTATGTGCCATAGGCGCGGGCCAGCAGCTTGGCATTGGTCTCGCCGATATGGCGGATGCCGAGCGCATAGATGAAGCGGTTGAGCGAAACCTCACGACGATCGTTGATTGCCGCAAAAAGCTTGCCGACGCTTGTCTTGCCGAAGCCGTCGATGTTTTCGAGCTTGTTGAGGGCACTGCGCTGACGCTCTTCGAGCGTGAAGATCTCCGGCGCGGTGCGGACCATCAGCGCCGGATCGTCGCTCGCAAAGAAGAACTCGATCTGCTTGGAGCCAAGCCCCTCGATATCGAAGGCGTCGCGGCTGACGAAATGCTTGAGATGCTCGATCGCTTGGGCCTGGCAGACGAAGCCGCCGGTGCAGCGCGTCACCGAGTCGAGCTTGCCGGTCTTCTCATTGCGCTCACGCACTGCATGACTGCCGCAGACCGGGCAGGTTTTGGGAAATTCATAGGGCACCGCCTCCGCCGGACGCTGGTCGAGCACGACATCGACGATCTGCGGGATGACGTCGCCCGCGCGCTGGACGATAACCGTATCGCCGATGCGGATGTCGCGACCTTCGCGCAAAGGCTCACCGGAATTGCCTGTGCCCTTGATGTAGTCCTCGTTGTGCAGCGTGGCGTTCGTCACCACCACGCCGCCGACGGTGATCGGTACAAGGCGTGCGACAGGCGTCAGCGCGCCGGTGCGGCCCACCTGGATATCGATCGCGGTCAACTGGGTGGTTGCCTGCTCGGCCGGGAACTTGTGCGCCGTCGCCCAGCGTGGGGACCGCGAGCGGAAGCCGAGGCGGCCCTGAAGATCGAGTCGGTCGACCTTGTAGACGACGCCATCGATATCGTAATCGAGCGATGACCGGATGAGGCCGATCTCGTTGTAATGCGCGATGATTTCCTCGACGGAGGACAGCCGCTTCGTCAGCGGATTGACCGGAAAGCCCCATTCGCGGAATTTTTCCACCATGCCCGTTTGGGTATCGGTAGGCATGGCGGACACCTCGCCCCAGGCATAAGCGAAGAAGCGGAGCTTGCGGGCCGCCGTCTGCTTCGGATCGAGCTGGCGGAGCGACCCCGCCGCCGTGTTGCGCGGATTGACATAAGTCTGCTTGCCGTCGGCCTCCATCTGCGCGTTGAGCGCCGCAAAATCGCTCTTGGCCATATAGACCTCGCCGCGGACTTCGACGACTTCAGGCACGCCTGCCGGCAAGGTGTTGGGAATTTCCTTGATCGTCAGGATATTGGCGGTGACGTTTTCACCCACGGTCCCGTCGCCGCGCGTCGCCGCCGTCACCAGCTTTCCGCTCTCGTAGCGCAGCGACATCGAGAGGCCGTCGATCTTCGGTTCGGCGGTAAAGGCGATGGAATTATCCGGGATGACGCCGAGGAAACGATAGACCGAACTCACGAAATCGCGGACATCGGTATCGGAAAAGGCATTGTCGAGTGACAGCATCGGCCGGGCATGAGTGACCAGCTTGAAGCCGGCGGCAGGCGCCGCACCCACCTTCCTCGATGGACTGTCCGCGCGCACGAGATCGGGGAACGCCTGTTCCAGCGCCTCGTTGCGGCGCTTCAAGCCATCGTAATCGGCGTCGGAGATCTCGGGCGCATCCTTGCCGTGATAGAGCGCATCGTGCCGGGCAAGTTCCCTGGCAAGGAAATCGAGTTCTATTCCCGCTTCCTCGACGCTGAGTTCGGTAACTGGCTTTTTGGACGTCGTCATGGGCTCCCCCGGAATGCTTGGCTCGGCTTTTCTAGACCGGCAAGACACGGATGAAAAGCCGGTTATCCCTCGCCCTTCAACAGTTTCCCGGCAGCAGCGCGCGCTTCGGCGGTGATCGAGGCACCGGCCAGCATGCGGGCGATTTCCTCCTGGCGGGCATTGTCATCCATGGTCGCGACGCGGGTCGAAACCCGGCCGCTTTCCTCGCCGGTAACACCCTTGGAGATCAACAGATGTGTATCCGCGCGCGCCGCGACCTGCGGTGCATGGGTGACCGACAGGACCTGGACCCGTGAGGATAGCCGCTTGAGCCGCTGGCCGATCGCGTCGGCGACCGCGCCGCCGACACCGGTGTCGATCTCGTCAAAGACCAGCGTCGGCGCCGAACCACGATCGGCAAGCGCGACCTTGAGCGCCAGCAGGAAGCGCGACAGTTCGCCGCCCGACGCAACCTTGGTGATCGGGCCGGGCCGCGTGCCGGGATTGGTCTGGACGTGGAATTCGACGCGGTCTATGCCCGACGCGCCGGCCGCTTCCTCGTCGGTTTCGATCTCCGTCATGAAGCGTGCGCGATCGAGCTTCAGCGCGGGAAGCTCCACCATCACCGCTTCGGAGAGCGCCTTGCCGGCGTTCTGGCGCTTGGCGGAGAGCTTGCGGGCCGCGGCAAAATAGATGGCCTCGGCTTCCTTCTCGCGTGCATCCAGCTGCTTGAGCCGCTCCTCGCCATGGTCGAGATCGGCAAGATCGGCGATCATCTTCGCTGCCAGCGCCGGCAGGCCCGTGACCGGCACGGCATATTTGCGGGATGCCGCGCGGAGCGCAAACAGCCGCTCCTCGACGCGTTCCAGTTCCCTCGGATCGAATTCGGTGCGGCGGAGCGCGGCCTCGACCTGATTCTGCGCGTCGGAGAGATGGTTGAGTGCTTCGTCGAGCGCCTGCACGGTTTCCTCGAGCAGGCCAGGCGCCTCGGCCGCCTTGCGTTCGAGGCGCCGCACCAGCGAGGCGAGATGCGGCACCGGCGAGGCATTGCCGTTGAGATACTCGGACGCTTCCGAGATATCTCCGGCGATCCGCTCGGATTTCATCATCCGCGAGCGCTGTTCGGCGAGTTCGTCCTCTTCGCCATCGACGGGCGAGAGCTTTTCGAGCTCATCGACGGACGAGCGGATGTAATCAGCCTCGCGCTGTGCCGCCTCGACCTTCGCGCGGTGCGCCCGCGCTTCGCGGCCGGCATCCTTCCATGTGCGAAAATTTGTGCCGACGGCAGCCGCTTCCTCGGTCAGGCCGGCGAATGCGTCCAGCAGCGTCCGATGCGCTTCGATATCCACCAGAGCCCGATCATCATGCTGGCCATGGATCTCGACCAGGAGGGAGCCCGCCTGACGGAGAAGCTGCGCGCTTACCGGCTGGTCGTTGACATAGGCGCGCGTGCGTCCATCGGCCGATTGTACGCGGCGGAAAATGATGTTCTCGCCATCCTCGTCGATGGCGTTTTCCTGCAAGAGACCGCGCAACGGATGCGACATTCCGACATCGAAGACCGCCGTCACCTGCCCCTTGTCCTCGCCATGGCGCACGAGGCCGCCATCGCCCCTGCCCCCAAGGGCGAGCGACAGCGAATCAAGCAGGATCGATTTGCCCGCGCCGGTTTCGCCCGTCAGTACGGACAGGCCCGGCTCGAAGGCAAGATCAAGCCGATCGATCAGGACGATATCTCGGATCGATAGCTGTATAAGCATTGAGAGTGAGTGCCCCGATCAGGACTCGCCGAGAATGAGCTTCTTGCCGGCGCGGGAAATCCACGAACCCTGGTTCTCCTGCGGCGCGAGGCCCTTGGATTGCAGAAGTGCGAAGCTATCCTTGTACCAGACGCTATCGGGATAATTGTGACCCAGCACGGCAGCGGCGGTCTGCGCCTCATCCACGAGGCCGAGCGAATAATAAGTCTCAACAAGGCGGGCCAGCGCTTCTTCGACCTGATTGGTGTTGCCGAACCGCTCCACTACGGTTCGGTAGCGCGAGATGGCGGCAAGATATTCCTTGCGCTCCTGATAGTAGCGGCCGATCTGCATTTCCTTGCCGGCGAGATTGTCGCGCGCCATGCGGATCTTGGTCTGCGCGTCATCGACGTATTCCGAGGTCGGATAGTCCTGAACCACCTTCATCATGGCTTCGATGGTCTTGGCGGATGCGCGCTGGTCCTGCGTCACGACGGGAATCTGCTTGGCATAGCTCAGTCCAACCAGATACTGCACGTAAGCTGCATCCTTGGTCTGCGGATAGAGCTTCATGTAGCGATCACCGGCCTGGATCGCGCCTTCATTGTCGCCCTGGCGGTACTTGATGAAAGTGCTCATCACCAGCGCCCGGCGCGAATATTCCGAGAAGGGATGCTGGCGATCGACAGCCTCGAACTTCTTCTGCGCCTCAATAATCTTGCCGGCATTGAGGTTGGCAAGACCCTCGTCATACAGCTTGTCGGCCGGCTCGGTCTGCGCGGACAGCTTGGTGATATCGAGGTCCGGATCGTTCGAGCAGCCCGCGACCATAACGGCACTCGTGCCAAGCACGAGCGACAGGAGCACGGTGCGTGCGGAAAGTTTCATCATCGATATGTCCTGCATTTCCCCAACCGGGTCACTCAACTGGTGGCCACAAAGCAATCCCGAGCCGTCGAATTAAGCGGCTAATAGCCATAAAACGTTCGGAACCGCAACGTCATGGCCTTCAAATCATGCAAATTTGTGGCGGAACCGATGCAGCCGGGACACGGCCAACAAGAAAATGCCGGCCGTGAGCCTAAATGTGGACTCGCGGGAGGCTTACGCCGTCCAGGGCGCATATTCCGGATGCGATACCGCGATCAGTTCCGGCACGGCCACCCGGTGACGCGCGCCTGCCGACTCGACGATCTCATAGGCCGACCGGTCCGAAAGCAACGCCTTGAGCGCCATGGCATTGACCTTGTGGCCACCGCGATAGGATCGATAGCGACCAAGGAACGGCGCTCCCGCCAGCGCCAGGTCGCCAACGGCGTCCAGTGTCTTGTGGCGAACGAATTCGTCGGGCCAGCGCAGCCCCTCCATATTGATGACGCGATTGTCGTCACCGATCACCACGGAGTTTTCGAGCGAAGAACCGAGCGCCAGCCCCATGGCCCAGAGACGCTCGACATCGCGCATGAAGCCGAAGGTGCGGGCGCGGGCCAGTTCGCTCTTGAACGATACGGAATTGAGATCACCCTTCCAGACCTGGCGGCCGATGAGCGGGCTTTCGAAATCGATCTCCACCTCGAACCGGGTTCCGTCATAAGGCTGGAATTCGGCCCAGGACGCGCCGTGATCGATACGGACGGGCTTCTTGACGCGGATATAGCGGCGCTTGACGCCGAGCGGGCGGATGCCGGCCTGTTCCATCGCTTCGATGAACGTGGCCGAGCTGCCGTCCATAACGGGCATCTCAGCGCCATCGATCTCGACCACTGCATTGTCGATGCCGAGCGCATAGAATGCGGCCATGACATGCTCGACCGTCGCGACCGAGCGCGCCTGGGAGAAGCCGAGAACCGTGCAGAGATCGGTCGAGCCGACGGATGCCGAAACTGCCTTGAGTTCCGTCACTTCATCATGCGGGCCGGTGCGTTGGAAAATAATGCCTGTGCCGGCTTCCGCCGGATTGAAGACCGCAGTCACCTCGGCTCCCGAATGGACGCCGATACCGCGAATCGTGAACGGGTTCTCAAACGTTGTTTCAAAACCCAAAAGACTTAAAGACATAGTACCCCACTTTTTCCAGGTGGCCCGTTCAAACCACCCGTCCGGCCATCCGGACAATCATGTGACATGCTGCAGAAACTGCGATTTTCGTACGGGTTTCCAGCCTCCCAATTGGACCCATGGTGAAAATATCGTCACGGCACCGGCAATCCAAATCAATGTTTCTTTCCAATTGTAATGATCCGCCGATCGTCGTCTCTTGATGCATGAAGGGCCCGGATTTCAAGTCCGGGCCCCTCCTCCGATTTTAACTCTTCCAGTGGTCAGTTCGACTGGCGGCGCAGGAAGGCCGGGATGTCGAATTCCTCGGTCTCCTGGGCGCGTGGCTGGGCCGGAACCTGGCGCCCCTGATCGTCGAGATTGCCGCGGCGCGGTGCGTAGAGGCTGGCTTCCGGCGACAGCGCCCTGCGCTGCTGGGATGCCGCGTTCGGGGCAGCGGTCGTCATGTCGGACGGGGCCGGAGCTTCTTCCTCCTTGCGGCCAAGCGACGAGGTCAGGCGCTTGAGCAGGCCCATGGGACCACGCTCTTCGGCATGCGCAGTGGAGGCCACGCCGGCGCGGTGCTCGATTTCGGCCTTCACCACCGGGGAAAAGTCCTCAACCTTGGGCATGCGGAACTGATCGGCTTCCATGCGGACCGATGCCATCAACGACGACTCGGAGCGAACGTCCTGATGATGTTGCACGGGTGACTGTGCGGGGGAAACCGATGGTTCGCGATACTGCATCTGCGGTTCAGGCTGCGCAACGACGCGACTGACGACCGGCGCGGGCTTCGCGATCTCTTCAGCCGGCATTGCAAACAGCTTGCTTGCCGGACGGAAGTCGTCCTGGGGCGCGGAGGCCAGTTCCTGCATCAAGGGATCGGCGACCGCGATCTCGAGTTCGCGTTCCATTTCTGCGGCGCGAATCGCGTCGGCGACCGGATCGGCTGCGAAGGTCATCGGCTGCGGCGCTGGAACCGCCTGCGGCTGGGCTTGCGTGACTGGAGCCGGAGTCGGAGCAAGGCTGGCCTGAGGACGGGCAACCGGCCGCGAGACCGGCTTCACCTCAAAAGGGCGAAGGTCACCCGCTCCCATTGCGCGATCGATACCGGTCGCGACAACAGAGACGCGGATAATGCCTTCCAATGCTTCGTCGAAGGTGGCGCCGAGGATGATGTTGGCGTCGGGATCGACTTCTTCGCGGATACGGGTTGCAGCCTCGTCGACTTCGAAGAGGGTCATGTCGCGGCCGCCGGTGATCGAGATCAGGAGGCCCTGGGCACCCTTCATCGAAGTCTCGTCGAGCAGCGGGTTGGCGATCGCAGCTTCCGCCGCGGCCAGTGCGCGGCCTTCGCCCGAGGATTCACCGGTACCCATCATAGCACGGCCCATTTCCCGCATGATCGAGCGCACGTCGGCGAAGTCCAGGTTGATGAGGCCTTCCTTGACCATCAGGTCGGTGATGCAGGCAACGCCCGAATAGAGCACCTGGTCCGCCATGGCAAAGGCATCGGCGAAGGTGGTCTTGTCGTTGGCGATGCGGAAGAGGTTCTGGTTCGGGATAACGATCAGCGTATCGACCGACTTCTGCAGGTCGATGATGCCCTGGTCGGCGATGCGCATGCGGCGTTGGCCCTCGAACTGGAACGGCTTGGTGACGACGCCGACGGTCAGGATACCCTTGGAACGGGCCGCCTGCGCGACGATCGGCGCAGCACCGGTGCCGGTGCCGCCGCCCATGCCGGCGGTGACGAAGCACATATGCGTACCGTTGAGGTGATCAATGATCTCATCGAGGCATTCCTCGGCGGCCGCGCGGCCGACATCAGGTTGTGAGCCGGCGCCGAGGCCTTCGGTAACCTGCACACCCATCTGGATCACGCGGTCTGCCTTGGTCATGGCGAGCGCCTGGGCGTCCGTATTGGCAACAACGAAGTCCACGCCCTGCAAGCCGGCCGTGATCATGTTGTTGACGGCATTGCCGCCGCCGCCGCCGACGCCGAACACCGTGATGCGCGGCTTAAGCTCGGTGATGTCCGGCTTATTCAATTTGATGGTCATGTTGTCCGTCCTTCTTTTATTCGAGCCGGTTGCCATACCGGCCGTCATTCCTGAATGTGTTAAAAACTGCTCTTGAGCCACTGGCTGACGCGGGCGATCCTGCCATTGCCCCCGCCGAGATTGGACAGAACGCCCTTCTCCTCGGCGTGGATTTCGAGATCTGCAAACTGCGGATAGATCAGCAGCCCGACCGCGGTCGAGAATGCCGGACCCTTCGCCGCAGGCGGCAGGCCCTTGACGCCCATCGGCCGTCCGATGCGAACATTGCGGGCGAGAATCTGCCGCGCCAGGTCCGGCAGGCCGGTCAACTGGCTGGCGCCACCCGTCAAAACCACGCGCTTGCCGACGATCGGCGAGAAGCCCGAACCACGAATGCGGTCACGGATCATCTCCAGCGTCTCCTCGACGCGGGCGCGCACGATCTTGCCGATCAATCCGCGCGGAACTTGCGTCGGCTGCTCATGATCGTCCTCGCTGATCGGCGGGACCGATACCAGTTCGCGATCGTCGCCGCCATTGGAGAGCGCCGAAGCATGCATAACCTTGATCCGCTCGGCTTCCTCGATACGGGTCGAGAGCCCGCGTGCGAGATCGGTCGTGACGTGATGGCCGCCGAGCCCAATTGCATCGGCGTGAACCAGCTTGCCCTCGGCGAAGACCGAGATCGTGGTCGTGCCGCCGCCCATGTCGATGGCCGCACAACCGAGTTCCAGTTCGTCATCGACGAGCGCCGCAAGGCCTGAGGCATAAGGCGTCGCCACCATGCCCTCGACCGAAAGATGCGCGCGGTTGACGCAGAGCTCGATATTTTTGATCGCCATGCGTTCGGCGGTCAGCACATGCATGTCGACGCCCAGCGTATCGCCGAACATCGAGACCGGATCGCCGATGCCGCGCTCGCCATCGAGCGAAAAGCCGGTCGGCAGCGAATGCAGCACGGCACGGTCGTTGCGCAACGATTGCTGGCAGGCGGCGATCAGCACCTTGTTGACATCATCCTGATCGACTTCCTGGCCGCCGAGATCGATCGAGGCCGTGTAGATATCGCTCTGCAGGCGACCGGCCGAGACGTTGACGATCAGGCTGTCCACCGTGAGATTGGCCTGACGTTCGGCGGTATCGACCGCGTGGCGGATGACGCCTTCGAGGGCATCGAGATCCGAAATCACGCCTGATTTGATGCCGCGCGACTTCTGGTGGCCGATGCCGATGATTTCGATCTTGTGCGTACGGCCAGGAAGAATCTCCGATGCCTCGCGCGGCGTCAGCCGGGCGATCATGCAGACCACCTTGGTCGAGCCGATGTCGAGAACGGAAACGACATGCGACCGCTTCGAGGGAAGCGGCTTGACGCGAGGAGTGGAACCGTTGGAGGAGCCGAAGATATTCATATCGCCTCCTTCATCTTCTTGAATTCCTTGGCGCGCGCCTCGACCGCCTTTTTGCGGCGGGCGCTCGCGTCCTCGGTCAATTGCACCGTGGTGCGATCCTCGAGCCGGAAATCGATGGCGAGAATATCCCGTTCCAGCACCTGCTGATCCTTGTCGAATTCCGCGAGTTCGGCCATGGCGCGTTCCATGCCGTGCTCGGGCAACTTGATGATGACGCCGTTGTCGAGCTTGAGGTCCCAACGCCGGCCGGCAACGCGCATGAAGGCCTTGACCCGCGTTTTCACGGTTGGCCACTGATCGAAATCCTTCATGATCTCCTCGGCGCCGGCGCCCGCATCCTGGCCGACGAAGAGCGGCAGGTGGGCGAATTTATTGTCCCGCAGATTTGCGATGACCTTGCCGCTCTGTTCGATCAGCGAAAGCTCCTTGCCATGCTGCCAGATGCCGAAGGCGACCTTCTCCTTCAGCTTGATCTCGATCGTATCGGGATAGATCTTGCGGACTTCCGCATCGAGGATCCAAGGCAAGGTCTTCAGCGCGTCACGCGTGGCAGCCACATCGAGCGCCATCAGCGAGGTCGTGCCGTCGAGGCCGATCTTTTCGAGAATATCGATCTCCGAGGTCTCGGCATTGCCGGAGACCTTGACATTGTTGATCGCAAAGCCCGCCGCCGACGTGACGGCCTGCGTGACATCGCGCGTCTCGCCGGTCAGTGCGAAAATATAGCCTGCGGTGGCAGCGTAGAAGGCGAGCACCGAAACCGTGCCCACATGGCGCGGGATATCGATCCGGCCCGAGGCGAGACTGCCGATGAAGCGCACGGCGCGCCGGAGCGGCTTGGGCAAAACCATGCGCTCGCCGCCCTGGCCGACGATCACATCGGCCTCGGCATGACTGCCCGGAGATTTACGGGACCTCAACGCAAACACGACGCGTCCTCCACCATCCAACGAAGAAACTCACCAAAGGAATGGCCAGCATGCTGGGCCATTTCGGGCACCAGGGAGGTTGGAGTCATGCCGGGCTGGGTGTTGATTTCCAGCCAGATCAGTTCGCCTTCTTCCGAGAAGCGGTCGTCGTAGCGGAAGTCGGATCGTGTGACCCCGCGGCAACCCATCGCCTTGTGCGCCTTCAAAGCGAGTGTTTGTACTTTTTGGTAAATTTTCGGTGAAATTTGCGCGGGAATGACGTGTTTTGAGCCACCATCCACATACTTCGAATCATAATCGTAGAAAGCGTGTCCTTGCGGCACTATTTCGGTGACCCCGAGCGCCACATCACCCATCACGCCGCAGGTCAGCTCGCGGCCATGGATATAGCGCTCGACCATCACGATATCGCCGTAGCGCCACTCGGATGAGGTGATCATCTGCGGTGGATGCGTCTGGTCTTCCTTGACGATGACGACGCCGAAACTGGAGCCCTCGCGCACCGGCTTGACCACATAGGGTGGCTTCATAGGATGCACAGAGGTAAAATCGTGACGGTTCATGACCTTGGCTTCCGCCACCGGCATGCCGTGGGACTTGGCAACCCGCTTGGCCTGCTCCTTGTCCATGGAAAGCGCGGAGGAAAGCACGCCGGAATGAGTATACGGAATTTCGAGATATTCCAGGATGCCCTGGATCGTGCCGTCTTCGCCGAACGGGCCGTGAAGCGCGTTGAAGGCGACATCCGGCTTGAGTTCGGCCAGCACGGTCGCCACATCGCGGCCGACATCGATGCGGGTGATCTGGTAGCCCTCGCCTTCGAGCGCTTCGGCGCAGGCGGCACCCGAGGACAGGCTCACCGGCCTCTCGGAGGAAATCCCACCCATCAATACCGCAACGTGCTTTGCGCTCATTACAAAAAGACCCCATACTCAAATACGAATATTAGCAACCGGCCCTTGCTCGGAACTTTCGCTGGTCGCGCGCCCAAACATCGGCCGTCGCAAATCACTAAAGCCGATTAAGGTTAATGAAGCGTTTACCTGTGTTAATTTTTGGGTCGGAGAAGAACTGCCGCGTCTTAACGGACGCTGGCTTGGCGGAAAGCTAGTCCCGCACCTGGATGCCGGCCTCGGCGGCTGCAAAGAGGAAGGCGCGGCGGGCATCTTCGGCAGACTTCTTGCCTTCCGCCACGGCGGCGCAGACCAGAAGCGCCCGGTCGAGCGCCACGCCATCCTCCAGCGGCCAGTCCTCGATCAGCGCCCAGCTCGCCTCGGTGGCGTTGGAGATGGTGGTGAACTTGCCTGGTCCTTCGAGAGCGAGAATGACCGGCTTGCTCCAGCTGTTTTCCATTGTTAGCCTCGGTGGATCGGCATGATTGCGCGACGTAACCCGCCCGTAACACATGAAAGGACGAAAGTCTGCCTACCTGTAATCAAGCTGCAGCCCGAATGATTTTACACGGTTGTGTAGGAAATTCCGGCATGCGATCAACATGCGACCGAAACGACCGCATCCGGAGGACGGCATGACGAAAAAGACGGCGCTCCTGATTCTGGCGGTCATGAGCATTTCGCTGACCGCCGCAGTCAAGCCTGCATTGGCTTATATCGCCGACGGCATGGAATATGATGTCTCCTGCTCTGCCGACGGCTATGTCCTGACCTCCAAATATCCCGTGACCCGCATGATCGGCACCGGTGTGGACACGCAAGCAGTCCCAGGCACAGAGAAGATCTATTTCGGCAAGAGCTGCGACGCCTATCACAATATCTTCGGCAAGGGGACATGGTGCGGGGCCAATGGCGGCTTTCTCGCCGAATTCCCCGACCACTCCTTCGGCTTTGGCCGGCAGGAACTGAGCTGCCCGGGCGACGAGGCCTATCGGGGAAAGTGCGACTGCTAAAGCGTGTCGCAGCTATTGGGAGCCATTCTGCCGGAGCAGGTTTTCGTCAGGGCAGAGGCGATTGGCGAAGGACATACCCAGATGTACGTCCGAGACAGTCGCCTCTGCCATGGCGGAAAGATGCCCGGCCCTTCGGGTTGGCTGAAACGGGCCGGCTGATCGCCCGGCCGGCTTGGCCGTAGATCGTGGCTACGACGCGCGCCGGCCGGTCGACCATCCGACTCCGTTTGAGCCAACAGAATGGCTCCCAATAGCTGCGACACGCTTTAGTAGGTCACGCCAGCAACACCGCAGCACTATCCTTGATCACCGTGCCCAGCGCTTCGAAATCCCGCCGCTTGCCCGAGGCGCTCGTCCGCCAGACCAGGCCGATCCTGCGCGACGGCTGTGGCTCGGCGAAGGGCACGATCCGCACCCGGTTGCGCGATGATTCGTCCCGGAGCGCGATTTCCGGAATGAGCGTGATACCCATGCCGTGGCTGACCATCTGGAGCAGCGTCGTCATCGACGTCGCGCCGTAATTGGCGACGCGCCGCCCCGCCGATGTGCCGCAGACCGCCAGCGCCTGGTCGCGCAGGCAATGGCCCTCTTCCAGCAATAGCAACCGCTCGACATCGACGCGATCCTCGGTCATCGGCGACATCAGGATGGTATTTTCATCCTCGGCGCTGGCGATGAAGAACCGGTCCTGGAACAGGAAGGCGCTTTCGATCGAGTCGGCTCCGGCCGGAAGCGCGACGATCGCGCAATCGAGCTTGCCTTGCCTCAGTTCATCCAGGCAACCCGACGTTAGCAGTTCCTTGAGCTCGACGCCGAGTTCCGGATAGAGCCCGCGAAGCCGCGGGATCAGTTCCGGCACCAGATAGGGTGCGACCGTGGGGATGATGCCGAGCCTAAGCCTGCCCTTGAGCGGTCCCTGCCCCGCCTTGACGCGCGATTCAAGCCGACCGGTCCGATCGAGGATGTCGCGAATCTCCGGCAGGAGATCTTCGCCCTCGCGCGTGAGGATGGCGCCCGAACGGTTGCGCTCGACAAGCTTGACGTCGAGCAGCCGCTCCATTTCGGCAATCTGCGCCGAAAGTGCCGGCTGGCTGACCGACACCATTTCCGCCGCCTTTCCGAAGTGGCGGGTAGTGGCGAGCGCATCGAAATAGCGCATCTGTCTGAGCGTGACCATGATAGGTTTTTCTTATCGAAAATTGCAACAAATGCAATTGGAAACTATCGTCGGAAACGCGATAGACTGCGTCAGAAAAATTAAATCAGGGAGAATCAAGATGGACGCGAAAGTCGAAGACGGGGGCAAGTGTCCCGTGGATCACAAGTCAGGCAGCATCAGGAAAAACCGGGACTGGTGGCCGAACCATCTGGATGTCAACAGCCTCCACGGGAACTCTCCAAAGTCCGACCCGATGGGCGAGGCATTCGATTATGCCAAGGAATTCGCCAAGCTCGACCTCGCCGCCGTCAAGCGGGACCTTACTGCGCTGATGACTGACTCACAGGATTGGTGGCCGGCCGACTTTGGTCATTACGGCGGCCTGTTCATCCGCATGGCATGGCATAGCGCCGGCACCTATCGCATCACAGATGGTCGCGGCGGCGCAGGCGCCGGCCAGCAGCGTTTCGCACCGCTCAACAGTTGGCCAGACAACGTCAACCTCGACAAGGCCCGCCGCCTGCTTTGGCCGATCAAGCAGAAATACGGCAACCAGATTTCCTGGGCCGACCTCTATATCCTGACCGGCAATGTCGCGCTCGAATCCATGGGCTTCAAGACATTCGGTTTTGCAGGCGGCCGTGCCGACACGTGGGAGCCGGAAGAACTGTTCTGGGGTCCGGAAGGCAGCTGGCTTGGCGATGAGCGCTACAGCGGCGAACGCGAGCTTGCCGAACCGCTCGGCGCTGTGCAGATGGGTCTGATCTATGTCAATCCGGAAGGCCCGAACGGCACGCCGGACGCGCTGGCCTCCGCGCGCGATATCAGGGAAACCTTCGCGCGCATGGCGATGAATGACGAAGAAACCGTGGCACTGATTGCCGGCGGCCACACCTTCGGCAAGACACATGGCGCGGGCGATCCATCCTTCGTGGGCGTCGATCCGGAAGGCGGCGAACTCGAACAGCAGGGCCTCGGCTGGAACAGCAAGTTCAATTCCGGCGTCGGTCGCGATGCCATCGGCAGCGGTCTGGAAGTCACCTGGACCCAGGAGCCGACCAAGTGGACCAACCTCTTCTTCGAAAACCTGTTCGGCTTCGAATGGGAACTGACCCAAAGCCCGGGCGGCGCAAAGCAGTGGGTCGCGAAGAACGCCGATGCTTCCATCCCGGACGCCTATGATCCGTCCAAGAAGCATCGCCCGACAATGCTGACCTCCGACCTGGCGCTACGCATCGATCCAGCCTACGAGAAAATCTCGCGCCGCTTCCTGGAAAACCCGGACCAGTTCGCCGATGCTTTTGCCCGCGCATGGTTCAAGCTGACCCATCGCGACATGGGGCCGAAGGTGCGTTACCTCGGCCCGGAAGTGCCGGCCGAGGACCTGATCTGGCAGGACGTGATTCCCGCCGTCGATCACAAGTTGGTCGACGACCGGGATATTGCCGATCTGAAGGCGAAGGTGCTCGCGTCAGGCTTGTCGGTGCAGGAACTCGTTTCGACAGCCTGGGCATCCGCCTCGACGTTTCGTGGGACGGACAAGCGCGGCGGCGCCAACGGTGCCCGCATCCGCCTTGCCCCGCAGAAGGATTGGGAAGTCAACCAGCCGGCGCAGCTATCGAAGGTTCTTGGCGTTCTCGAAGGCATCCAGAGCGATTTCAACGCGGCGCAAAGCGACGGCAAGAAAATCTCGCTGGCCGACTTGACCGTGCTGGCGGGTGCTGCAGGCGTCGAAAAGGCAGCACAGTCCGGCGGGCAGAACGTCTCGGTGCCGTTTACGCCGGGCCGCGCCGACGCCTCGCAGGAACAGACCGATGCAGCGTCCTTTGCACCGCTTGAACCCCGCGCCGATGGCTTCCGCAACTATGTCCATGGCAGCAAGAAGCAGTTCATGAAGCCGGAGGAAGCCCTGATCGATCGGGCCCAGTTGCTGCGTCTCACCGCACCGGAACTGACCGTGCTCGTCGGGGGCCTGCGCGCGCTCAATGCCGGCGATCCGGAGCATGGTGTCTTCACCGCCCGTCCTGGCACCCTGACCAACGACTTCTTCGTCAATCTGCTCGATATGGGCACGATGTGGGCGCCTGTCGAAGGCAAGCACGGCATCTACGAAGGCCGTGACCGCAAGACGAATGAAGCCAGGTGGACGGGCACGCGTGTCGACCTGATCTTCGGCTCGCACTCGCAGCTTCGTGCATTGGCCGAAGTCTACGCGCAGTCGGACGCGGGCGACAAGTTCGTGCGTGACTTCGTGGCAGCCTGGAACAAGGTGATGAACGCGGATCGCTTCGATCTCGCTTGATTTGCTGGAAGTCTCTCCCAAGACTGCAAAAGCCCGCGGCGAGCAATCGCCGCGGGCTTTTGTTTCAATGGAGCGGGAATTCAGTGCTTGGCCAGAGCCAATCCTTCATGAAGGCAATCTCGCTTTCCTGCGCCTTCACGACGCCTCCCGACAGCTTGTGGAGTTCCGGATTCTTACCGCATTGGAGCTGGACCTGCGCCATGTCGATCGCGCGCGGGCTATGGAAATCGCCAACGAGCGGATTACCGCGCTCGATGCGGAGATCGCCGAACTGGAAGCCGCACGGGCGTCACTGAAAAGGCTCGCCCGCCTTTGCAGCCACACCCATGAAGGCCGCTACCCAATCCTGACCGCATTCGAGCAACTGAAAAACCGATCGACAATTCGGGAGGCTAGACGGCGATTTTTTCCGCGGCGGCACTATCCGCGCTGGAAACGACCGTCAGAACGTCGTCGCTGTGAACGACACGGTTCCTGCCGGATGCCTTGGCGAGATAGAGCGCCCTGTCAGCATGGGTGAGCAGGATCGAATATCCTATTCTGCCGTCTCCCCGCGAGACGCCAGCGGAAAAGGTCACGGAGATTTCGGATCCGTCGGCATCGAAGGTTCGGGTGGCAAGGGCGGCGCGGACCAGATCCATTGTAGCGATGCTCTCGTCCTTCGCACGGTCGCGAAGGATCACCCCGAATTCTTCGCCGCCGAGCCGCGCCACGGCTGCGTCGCGACCAAGCACACGCCGCAATTCCTGGGCGACTTCGACCAGCACGGCATCGCCTGCGGCATGGCCATAGGTATCGTTGATTACCTTGAACCGGTCGATGTCGAGCACGGCCACCACATATGGTTTATCCAGCGCCGAGATGATGTCGATGAAGGCGCGCCGGTTCATCAGACCGGTGAGCGGATCGGTCCGCGACAGCCGTTCGAATGTATCGCGAGATATGGCGAGATCGCGGATCGCGGCACCGACCAGATAATAGGCTAGGAAACAGATCGGCCCGGCGACGAACGCTGTAACAACCGTGTCGGCCCAGGGATCAGGTGGAAGCGTAACGTTGAGGAATCCGAGACGCCCGAACAGTTGGTAGACGCCGAAATTCAGGCAGACTGCGGCAATCGTCGTCCAGAATGTGCGGGTCATCGCAAAACGCAGGACATCACGACGCTTTGAGAAAGCGCCGACCGCAATTCTCCTGATGATCCAGTTCTTGATTTGGCCGACCATAATTAGCGCTTTCGAGTCTGCGCATATAATGGCCAGCTAAATATTAAGAACGTCTTTCAACGGAAATGGGCATCCGAGCGAACCGTCGAAAACCTCTTCTCAAGAAGCGAAACGCGCCACTTCCGCGCCCTGGATGAACTGGCCGATACGCTTGATTTCCCATTCCAGCAGAATGCCGGAATGCTCGAACACGCGCCGCCGCACCGTCTCGCCGAGGCTTTCGAGATCATAGCCCGTGGCATGGCCGATATTGATCATGAAATTGCAGTGAAGCGGTGACATCTGCGCGCCGCCGATCTGCAGGCCGCGGCAGCCAGCCTCGTCGATCAGCTTCCAGGCGGAGTTGTCGGGCGGGTTCTTGAAGGTCGAGCCGCCGGTCTTCTCCTTCACCGGCTGCACGGTCTCGCGATGGTGGCGCACTGCGTCCATCTCCGTGCGGATCCTGGCCTTGTCGTCGCCATAGCCTTCGAAGACGCCATGGGTGAAGATCAGGTCCTCCGGCGAAGCGGATTTGCGATAGCTGTATTTCATCTCGGCATTGGAAAGCGTGACGCGATTGCCCCTTCGATCGACCGCCTCGACGGCGACGACGCGGTCCTTCGTCTCGGTGCCGTTGGCGCCGGCGTTCATCTTAAGCGCCCCACCGATCGAGCCGGGAATGCCGTAGTAGAAGGCAAAGCCGCCGATGCCATGATCAAGCGCCATCGCGGCGACATTCTTGTCCGGGCAGATGGCGCCGGCTCGGATGCGGTTCTCGCCCGCAAGTTCGACATCGCCGAACCCTTTGGCGGAAAGACGCAAGACCACGCCCTTTATGCCGCCGTCGCGGACCAGGAGGTTGGAGCCAACGCCCACGACCGTGAGCGGAACGTCTTCGGGCAGCGCCTTGAGGAAGGTCGCGAGATCGTCGACATCGTGCGGTTGGAACATCAGCTCGGCAAGGCCACCGGCGCGGAACCAGGTGACCCGATCCATCGGCGCATCCGGCGTCAACCTGCCCCTGATATCCTTCATACTGTCGCCCAGCTCGGCGAGCAGCGCTGTTCCATCGACCTGTTTCATTGTTTTTTTCCCGACAGCCAAGCCAATTCCTTCGGCAGCGTTGCCGCCCAATTCGTGATGTTTCCTGCCCCCAAGAGAACCACATAATCGCCCGGTTGCGCAATCGCGGCAATATAGGGCGGCAGTGCATCGGGGGTTGCCAGGAAGCGCACGTCGCGATGGCCGCCGGACTTGATCCGCGACACCAGTTCCTCCGATGTCACGCCCTCGATCGGGTCTTCGCCGGCCGAATAGATCGGCGCGATGAACACCGTGTCGGCATCGTTGAAGCAGGAGGCGAATTCCTCGAACAGGCTTGCCACGCGGGTGTAGCGGTGCGGCTGGTGGATCGCGATGATGCGGCCGTTGCAGCTGTCCCGCGCTGCCTTCAGCACGGCCTTGATCTCGACCGGATGGTGGCCGTAGTCGTCGAATATCTGGACGTCGTTCCATTCGCCTGTGTTGGTGAAGCGCCGCTTGACGCCGGCGAAACCCGCAAGACCCTTGCGGATATCCTCGGGCGAAATGCCGAGGCGATGCGCCACCGCGATGGCCGCCGTGGCGTTGGAGACGTTATGGCGCCCCGGCATCGGCATGCGCAACTCTTCAAACTGGATGACCTCGCCGGTGCGGCGGCGGCGAATTTCCACGTCGAAGATCGAGACCGGGCCTTCGAAGCGCACATTTTTGTAACGGACATCAGCCTGTGGGTTCTCGCCATAGGTGACGACCTTGCGGTCCTCGATCTTGGAGACCATGACCTGCACTTCGGGATGATCGAGGCACATCACGCCGAAGCCGTAGAAGGGAACGTTCTCGACAAACTGCCGGAAGGCGGCGCGCGCGTTGTCGAAGGTACCGTAGAAATCGAGATGCTCGGGGTCGATATTGGTGACCACGGCGATTTCCGCCGGCAGCTTGAGAAAGGTGCCGTCGGATTCGTCGGCCTCGACCACCATCCACTCGCCCTCGCCCATGCGGGCGTTGGTGCCATAGGCATTGATGATGCCGCCATTGATCACGGTCGGGTCGAGCCCGCCGGCTTCGAGCAACGTGCCGACCATTGACGTCGTCGTCGTCTTGCCATGCGTGCCGCCGATGGCGATGGCATTGCGGAAGCGCATCAGTTCGGCGAGCATTTCGGCACGCCGCACCACCGGCAGCAGCTTTTCGCGGGCGGCAACCAGTTCCGGATTGGCCTTCTTGATCGCCGTGGAGACGACCACCACTTCCGCCTCGCCGAGGTTCTCGGCCTTGTGGCCGATATGAACTTCGATGCCCTTGGCGCGCAGGCGCTGCACATTGGCGCTGTCGGCCTGGTCGGAACCCTGAACCTTGTGGCCGAGATTGTGCAGCACTTCGGCAATGCCGCTCATGCCGATGCCGCCGATGCCGATGAAATGGACGAGCCCGATGCTCCTGGGCATTTTCATGCTGCTACCTCTTTGAATTCGGATACCGGCTTGCCAGCCGCGATCGCCTCGACCAGATCGGCGAGGCGGCGGGCGGCATCCGGCTTGCCCGTCGCCTTGGCGGCGCGGGCGGTGTCTGCAAGCTTTGCCGGCTCATCCATGGCGTGACGCAGGATCTTGGCCAGCTTCTCCGACGACAGAGCCGATTGCGCGATGACCTTGGCGCCGCCTTCGGCCTGCAGTGCCGCCGCATTGGCCGCCTGGTCGTGATCGAGCGCATAGGGATAGGGAACGAGAATCGACGGCCGGCCGATCACCGCAAGCTCGGAAACGGTCGAGGCGCCGGAACGGCTGATCACCAGGTTGGCATCGGCGATGCGCCTCGGCATGTCGCCGAAGAAAGGCGAAACATCCGCGGCCAGGCCCAGCCTGCTGTAGCTCGCATTCACCGCATCCTGATCCTCGGCGCGCGCTTGCTGGGTGATTTTGAGCCTCTTCCGGTACTGGTCTTCGAGCAGGCAGATCGCAGACGGAATGGCGCTGGAAAAGAACTGCGCGCCCTGGCTGCCGCCGAACACGACGAGGTTGAACGGATCGTTCTCGCCCGACACCGTGTAATTCGTCTCCGAAGCCAGGACAACGTCCGGGCGCACGGGATTGCCCGTGACCACGGTCTTGCCGGCATAGGTTCCCGATCCCTCGGGCAGGAAGCCGCCCGCGATGGCCTGGACGCGCGACGCCATGAGCTTGTTGGCGCGGCCCATGACCGCATTCTGCTCATGGATCAGCGATGGAATTTTCATGCCCGTCGCGGCCAGTAGCGGCGGCACCGTCGGGTAGCCGCCGAAGCCGATCACCGCCTTCGGCTTCAGCCGATTGAACAGCTTGCGCGCCATGCGCATGCCGCGCCAGAGCGTCAGCAGCGATTTCGCCAGCGCGACCGGGTTCTTCGATCCGATCGTCGCCGAGGGAATAACGTGGATCTCGTCGGCGGGAAATTTGCCCGCAAAGCGCTCGGCACGGCTGTCTGTCACCAGATGGACCGCATAGCCCCGGGCTTTCAGTTCATGTCCCAGCGCTTCGGCCGGAAACAGATGGCCGCCGGTTCCACCGGCAGCGAGGACAATCAAGCCCTTTTCCATTCAATTACTCCGCGGCCGGAGCACCGTAGCCGGTGCGGAAGAAGCTGCGCTCCTGGGCGCGCTTTTCCGGCCTGTGCCGTGTCAATGCCAGTATGAATCCGGCCGTGACACATATGGCAATCTGCGACGAACCGCCATAGGAAATCAGCGGCAATGTCATGCCTTTTGCCGGCAAAAGCTGCAAATTAACGCCGATATTGATAATCGACTGGAAGCCGATCTGCAAAACCAGGCCGGCAACGGCAAAGCGCGTGAAGTGGCTGCGGTCGCGATAGGCATGCGACAGGCCACGCATGACGACGAAGATATAGAGCCCGACCAGTGCCATGCAGAAGAGGACGCCGAACTCCTCGGCCGCGACCGAGAAGACGAAGTCCGTATGGCTGTCCGGAAGGATGCGCTTGACGATGCCCTCGCCCGGGCCGGAGCCGAACCAGCTACCCCGCACAATCGCCTCATGGGCGGTATCAACCTGATAGGTATTACCCTCGCCGGTGAGGAACTGGTTGATGCGCGCCGCGACATGCGGAAAGAAGCCATAGGCGAAGAACAGCGCCCCCGCCGCACCGCCCGCCATCAGCACGATCCAGATCCACGGCATGCCGGCCATGAAGAACATGGAACCCCAGACGGCAGTCGTCAGGATCGTCTGTCCAAGGTCCGGCTCAGCGATCAGCAGTGCCGCGACGATGACGAACAGGATCATGGCGAACAGATTGCCGGGGATCTCGGGCTGGCGCTGATGCTCGGCGAACAGCCAGGCGCAGACCACGACGAAGGCCGGCTTCATGAATTCCGAAGGCTGGATCGACAGGAAGGAAATGGTGATCCAGCGGCGCGAGCCCTTCACTTCCATGCCGATGAAGAGAACCAGGACCATCATTGCCAGCGAGACCACGAGCATGATCATCGCCGTGCGGCGCACCTGGCGTGGAGAGAGGAATGAGAGGCCAACCATAACCACGATTGACGGCAGCAGGAACAGCGCATGACGCTCGACGAAATGGAAACTGTCGAGTCCGATTCGCTCGGCAACCGCAGGCGACGCTGCGAAGGACAGCATGAAGCCCGTGCCGATAAGAAGAACGAAAACCGCCAGGAAAAACCGGTCGATCGTCCAGAACCACTCTGCCAGTGGTCCCCTTTCCGCTCTGCTTACCATACGCAAATCCTCTTTTTTGCCATGATGCAGGCAACCTCTTAATTTGCTGTTAACCACGTCCGCCGCGACGCGATTTTCCAGCCGGAATCAAGACACTACCGGGCCAACCATGAGGCAGGCTGACGCGGCTTCATACCAGCATTGTGACGCCGTCGAGCCTGGCGACGAGCGAAACGAAATGATCGCCGCGCACTTCGAAATTCTTGAACTGATCGAAGCTCGCGCAGGCTGGCGACAGCATCACCACCGCTCCGGATCGGTCGTCTTTTTCCGCATCCCTGGACGCATGCAGCACAGCATTTTCGAGCGTGCCTGATATTTCGTATTCGACATCGGTGCCGAGCGTAGCGGCAAATTGTGGCGCGGCTTCGCCGATCAGATAGGCCTTGGCAATGTGGTTGTAGAGCGGCTTCAGCGCTGCGATCCCGCCCTCCTTAGGCAGGCCGCCCGCGATCCAGTAGATGCGGTCGTAGGAAGAGAGCGCGGGTGCCGCCGCCTCCGCATTCGTCGCCTTGGAATCATTGACGAAGGTCACCGCGCCGCGCTTGCCCACCGGCTGCATGCGATGCTTGAGACCGGGGAAGGATTCGAGGCCGGCCCGGATTTCTTCCCGCGTGACGCCGACGGCGAGGCAGGCGGCGATGGCCGCTGACGCATTCTGGGCATTGTGCGAACCGCGCAGGGTCTGGATGCCGTCGAGATCAGCGACCTGTTCCGCCCTGCCGGCAATCGCCTGAAAAATCTTTTGGCCGTCGGCATAAAGGCCATTTGCCAGCACGTGCCGACGCGAAATGCGCGTCACATTGACGCCGGCATGCTCGAGCCGGTCGGCGATCAGGCTGCAATAGCTGTCGTCGTCACCGACGATCGCCGTACCGGAACCGGCCACCAGCCGTTCCTTGACGTCGGCATAGTGCTGCATCGTGCCGTGACGGTCGAGATGATCGGGAGTCAAGTTGAGCAGGATGCCTGCGGTCGGATTGATCGTCGGTGCGAGATCGATCTGGTAGGACGAGCATTCGACGACGTAGAAACGGTCCTTGGCCGGCGGATCGAGCGTCAGCACGGCGGTGCCTATATTGCCGCCGAGTTGCGTATCGCGGCCCGCCGATTTCAGGATATGGGCGATCAACGCCGTGGTCGTCGATTTGCCGTTGGTGCCGGTGATGGCGATGAACGGGCAATCCGGCGCCAGCGCCCGCCGCTCGCGGCAGAACAGTTCGACATCGCCGATGATCTCGACACCTGCGGCGTGGGCAAGATCGACCGTCCAATGCGGCTTGGGATGGGTGAGCGGCACGCCCGGCGAGAGCACGAAGGCGGAAAATGCGGACCAATCCGCCTGGTGGAGATCGGCGGTTCCGATGCCCTTGTCGGCGGCTTTCTGGACGGAGTCCGGATTGTCATCCCAGGCGCTGACATGGGCACCACCTGCGGTCAGCGCTTCGGCCGTTGCCAAACCTGAGCCGCCAAGGCCGAACAAGGCGATCTTCTTTCCCCTGAAAGACGTAACAATCATGACCGCTCACCTGATCTTGAGCGTGGCGAGACCGACAAGGGCGAGGATCACGGAAATGATCCAGAACCGGATCACGACCTGGCTTTCCGTCCAACCCTTCTTTTCGAAATGGTGATGGATCGGCGCCATCAGGAACACGCGCTTGCCCGTGAGCTTGAAGCTGCCGACCTGGATGATGACCGAAAGCGTTTCCATCACAAAGACGCCGCCGATGATGGCCATGACGATCTCATGCTTGGTGGCGACGGCGACCGACCCGATCAGGCCGCCGAGCGACAGCGAACCTGTATCGCCCATGAAGATTGCGGCGGGTGGCGCGTTGAACCACAGGAAGCCGAGCCCCGCTCCGATCACTGTCGCCACGAGCACCGTCAATTCGCCGGTTCCGGGCACGAAGTTGATCTGCAGATAATTGGAAAACACGGCATTGCCGGCGAGATAGGCGATCACGCCGAACGACGCAGACGCGATCATCACAGGCACGATGGCGAGGCCATCGAGCCCATCCGTGAAATTGACGGCATTGCCCGCTGCCACGATCACGAAGGCACCGAAGATGACGAAGAAATAGCCGAGATTGAGTAGCAGATCCTTGAAGAACGGAAAGGCGACCGAGCTGCCGATCGTCGAGCCAGGCTGGCCCGCGGCCATGGCCGTCCTCATCATGAAGAAGACGGCGACTGCCGCGATGACGGCCTCGACGAGCAAGCGCCACTTGCCTCCGAACCCGGCCGTGGTCTGTTTGGTCACCTTCAGATAGTCGTCATAGAATCCGATGAGCCCGAAGCCGAGCATCACGAGCAGGCAGGAGACCACATAAACATTGCCGAGATCGGCCCAGAGCAACGACGAAATGACCACCGCGACCAGGATCATCAACCCGCCCATCGTCGGCGTGCCGGCTTTTTTTAGATGCGTCTGCGGGCCGTCGGCGCGGATCGGCTGGCCTTTGCCCTGCCTGACCCTGAGCGAGTCGATCATGCGCGGACCAAAGAAGAAAACGATGAGGGCAGATGTGAAAAGCGCGGCGCCAGCCCGGAATGTGATGTATCGGAACAGGTTGAAGACCTGCAGATGATCCGCGAATTCCACCAGCCACAAAAACATCAGTCGGTCCCCTATATCGGAAATTTCGTCGTCAGCGCCGAGACGATCTGGCCGAAGCCCGTTCCCTTCGAAGACTTGACCATCAACACGTCACCCGGCCTGATATTCTCAAGCACATAGGCAACAAGCTCGTCCGTTGTCTGCCGATACACTGTCTGCGGGGCCTCGCCAAGCGCATCGCGCAAATAGGCCATATCGGGCCCGGCGAGCCAGACTTGGGTGATCCCGGCGGCTTGCAACGGTGCGGCCAGCCCGGCATGGACTTCCGCGGAGTGCTCCCCCATCTCCAGCATGTCGCCGAGGATGGCGATCCTGCGCCCACCCTCGCCCGGCCGCGCCGATTCCAGAAGCGCGATTGCCGCCCGCATCGACGCCGGATTGGCATTGTAGCTCTCGTCGATCAGTGTGAACGTGCCGCCCGCCGTCTTGAGATGCATTCGCTCGCCGCGCCCCTTTGCGGCCGAGACATCACCGAAGGCCGCGACGACCGTGTCGAGATCGGCGCCCGCGAGATAACTCGCCGCGAGCACCGCGACGGCATTCTCGGCGATGTGCCGGCCGGGGGCCTTGAGATTGACCTCAACGGTATGGCCGCCGATCACGGCCCAGAACGTCGCACTGTCGCCCTCGGACTGATAATCCACGAGCCGGAAATCGGCCTTGGCGCTGATGCCGAAGGAATGGATATTGGCGATCCGGCAGGCGGCTGCGATGGTTTCGAGATAATCGAACTGGCTGTTGTCTCGATTGAGCAGCACATGGCCGTCCGCGACGACACCCTCGAATATCTCGGCCTTCGCGGCTGCTATCTCCTCGACATCTCGGAAATTGCCGAGATGGGCGGCCGCGATCGTGGTGATGATGGCGATATGCGGCTCCACCATCTTGACCAGCGGCCGGATTTCATCAGCATGGTTCATGCCGATCTCGAAGACGCCGAAATCGGCATCCTGTGGAAGCCGCGCCAATGTCAGCGGCACACCCCAGTGGTTGTTGAAGGACGCGGGCGAATAATGCACGCTGCCGCAGGCCGAGAGAACTTGGCGCAACATTTCCTTGGTCGTGGTCTTGCCGACCGAGCCGGTGACTGCGATGATCCGCGCGCGCGTCCGCTGCCGCGCGGCATGCCCCAGTTTCTCCATCGCCTCCAGCACATCGGAGACGACGATCAGCGGCGTGGTAATCCGCCCAAGTGCCGGCAGTTTCGCCTCGGAAACCACAAGTAGCGCCGCGCCATTGGCAGCCGCGACATTGACAAAGTCGTGCCCGTCGACGCGGTCACCCTTGATGGCGAAGAAGGCTTCGCCACCCTTCAGGTCGCGGCTATCTATGGAGATGCCGGTAACACCCTGCGGTATCGGACCGACGGGACGGCCTGCCATTGCCGCGATCATATCGACGGTTTTCCAGAGATAATCCGTCATGCTGCAAGCGCCTTCCTGATTTCCTCGTGATCGGAGAATGGCAGGACCTTGTCGCCGATGATCTGGCCCTCCTCATGGCCCTTGCCAGCGACGATCAAAGTATCGCCGGCACCGAGCATATGCACGGCCTGACGGATGGCGTCGGCACGGTCGCCGATTTCGATCGCGCCCTTGGCGGCCGCCATGATTTCCGAGCGGATCTGGGCCGGAACCTCGCTCCTCGGATTGTCGTCGGTGACAACCGCCACATCGGCGAGCCGCGTCGCGACCTCGCCCATGATTGGCCGCTTGCCCTTGTCGCGATCACCGCCGCAGCCGAACACCACGACGACGCGCCCGGTGGTGAAGGGACGGACGGAGCTCAGCACTTTTTCCAGCGCGTCCGGCTTGTGTGCATAGTCGACATAGCAGAGCGCGCCGTCTTTCGTGTGACCCACGAGTTCCAGCCGGCCGGGCGCGCCGTGGATATGATGCAGCGCCTGCAATGCCTTTGAAGCCGGCACGCCAGTGACGATCGCAAGTCCCGCCGAGACGATCGCATTGGCAATCTGGAAGTCGCCGGCCAGAGGCAGGTGCACCTCGAAGATTTCGCCGCTGTGATGGATCTCGGCCACCTGCTTGTCGCGGAAATGCTCGACGCGCTTGAGCGACAGGAAATCGCCCTTGCGGCCCACGGTGCAGACATCGAGGCTCGCGGATTTTGCCGCCGTGATCGCTTTGCCCGACCATTCGTCATCCGAATAGATCACTGCAGGCGCACCATTCGGCAGCAGCGTATCGAACAGCCGCATCTTGCTTTGGAAATAGTGCTCGACGGTCGGATGGTAATCCATGTGGTCGCGGCCGAGATTGGTGAAGGCACCGGCAGCCAGCTTGACGCCGTCGAGCCTGCGCTGGTCGAGGCCGTGACTCGAGGCCTCCATCGCGGCATGGCTGACGCCTTCATTCGCAAGGTCGGCCAGCAATCTGTGCAACGTCACCGGATCCGGCGTCGTCAGCGAACCATAATCGTTGCGCCCCGGCGCGATGACCCCCGTCGTACCGATCTGCGCCGCGGCAAACCCGGCTTGCGCCCAGATCTGCCGGACGAAGGATGCGACCGATGTCTTGCCGGCCGTGCCGGTCACGGCGACCATCGTGCTGGGCTGCGCATGAAAGAAATTGGCGGCCGAAATCGCAAGCAACCGCCGGGGATCATCGACCTTCAGCACGGGCACCGCTTCATCCGAGATAGCTGTGGACAGACTTGTCACGACGGCTGCGGCACCCCGAGACATCGCATCCTGTGCATAGACGGCGCCATCTGCTTTCGTGCCGGCAAGCGCGAAGAACAGGTCGCCCGGCTTCACTGCACGGCTGTCCGAGGAAATACCCGATATCTCGATACCTTCAGCCTGCGCGGCGACGCCGGCATAAGCTCCGCCCATCACGTCCCCGAGCTTCATGCGTGCTTGCCCCCTCGTCCTGTTCGAATCAGGATTTCGTTTTTACCCGTCAATAAGACTCAAGCAAGGCAGTTCCGTCCACCCCGAAGCGTGGCTTGATCCCGAGCAGGGCCGCGGAACGGCGGATGATCTCGCCGGCCATGATACCCGCATTGCAGCCTGCCGTCACGCCGCAGCCCTTATGCGGAACCTTTGGCTCGTCGATCACCACCATCACGACATATTTCGGATCGTTGATGGGAAACGCCGCCAGGAAGGCATTGAAACGCACGGAATTCGAGTAACGGCCATGCACCACCTTCTCGGCGGTTCCGGTCTTGCCGCCGACCAACAAGCCGGGCGTATCGGCGCGGCGACCGGAGCCATCGACGACATTGGCGCGGAAGAGCGTGCGCATGTTCTCCACCGTCTGGGGCTTCAGAACCATGACCGCGTTTTCGTCAGCCTCCTCCTCCGTGCGCGGCAGGAAGGTGGGCTGGATCAGCTTGCCTCCGTTCATCAGCGCCGCGGCGGCCATCGCCGTCTGCAGCGGAGTCGTCGACACACCATGGCCGAAGGCGACGGTCATGGACGTGATCTTCTTCCAGACCTTGGGCTGCGACGGGGTGGCAACCTCAGGCAGTTCGGTCTGCAGCCGGGTGAGAAGGCCGAGACGGGTCAGGAATTCCTTGTGACCCGCGATCCCGACCACGTCGGCCATCTTGGCCGAACCGATGTTCGATGAGTGCACGAAGACGTCGGTGACGGAGAGGACACGCCTTGTGGCGTGGAAATCGTGGATGGTGAAGCCGCCGATATAGAGCGGCCTCCGGGCATCGAATGTATCGTTCATCGACACCTTGCCGGAATCGAGCGCCATGGCGCTGGTGAAGGCCTTGAAGGTGGAGCCCATTTCGAACAGGCCGCCGGAGACTCGGTTCATGTCGCTCTTGGTCGCGCGGTCGATCGTTTCGGCGGGATTGTTGGGATCGAAGTCCGGCATGGAACCGAGTCCGAGGACCTCTCCAGTATTCGCGTCGAGCACCACCGCACCGGCGGCGATCGCCTTGTAGCTGGTCATGCCGGTCACCAGTACGTCGTGAACGATGTTCTGTACGCGGAGATCGATCGAGAGCTTCACCGGTTCGAGCTTGGCGTTCGCCGTCGTCATGCCGAGTTCGGCAAGATCGGCGAGCCCTTGCATGTCGAGATAGCGCTCCATGCCGGCAACGCCGCGATTGTCGATATTCACATAGCCGACAAGATGCGCGGCGACCGGGCCGCTCGGATAGAAGCGGCGTTTGGCAGGGCGAAAGCCGATGCCGGGAATGCCGAGCGCCAGGATTTCGCTCTGCTGCTTCGGTGTCAGCTGCCGGCGGAGCCACTGGAAATGCGATTTGTGCGTGAGCTTCCGGTAGATATCCTTGGTGTCGATATCCGGCAGCACGGTCGAGAGAAGCTCCACCGCCTCGTCGGGATCGACGACCTTGTGCGGTTCGGCGAACAGGGAAACGGTCCTGACATCCGTCGCCAGGATTTCGCCGTTGCGGTCGAGGATGTCGGGCCGGGAGGCGACGGTGTTGTCGGCCCGCATGATGGACGCGACGGTCTGCGGCGCCGTCATGCCATATTGCACGAGCCGGCCGCCGATGATGCAATAGACGACCGTAAACGCGCCGATCATGATGGCGATGCGGTTGCGGGCCTGGCCGCCGGTGGCCTTGCGCGTGCCCTCGAAGATCATCGGATCAGGGGCGCCCGGCAGCCGCCCGCCGGCGCCGGTGTTGAAATGGGCCTTGCTCTTCAAGACCATGATGCGGGAAAGAAAGCTCATTCTGGTTTCACCGATCCGGTCTTGATCTTGTCAGCATCAGCATCAACGTCGGCAACGATCTGCTTGGCATAGGCCTTGGCTTCCTTGTCGGAAACCTTGCCGTCCTTGTCCTTGTCGGCCGGATCGAAGACGGGCAGGTCGGCTTTCAGCATCGGCAGTTCCGATGCCTGGGTGAGTTGGGTCGATTCTGTCGGCATCAGTTGCAACTCGCCCTGATAGGCGGCGATCAGTTTCTGGAGCCGCGCCGGCTGGGTGAGAAGCGCCCAGTCGGCCCTGAGCAGGTCGATCGTATCGCGCTCCAGCTTGATCTCCGCTTCGAGCTTCCTGACCTCTTCGAGCTTCAGCTCCGCCTGATGCTTGATCGTATAGGTGACAGCTGCGACCGCGGTCATGATGACGATCAATATGATGTCGAGTGTACGCAGCATTCAGCCACCCATTCTTTCAATATCGGTCAATTGCGGCAGGTCGAATATCGACTGGTCCATCTTGCCGGCCGTGGCAGTCGTCCGGATACCGGCACGCAGCTTGGCGGAGCGGGCGCGCGGATTGAGTTCGGCTTCCGCTTCCGTGGCTGAGGCCGCCTGTCGGGTCACGAGGTCGAATATCTGCGGCGCCTGGCTGACCTCGGGCAGATGCCGCGAGCCAGAGGCGCGGCCGGCGCGATCGGCGAAGAAACGCTTGACGATCCTGTCTTCAAGCGAATGAAAGGCCACGACGACCAGCCGCCCGCCGGGCTTGAGCGCCCGTTCGGCGGCAAACAGCGCATCGACCAGTTCGCCGAGTTCGTTGTTCACATAGACGCGCAGCGCCTGGAAGACGCGTGTCGCCGGATGGATCTTGTCGGTGGCGCGGCGCGGGTTGACCTTTTCGATCACGCTCACCAGATCGCGTGTGGTGACGAACTTCCTGTCGGCACGGCGCTTTTCGATGGCGCGCGCGATGCGCCCGGCGTGGCGCTCCTCGCCAAGCAGGCCGAAGATGCGGATGAGATCGTTGACGCGGGCGCGATTGACGACGTCGGCGGCGCTTACACCCTCTGACGACATCCGCATGTCGAGCGGCCCGTTGCGCTGAAAGGAAAAGCCGCGCTCGGCCTCGTCGATCTGCATCGAGGAGACGCCGATATCGAGCACAATGCCGTCCAGTCCGCCCTCGGGCGCGAAGCTGTCGAGCCGGCCGAAATTCGTGTGATGAAGAGAAAATCTGGGCGAGAATTCCGCGACCATGGCCTGACCGGCAGCGATCGCATTCGGATCACGGTCGAGCGCGATGACATCGGCGCCCTGTCCCAGGATCGCCCGCGTATAGCCACCCGCGCCGAACGTTCCGTCAAGAATGGTTTTTCCGGGGGCAGGCACGAGATGCTCAAGCACCTCGGCCAGCATTACCGGAATATGCCGGATCGATCCGCCAATGGCATCGCTTTCGCTGCCATGATCCGCCATACCGCCGCTACCCCGTACTATGAAGGGTTGAGGCCTCGTTTCCTCAACTCTTCTCTTGCCGCCATTTGAGCCGCCGAGAAATCTTCCGGCCGCCACAACTGAAAATAATCCGACCGTCCTGCGAAGGTCACTTCTCCGGCTATCCCCGTATGGCTCCGGATAAAATCCGTCACCGATAACCGGCCCTCCGAGTCGAGCCGCATGAAGACTCCGCCGCCGTGAACGACGAGCGAGATCCTGTTTGCCTCCAGCGAGAACGGGTCCAGATTTTCGAGCTGCCGCTCGAAACGCATAAGCAAATCCGGGCCGCCGATATTGATCGCCGGAAAATGAAAGTCCTGGAAGCAGTACAGCTCCTCGATACCCAGCGAGGCCAGAACGGTGCGGAAGGTCGCGGGCACAGACACCCTGCCCTTCGCATCGATCCTGTTCGTGGCACTCGAAAGGAACCGGGACATTACGCGAGACTTCCGCTTCCACACAGACGATCCCGTTACGCGAGACCGCTACGCACTTGATGAAAAACAAGGAGCAATCGCCTTCCCGCGCGTCTGCGCGGGGTCCGGCTGGCCCTGAGAACCAGCTTTCACCTGATGGGAGGCGGGCGTCACATCGCCCTTGAACAGTACGTATTTGGGATAACATGGGCAATTTTGGGCGTCAATGGGAGAAAGCTCAATTCACAGACCGGACCTGTGGAATATTCATAGGCTGTTAAGTTTAACGAAAGGTTCACGACTCGCATGGCCAGTTCAGGCCACGTCGCGCAACTATTGACTTTTGTCAGGAAAGAATTGCCAGTTGGCCTGTAAGCCGGGTTCTGTATGGCTCCGGTCGCCCGGAACGTGGCAGCCATTCATCTGGGACGGTACTCGCGCACCGCCTCACGCAACCCACCCGGATGACGAGGCCGGAAATGGCCCTGGCGCTTGCGCGCACGTGTCATCCCTATTCGGTCTTGCTCCCGGCGGGGTTTACCATGCCGTCTCTGTTGCCAGATCCGCGGTGGGCTCTTACCCCACCTTTTCACCCTTACCCGGCGAGCCGGGTGGAATATTTTCTGTGGCACTTTCCCTGGGGTTGCCCCCGCCGGATGTTATCCGGCGCCGTATTTCCGTGGAGCCCGGACTTTCCTCACCTCATAGCCTTTCGGCATTTATGAAGCGCGGCTGCCCAGCCAACTGGCAGGGCTCATGTAGAGGAGGTGGAACAGGAAGGAAAGCCAAAGATGGGAAAATTTCCTGCTTACAGAAACTGCGGCGTGAAATCGGCGCGATAGGCCTGATCGATAATCCGGCCATGCAGCAGCAATTCCGCGCCCAACCGTCCGATCTCGTCGGAACTCTTGGCTGCTGCGCCGCAGCCGCCGGCCATGACGGCGATCGATGGCTCCGAGGTCCAGCCGATCGCCGGATAGCCCGTCGGCGTATAGGATGTGACGCAGGACTCTGTGTGCACCGCATTTATCTTGAGGCCCGGCACGAGATCGCCCATGTTGCGGATCAGGTGCTCGCGCGCATCGGCATCGCCCGGCGTCGTGAACCAGGCGCGGACATCGCTCTCCTCGAGCAGCGGGATATCAACCGTATCGCCGCCGATCTTGAGATAGAATTTGCCGTCAGGATAGAGGATCGGCGGCAGCATGTAGATACCAAGCATCACGTCCTCGGGCTCGTAGATCATCGACGGCATATCCGCCAATCGTGCCGCTTCGGCACCGTCCACCGCGAAGAAAGTGATGGTCCGTCCATAGACCTTCAGGTCGAGAACGTCGGGCAGCAAGCCGGGCTTGTTGGTAAAGCCGCCAGCTGCGACGAGCACCTTGGCCGCCGTGATGGGTTCACCGCCCACGGTGACGATCTCGGCAAAATCGTCCCTCTGATGGATCGCAGCCACTTCCTCGCGGATCACGCGACCGCCAGCGAGTTCCGTGAGACGGGTCTGCGCCGCGACCAGATTGCGCGGGCTGACATGCCCTGCCCCATGCGCCTCGAACACGGCATCGGAGCCCTCGGGAAAGCGAAAATAGGGAAATCTCCGCCTCAAACCGCCATCGTCGAGGCGCTCCACATCCACCCCGAGCTTGGACGCATTCTCGCGGATATCAGACATGTATTGCTGGCTGCGTCCGGTCGCCAGGCCGGAGATCAGGCATCCCTTCTCACCGAAGAAGCAGATGCCGCTGCGTGTCTCGATATCCCGGTAGCGCGCGATCGAACGATTGGCGAGGCGCGCCCAGTTCTCGTCGGGATCGATGGTGCGGGTGATCCGCCCCTCATCATAATGGCTACCGAAGGCGCCGGGATGGGTCGCCTTGACCTCGGGTTCGTCCGGCCCGATCAGCACGACGCCGGGTACCTGCTCAGCGAGATGGCGCGCGGCGGCCGATCCGGTGAGACCGCGACCGACAATGGCATATTGAAACTCAGGCGTCATGAATGCTCCGGCGAAAATCGAATCGGCAGGCCAAAGCAATAGCGGCTGCGGATGGGGAAAATAAAGTGCCGAATGCGATCCACCAGCCCACGACCTGCGAGCAAAATAGCCTGAGCGCGTTTCTCAGTCCGTCGGCGGCAGAGCCTTCAGCAAACGGTGCAGAGTGTCGATCGTCGAGAAATCGGCGATGCCGTCCACCCGTGTGGGGCGGAAATGGCGCTGGAAGGCTTCGACGTCGCCGCGTGTCCGGTCGCAGAACTCGCCAGTTACCGGCGTATTGTAGCCGTAGAGCGCCAGCATGGCCTGCAACGCCTCGACCGGAGCACCGTTGTCGCCGCGTTGGAAGAAGCGGCCGCCGGTAACAGCTGCGGGCTCCACCCAGTGGCCCACGCCGGCGGAGGCCAGCTTGTCCCATGGAAATTTCTCGCCCGGATCGACCTTGCGCACCGGCGCGACGTCGGAATGGCCGAGAACGCGTTCCGGTGAGATGCTCCAGCGCTCGACGATATCGCGACAGAGCTGGGTCACAGCCTCAATCTGCACATCGGGAAAGGCGGGCAGCCCACCGGGATGGCCGGCATTGGCGATCTCGATGCCGATCGAGGCGGAGTTGATGTCGGTCTCGCCCTTCCAGAAGCTCTGGCCGGCATGCCAGGCACGGCCGATCTCAGGCACCAGCTGGACGATGCGGCCATTCTCGAAGACGAAGTAATGCGAAGAAACCTGGCTCTCTTCCCGCGTGAGCCAATCGAGCGCCCCCTGCGCGGTTTCCATGCCTGTATAATGGAGCAGCAACAGGTCGGGCTGGCGCCCGTCCTTGCGTTCGCCATGGTTCGGCGAGGCGATCACCTCGGCGCCGGGATGGTCGGCGGCAAATGCGCTCATGCGGCGCGAAGCTCTCTTTCGATCGCGGCATAGGCATCGTTGAAGCGCGCCATGCGGTCGTTGGCGATCACATGGAAGCCTGCGGGCAGGCCGCGCGCCACAAGCCGATCGGGGTGATGCTCCCGCACCAAGCTGATATAGTGCTGGCGGATGGTCGGAAAATCATCCTGCCTGGAAACGCCGAGCACCTTATAGGGGTCGCGGCCTCCAATATGGACATGGCGCGCCGTGATGCGCTCGAAATGTTCCTCGGACACCCGGAAGATCGACGCGATCTCGGCGAGGAAGACCATCTCGTTCTCGTGGATCGCGCCGTCGGCCTTGGCGATGTGGAACAGGCCGTCGAGCACGTTTTCCAGCATCGGGCAATTTTCGCCGCCCATGCTGCAAAGGCCGGACAGCTTTTCCGCATAGGCCTGGTAGCCTGCGACATCCTGCTTGGCGAGGTTATAGAGCCGCGCAACATTACGCGCCTCCGATTCAGGAAACCGGAAGATTTCGCGGAAGGCGTCGATCTCGTGTTCGGTTACGATGCCGTCGGCCTTCGCCATCTTGGCGGAGAGCGCGATGATGGCAACGGAAAACGCCACCTTGCGGCGGGTTTCCGGATCACCTTCAAACACGGTTCGGATTGCCTCGACCAGACCAGAAAGGGCATTCGTGGCGGTCTCGGTCACGGCATTGAGCAGTTTTTCCCAGAAGGACATATGGACCGGCTTTCGTATCATTCCGGTTTCAAGGACCGAAACGGTATGAGGTTGAACAACATTACCGGCAAATGCAAGGCGAGGCGAGCATGAAATTTTCGTAATGCGCGGCGATGAGAGAACCAGAATCCGCAATCTGCGGAACGGCACCTATCTCAAATATTAGCCGAATAAAGGTGTTTGGTTTCGGCAAATTTACGTGTATTACAAAATAGTAAACAGGGGGAGAGGCGATAATGAGACGTTTTTCGTTGATGTTCACTGCAGTCGCCGTTGGATTTACGCTCCTCTTGAATGGTTTTACCGAGGTGCGAGCCGAAGAAGTGTGGATCAAGATTCAAAGACACAAATCGTGCAATGAAAATGTCGTAGTATATATTAGTAAATCAAAACCAAAACGCTACAGAACGACACTTCTGCATAACAATAGTAAACATATCGGATATCGTCTACCGACATGCGCGAATAATTCCATCCGCTGGTGACAAGATGCACCGGCCATGAGTTTGCTCTTATCCTTGGGAGAATTTCCTATGAAAGCTCAAATCGTAATGGTGCTTTCCTTTCTAATATCCACGGTTTACCCCTTGCATTCGATTGCCGATGAAGTGACGTTCAAGGCTGGCCCGAGTTACCGAGGCAAGAACATCTCCTTCTTCATAGCAGATGTGCCCAAAAATTGCGGCAAGAAGTGCACCTTCAAGCCCAGAGTGCTTGCCGTTAAGAAATTCACCGGAAAGCCGATCAAATTTGTTGCCAAAATTGGGCGAGGCCAACAAATTTGCGCAGCCATCGCTGGGACAAAAAACAAATTTCAGTGCAAAAAGGCAAACGGCGTTAGCGTCTCACTTCAAATATGGTGAGGCAATTTTCCATTTTCATAAAACCATTTAGCTGAAAGGCCCGCAGCTTTCGCTACGGGCCTACGAATTCTACCCAAACCGCATTGATCAGGGGCAAATGCGCTTCTTGGTGATGACTGTCTTGTTGGCCTTATACACCTTGGTCGTCTTATAATAGCAAGGCTGACGGATGATCACTCTCTTGACCACCGTGTTCCTGGGCTTCACGACGATCTTGAGGCTATCCGCGGATGCCGGGCCGAAAGAGAATGCTGCCGCGCATACCACGGCGACGGCGATAATCGTCTTCTTCATCTAAATCTCCTGAATTGGGCGCTTAGCCCATAGGGTCCGAACGCAAAACTGATTTGCCGGTCGAAAAGTTCCCTCAAAAACGAATCTTCCGCCTTTGCTCATAGAAAAACCCCGACCGAAGTGCAAGCGTTACGAGTGCCCTAGCCCCAACCCGGTTAATAAGCGGTTAACCATCGCATCGCTGACCCCGTTCAAGTTCTCTCTTTGAAACCGGGGAGCGGAAAGCGATGGTTTCATGATTTCTTCACTTTACTAATCCGATCGGCTATTTCATCCATTCGCCCGCGAATGGGTTCACAGCATCTGGAGGAATTTCGATCATGGCAAAACAAAAAGCCGCCTTGCTGACCGCCGGAGGCCTTGCCCCCTGCCTGTCTTCCGCCGTAGGCGGGCTGATCGGGCGATATAGCGACGTCGCGCCGGATGTGGAGATTATCGCCTATCGATCGGGCTACCAAGGCGTCCTGCTCGGCGACTCTATTGCGATCACTCGGGACATGCGTGAAAAAGCCCATCTCCTCCACGGGCATGGCGGCTCGCCGATCGGCAACAGCCGGGTGAAACTCACCAACGTCGCCGATTGCGTCAAGCGCGGGCTGGTCAAGGAAGGCCAGAACCCGCTGCGGGTGGCCGCCGAGCAGCTGACCAGGGACGGCATCACCATCCTCCACACGATCGGCGGCGATGACACCAATACGACGGCGGCCGATCTCGCGGCCTATCTCGGCGCCAACGGCTACACCCTCACCGTTGTCGGGCTGCCCAAGACGGTGGACAACGACATCGTGCCGATCAAGCAATCACTCGGCGCCTGGACCGCGGCGGAAGTCGGCGCGCATTTCTTCGACAATGTCTCGAACGAACAGAGTGCCGCGCCGAAGACGCTTGTCGTGCATGAAGTCATGGGCCGCCATTGCGGCTGGCTGACGGCGGCAACCGCCAAGGCCTATATGGAGAAGACTCGCGACAACCGTTATGTCGAGGGGCTGATGATGAACACGCAACTCAAGAATATTGACGGCATCTACCTCCCCGAGATCGGCTTCAATTTCGAGGAAGAGGGCGAACGCCTGAAGAAGGTGATGAAGGACCACAGCTTCGTTACCGTCTTCGTTTCGGAAGGTGCCGGCCTCGATGCCATCGTCGCTGAGCGCGAAGCCTCGGGCGAACAGGTCAAGCGCGATGCTTTCGGCCATGTGAAGATCGATACGATCAATGTCGGCAACTGGTTCTCGAAGAATCTCGGCGGGCTGATCGGCGCCGAACGGGCCATGGTTCAGAAGTCGGGCTATTACGCTCGCTCGGCGCCAGCCAATGCCGACGACCTCAGACTCATCCAGGGCATGGTGGATCTGGCGGTCGAAAGCGCGCTCAACCGCGTCTCGGGCGTCACCGGCCATGACGTGGACAAGGGCGATCGGCTCCGGACGATAGAATTCGAACGCATTGCCGGCGGCAAGCATTTCGACACCTCGGCCGCCTGGTTCGGCGAGGTCATGGCCAATGTGGGACAGAGCTGGACACCGCTCTGAGAACCGCTCGATCGCCGAGCAATGCCGCATTTTCAACGGATTCTTGCCGGAAGTTCAGCTTCCGGTAAGCTTTCATTAACCAACTGTATTCATAAAGTTTAAACTATTCGCGGTCGCCTTGCCGCAAGTACCCAGCCTCGCAATGCCACATTTCACAACTATCGCAAGTTGTAAAATGACTTTTTACGGGTTGCCGCACAAAAGTTAATGAGGTATCAGGGCGTAACGATTTGTGAAGACATACCTGCGCGGTTGGCGGATCGACAGGCAAACACGGACGGAAAAATGCGGGACAAACTGAAGCTGGCTACGCGGGTAGGTCTGGTCACTGGAGCCATGGCTTTGGTCGCTTCCTGTAGTACGGCTCCGGTTTATTCCGTCGTTCCCAAGTCCAAGCCTTCGCAAGAAGAGATCGCGATGCTGACGCAGCTGCAGGCGACCGACACGACTGCGCTCGCCAGCGCCGAGAACGCCCCCCTCCAGCTCCAACCGTCCGATATGGCGACCGATCGCTCGATTGCGATGGCCTATGCGATCCCGCAGCAGAAGCCGCTGGTCACCAACGACGCCGCCGCAGCGATCGAAAACAATGTCGTAGCCCTGGACCAAACCAAGAAGCCGAAGACCCGCAGCATCGAGCTTGCCTCAGCCGATCCGGCGCTGCTGCAGATGCAGCCCGTCGCCCAGGAACCGGCGGTTCTCAACTCCACCACCACGGCCATGGTCGAAGTGCAGCCCAAGACGCGCAGCCTCGATCCCTTCGTGACCTCGACCAAGAATGCCAATCTCAATCAACTGATCACCAAATACGCGGCGCTTTATGAAGTGCCGGAGCATCTCGTGCATCACGTCGTGCGCCGCGAGAGCAACTACAATCCCGCGGCCGTCCATAGCGGCAATTGGGGCCTGATGCAGATCCGCTACAACACGGCCAAGGGCATGGGCTATGATGGCACGCCGAACGGCCTGCTGGACGCGGAAACCAACCTGAAATACGCTGTGAAATATCTGCGTGGCGCATGGCTCGTCGCCGACAGGGATTCCAAGAAAGCCGACTGGCTCTATCGCACCGGCTACTATTATCAGGCCAAGGCCAAGGGCCTGCTTGACGAGGCCGGCCTGCGGTAGCACGAGTCTTCCATTATTGTGGAATGACATCCGGGTCGGGTTCCGGCTCCGGAACCGGAATGCGCGCGGCCTCCACGACCTTTGCCAGAAGCGCCTGCGGCCGGTATTTGAGCTTGGACGGTGTCAAGCCCAGCCGCACCACCACCAGATTCTCCAATGGTACCATGGCCATGAACTGGCCGTCATGGCCAATCGCCCAATATGTGTCGGCGGGAATGTTGGCGGTCGGCTCACCCTTGCGGTCGCCTGAGGCGAGCTTCCAGGCCAGACCGCCGGTATAGACGCCGCTGGAGACCTGCGTCGCCGTTGCGACGCGATCGGCAAATTCGGCGGGCAGGACCTGCTGGCCGTTCCAGTCACCCTTGTTGACGAGCAATAGGCCGAACCGTGCCCAGTCGCGCGCCGTCGCATACATCAGCGAGCCGCCGGAAAATGTGCCGGCCTCATCCGCTTCCATGATCGCGCTCGTCATGCCGATCGGCGTAAACAGCGCCTTGCGCGGATAGGCGAGCGCCTCCTTCTGGTCGGCAAACGTGCTCATCCAGAGCCGGCTGAGCAGCACGGCCGATCCGGTCGTATATTCGAATTTCGTGCCCGGCTGCGCTTCAAGCGGCTTGGTTTCGACGAATTTCGCCTGGTCGGGTTCGAGGAACAGCATCCGCGTCACATCATTGACGTCGCCATAGGCCTCTTCGAGATCGAGCCCACTTTGCATGGATAGCAGATCGCTCACCTTGATCTTCGCCCGATCGTCGGTCCATCCGGCAAAGAGCTTGTCCTGATCGTAGGCGAGCTTGCCATCGGCGATGCGGGAAGCGACCAGCGCGGCGGTCACGGTCTTGGTCATTGACCAGCCCATCAGCGGCGTGTCGGTATCAAAGCCCTCGCCGTAGCGCTCGGCAATGATCCGTCCGTCCTTGACCACGACGATCGCCCGCATATCGGGCCCGGCCAGTGCGTCGTCCGCAATGACGGCTTTCACCTCATTGCTCGTCGGACGGCTGACTTGGTCGCCGAGCGGCCATTCGAGATCGGAGAGATCCGTCGACGGCACTTCCGCAAGCGCAACTTTTCTCGCGGCGTCAACGTCACCATCCGCCACCACGGCACAGCCGAGGCCCGGGCGGCGGAGCGCGGTCTGTTCGGCAACGAAGCCGAAGAGCTTCGCCGTGACTTGATCGTCTTGTCGCGCCACGGAGACGTATTTGAGCAGCGGATGACCGGGCGCCTGCACGTCATCGGCAAGGACTTCCTCGGGATCACGGCTGGCGATGAAGGCGTTCGAACAGACAATCTTGGCGGCATAGGCGGTGCCGACGCGAAGCAGTTCCGGCGGCAGGAAATAGAGCCAGCCCACGGCGAGGACCACGGCAGCAACGACAAGAAGCCCCAGCCATTTCAAGATCCCGCCGATGATGCGCATGCCGTCGCTCCTTCTTGTTTTTCTTGCTTTTGATTTTTATTAGCTGAGGGCAGCCAGAAATGCGACGAGGAGGAAGCGCAAAAAGCGCTTCCTCCCCTGATCTTTGGGGTATTTGGGATCAGGCACTGATGCGTAGGGGCCCGCTCAGGTCGTCGTTACCCGGCCTTGCGACCATGGCATTCACAGTCTTGGCCGAGATCGGCCGGGAGATGAGATATCCCTGGACATCGCCCGCGCCGAGTGCACGGACGAGTTCGAGCTGGTCTTCATTTTCGATGCCCTCGATCGTGGTCCGGACATTGAAGATGCGGCCGAGCTTGAGGATGATGTCCACCAGTTCGGTCTCGCGACCGCCGCTGAGCACATCCTGGGTAAAGGACCGGTCGACCTTCAGGCGATCGACGGGGAATTCCTTGAGATGGTTGATCGAGGAGAAGCCGACGCCGAAATCGTCGATCGCCACCAGCACGCCGATGTCGCGCAATTCGGCGAGCCCCTTGCGGACAATGGCGATATCGACCGTGAAAATCGACTCGGTGATCTCGATGGTCAGCCGGGAAGGATCGAAGCCGTGGATTTCCAGCGCCGTACGGACATGTTCGGTGAAGTTCGGGTCCCGGAATTCGTCGCCCGTGACATTGACCGCGACGCCGACGCTCTCGGGCCAATGGCTCGCATCCTCGATGGCGCGTCCGACGACAAACTTGCCGAGCGCCATGATATGACCGGACCGTTCGGCGATCGACAGGAAGTCCTCGGGTGTCAGGATGCCACGCGCAGGATGCTGCCAGCGTACGAGTGCCTCGAAGGATTGCAATTCTCGAGAAGCGGCGCTGACGATCGGCTGGTATTCAAGGAAGAACTCGCCGCGGATCAGGCCCCCGGCAATTTCCTGTTCGACGCGCATCCGCTCAAGCATGCCCTCGGCCATGGGAGCGCTGTGGAAGATGTGGGACGACCCTGAAATTTCCTTGGCGGCATAGAGCGCGAGGTCGGCGCGCTTCATCACGTCGGCCATGGCGCCGTCGCCATCTTCCATGAACGAGATACCAATCGAAACCCCGATCACGGCCTTTCCGGACTTCAGCTCGAACGGAGCACTGACCTGGGCGTGAATCAACCGGCACAGTCTCTCGACATCGGCTTCATCGGGAGAACCGGCAATACTGATGACAAATTCGTCGCCTCCGAGACGGAACAGCCGCGCCAGTGGGCCTAGCGAACTCACGATACGCTGCGAGAATATGCAAAGCAGCTCGTCACCGGCATTGTGCCCTAGCGTATCATTGACATGTTTGAACTTGTCGAGGTCGAGCAGCATCACTGCAGGCCGCAAACGGCCTTTGGTGCGGGCCGAAACGTAATCGAGAATCTCCTTCTCGAGCGCCATCCGGTTTGGAAGACCGGTGAGCCTGTCATGGAGCGATAGATGCAGCAGGCGGCGCTCGACCTTTTCGCGCACCTTGAGCCTATCGAGGAGATCCGCCTTGACGAAACCGAACCAATAAAACGCAATGCTCGCGAAAAGGGGCGTCACGAACAAAAGTACATGAAACGGATCGTCAAGGCGGAATTGGACCTGCTCACTCCGGTCCGCGAGTACGGTTTCGGACAGCAGTCCGAAAATGGGTAAAAGAGTTCCCAGTGCCAGTCCAACGATTGCATATCGTTGTGCGATTCCTGGCACAAAAGCTCGTAACATCATGTTAGCCGCTCCTGCGATATAACCTCACGCTAATCCGCAATCCTTAATTTTTCCTTGTTCGATTCTGGATCAGGTGGTGAACGTCCAGTTACTCCACAGGAACTGTCATCAAAGCTTCGTTGAATCATAATATTGCCGGCTCGAACGTAATTTTCAGGAGACTGGCATGGTTGAGACGGTGCGCAGGAGAATGTTCGGTCTGGACGAGCGGCTCAAGGGCGCGCTTCTGCAGCACAAGCCGCTCAGCTTCGACGGCATTTCGGAGCGGTTGTTCGGCCTCATGTTTTCCGGCCTCGTCTATCCCCAGATCTGGGAGGATCCCGAAGTCGATCTCGCGGCCATGCAGCTTGAACCGCACCATCGGGTGGCCACTATCGCTTCGGGCGGCTGCAACATGCTGACCTATCTGGCGGAGGGGCCGGCTTCGATCGACGTGGCCGATCTCAATGCCAGCCATATCGCGCTTAACAGGCTGAAGATCGCGGCCTTCGCACATCTGCCGAACCATCCCGACGTCATGCGCTTCTTCGGCATCGCCAACGAACCAGCGAACAGCAAGGCTTATTTCAAGTTCATCGCACCGCATCTGGATTTTACCAGCCGCCGCTATTGGGAAAAGCGCCGACTGAACGGCAAGAAGCGTATCGATGTGTTCAACGGCAATTTCTACCGCACAGGACTTCTCGGGCGCTTCATCGGTGCGAGCCACCTGGCGGCGCGCTTCTACGGCATCGACTTGGCGGAACTCATGGAGGCCCGGACGCTTGCAGAACAGCGGGAATTCTTCGACCGCAAGATCGCGCCGGTTTTCGACCGCAAGGTCGTCCGCTGGATCACCGCCCGCAAGAGTTCGCTCTTCGGCCTGGGGATTCCGCCGCGCCAGTTCGACGAACTCGCCAGCCTGACCGAGGAAAAGACACTTGCCGGCGTGCTGCGCGAGCGGGTGGAAAAGCTCGCCTGCCACTTTCCGCTCAACGACAACTATTTTGCCTGGCAAGCGTTCGCCCGCCGCTATCCGACATCGGAGGAGGGCAAGCTGCCGCCCTATCTCGCGCTCGGCAACTACCAGCCGATCCGGGAAAACCTCGATCGCGTCACGATGCATCATGCCGATTTCACCGCCATGCTCGCCACCAAGGCGGACCAGTCGATGGACCGCTACGTGTTGCTCGACGCGCAGGACTGGATGACCGACGCGCAGTTGAATGACATCTGGCGCGAGATCACCCGTACGGCCCGTGCCGGCGCCCGGGTGATCTTCCGCACCGCAGCCGAGAAAAGCATCGTCGCCGGCCGGCTGGCATCCGACATTGACCAGCGCTGGACCTATCTGCGCGACCGTTCGGTCGAGCTGAACCGGATGGACCGCTCGGCGATCTATGGCGGCTTCCATATCTATGAGCTGGCGCCATGAGCGACGCCTCGCTTCTGGATGGCAACGGACATCAGCGGCTGATGGATCGGGTCTACCGCCGCCAACGGCATTTCTACGATCTCACGCGAAAATATTATCTTCTCGGCCGCGACCGGCTGATTCTTGGCCTGGACCTTTCAAATGGCCTGAGCCTGCTCGAAGTCGGCTGCGGTACGGGGCGCAATCTGGTGGTCGCCGCAAGCCATTATCCCGATGCGCGGCTTTTCGGCCTCGACATTTCCTCGGAAATGCTCGCGACGGCGCGCAAGAATCTCGCCGGTCAGCCGACTGAGCCGGTGCTGAAACGTCTCGATGCGACGAGCTTCGCAGCCGCCGATCTGGACGCCCAGGGCTTCGATCGCATCATGATCTCCTACGCTCTTTCGATGATCCCGGAATGGGAGAAGACGGTGGCCGCCTCGCTCGGTGCGCTCAATCCCGGCGGTTCGCTGCACATCGCCGATTTCGGCCAGCAGGAGCGTCTGCCGCGATGGTTTGGCAGGCTTCTGCGTGCCTGGTTGAGGCAATTCCACGTGACCCCGCGCGCCGACCTCGAATCGGTTCTGCGCCGGGCAATCGAGGGTGGCCCCTACGCGCTCACCTTCACCCCGCATGCCCGAGGCTATGCCTG
>Ga0307515_10001560_pt1 | contig 51139 bp, 54 predicted proteins | sample 17_EM_MG_FD_194513 | JGI IMG/M metagenome (GOLD analysis project Ga0307515, IMG submission 194513) | Populus trichocarpa ectomycorrhiza microbial communities from riparian zone in the Pacific Northwest, United States - 17_EM | ecosystem: Host-associated > Plants > Roots > Unclassified | place...
ACGAAATAAAGATATATTTGACATTCACATGCCAAGACGTCACGATCTCCCCTGTAACACTGATCTCTGGCAGCTATGCATGGTCTAATGCACCAACCCCCCGGATGGGCAGTAAGAGTCGCAGGAAACTAGGTAAATATGCTCATTCCAATATTTGTGATCTGTCGCTCTCGGGAGGGTTCGGGCAATCAAACAGGCTGAATCGCTCAGCCATAGCAGGTTCAATGCAGTGCGAGAATGGAAGAAGCCAAGCACCGTTCAGTTGGGGGTGTGTATATCTTGCTCAGGTGCTTTCGGTAGCCTTAGCTATCATTCACGACTGGGAACACGCTACATTTGCTATGGCCAAGCTCCTAGAAAACCCCGCACTGTACGTTTGTTTTCCCATTGTCCTAAAAGCTCACGTGTCCACTATCCAGTCTTAGACAATAATCGAAATGCCATGATCTTCATTGTGCCGGCAAAAGTTGGATACATGCTGCTCTGAAGGAAAGAGCTAGCTAAGAAATCCGCATTTGGGAAATTTAAGCGCCCCGCTCCCCCGAACCAACCTATGACTCTGTCTTAACTTTCGCCTTGCCGTTCGTGACCTTGACGCCCAACTGTTTCGCCCGCGCAACGATCTCGATTCGCTTCCGTGCTGAGACTGAGTGTGAAATTCTGATAGCATCCATTAGCTACACGTAACTAGTATCCGTTCGAGTAGATGACACCTACTCTGCGGCGAATGTCCGGTTGTGCATTAGGAGAAGATCAACATCGCGCGTGTTGTTAACGAGGAAAGCCTTGTGGCCGGAGGGCATGAGGTGACGGGTCTTCTTGTTGGAGCCATAACCAATCTGTGTATCGAATTCCAGTTAGTTACAATCCTTAGCTTCATCCAGCTCCTCCAGGGGGCTCTGCGGTTGGTTTGCCTAATGATAACATTGACCTCCGATCAACCTTGAGCAGGGAACGGTATCCCAAGTTCCATATTCTTTCGTACCTTTGGCATAGCAGCCTGGCCCTTGAATCGCCTTCTCACTCTGTTGTCGATACCCTTGGGTTTCCTCCAGCTTGGGTCAACACATTTGAATCGGTCGCTCTGATGGCGGTTGAAGCGCTTAGTGTCTGGATATAGGAGAGCATGTCAGAATTTACGCGTGATTTGTGGCGACAGCCCTAGCAATAGCAGTATTCTGGAATTGGGGTTGTGATGCTGCTTCAGTTCACTTCAAGACGGAAAGTTCGAACGTACGCTTCTTGACGATTGGAACGTGCTTCTTTGCGGCAACCATCTTGAGAAATATCTGTCAGTATGCAATTTGAAGGAAATGGAAAAAAAGGGTGCCAGGAACGTACCTTTGCGGCGTGCTGAAGTCGGTCTCGATCTGTCGTCTCATTCTCTGATGAATCGAAAATCTGAAAGTTGGTGGGTGTCTCGGCAGGCTAGTCCAAAAACGCCGCTCTAAGCGAACGCGCAGAAAGGAACTTTCACTCTCCCACGACAGTTGCATATTTTCTGTCTCGTTCCCGCCGCGTCCGAATTTCCTCTAATAAATTACCTGAATATGAGATATCGTGTTGAAGTTAAGATAGGATCCCAGTCCCGCCTTCAAATGTACATACAAATCTAGTTCTAGAGCCACACATGGGATCATTTCAAATTACGAATAAATGAGTGGAATGCCTCGTCTATTCAGTCCCAGATTTAAGGCGTTGTCTCAACATCCTAAATGTCACCGGCAAAACAAGTCGCCCTCCTAGTCGTCAATAATCAACCGAAAGTTTCCTTGCGCAACTAGATCAAGAGCATCAAATCCGCCATCGCTATCACTGGTCGAAACTAATGCCGAAAGTCGAACGCCAAGAGTTCAGCCTTTCCTTGCAACGGAAATAGAGAAAGCCTAAGCATCGGATAATCTAACACATTTACTACTTCTGAGATTCGTTAAAATCGGGCTCTTCCACATCATCGTTAGACTAAAATAGTTGGTCTGGAGGATTACCCATATGACATCCTCTACGAGTCAGATAGTTTACGAATCCGTCGTCGGAGATGTTCAGCCAGTTTTTCTCTTCCTCAATTTCACATCTACGAACCCTGTGATTTTAGTGTTAGATATGAAAGTCGACCGGCCATCTTAATGCGACAGAATTCCACATACATGATTCTAGAAGGACTTGGAAACCCTTGGGATCAACTTGGCCATATTCACAGCCTCTCTACTTCACTGCTACGTGAAACAAACCCCGATTGCGGAATACCTTCAGTAGCGTTGTTCCCCTCCTTCACCTGCTCTCCTGCTTACTCTTCGCGATATGGAGCGTTATCTGCTTCTTCAGTCGACGATTCCTTGTTAATAGATGCTTCAAATTCGAAATGCTCCTTTTTATTTTTGTTTTTATGTTTCTGCTTCTTTCCAATTCTACCATGGCCTTCATGAGTATCCTGGTGACGCATCTCTTCTAGAAGATATGCAAGATTTGTTTGAGCGCTTCCCCTACTGGGGCGAGCAGCTTTACAAGATTTTGAAAGAAGTAGAAGACCCAACACCGATAACTTAGTATGAAAAGTGGTCTGATCGCCGCAAGTCACCCCGCTATACCTACTGGGCCGGCATCATCGCCTTGGGATTCGCTCTGTTTTTCGGTATTACGGCAGCCATCTTGGGTACCCTCCAAGTCTGGATATCCTATTGCAACCGGTAGGGCGAGGCAGTAGGGCATTCATGTAAATTGCTCAAGAGTCACTGAATGACAGGAATAGGGCCTCTATAGCTGTCAGCACTAGTTCAACGACCATTCTAACAAGTGAATCGTCTCATTGAAAAGTGCTTCTCAGTGGATTATTTAGGAAGCTATGCGCGCTTACGTGCCTTCTTGGGTCGCAACTGCATGGGGTTTTAGTTGTGAGCGTCTCCACTACAGAAGTAAACAAGAAAGGTAAGATAAAGGGGAAAACCTCGCATGGTGGATGTTGGATTTCTTTAAATTTCGCTTGGAGAGGATCGAAGTCGTATTTTGTCTTCTTTGCTGGTAGGGTTCCGTGGGCCATGTCAAAGGTGCAATTACACCGTTGGATATTATGCTTGAGAATTCCAAATCAAATCGTTATTTGCACAAATCGTCAAACCTCTTGGCCGAACCGGAATCTAGACATTACGATACCCCGTTTGCCACAAACGCCCAACGATGCACATAAAACTCGTATAGGTCATCGAAGCCATTTCATTTCTTTCCCTTCTTTTTCTTCTTCCCTCCACCACCTCCAGCTTGGGGCGCGGATTTTGATTCCGGTATGGCTGACCTGACATCCTTACCCGAAGTTCCTTCCGGTATTGGTGTGTGCGTACCCGTACCTTGATCAGCTGGAGCACTAAGATCTGTGTGATCCCAGCCATTAGCTTTTGCTGTTCCATTCAAGAAACCGGAGAGTATACCGTCGATGACCTCTGGCAGAGCTGCCATATGCCGTCCTAGCTTCCCCAAACTGCCAATAAGCCTGCCGACTTCTGCTGCCTTGTCCGTTCTGTACTTAAGACATGTGCCTGACTCTGGATCATAGGTTTTTAAGGTAAAGGTCGCCTGGAAAGCGGCAACGGAGGGCTCTGAAGGAGCATTTGAAGGTGGCTTGGACGAAGATTTTGCTGCTGATTTCTCTTTCTGTTTTCGTATCTTCGAGGCATTGGGCTTGAGAACGGAATATTTGGATGTGATTTTGGTCTACGGGGAGTGGAAGTCAGCGCCGTGGCGAACCGGCAATTGCCGGTATTGAGCATTCTGGGAAGCATACTGTCGTAGGTCGCGCCTTCAATAATAACGAGGACTGCTCAAACCATTCCGAACTTGTAGTAAAGTTCGGCATTGTGAATGAATGTTATTTATGTGTTTCGAAGTGGGATTCGGTAACTTTTCGCGGGGTGGATAGGAAATGGAAAAACGTAGAGCCGGCAGGGCTGAATTCGAGATTTCTCTCTCAACCTGACTACAGTCACACTTGGCATTTCTACAGGCGAAGCTACTCTTGAAATATTGTGTTGATCGAGTGACGCACCTTGCTGGTCGCTGTACATATTACCATTAGCCTAACACAATCCTACATCCTACAAAATTAAGCTGGAATCATCGTGTTCTACCATTACCAAAACCAGCCATTTATCCACGGTTACTCTTAATGGGTTGAGTATCGAGTTATCTGAAGATCAGGAATACTGTGACGACTATGGCTCAAGGAAGGGAAGCACAAAATGATACGAATATCCTTTTAACTAGACCATCTGCTCAATCTCTCAACCATGCAAAAGACACGTTGAGACAGGGAGGAATAGATCCAGAACAGATGGCCGAATCTCAATTAAATGCCTTCGCTACCACTACCCCAGAGGCACAGCCAAAGCCATTGGAGATGTATCTGAGGTCTCTGCGAATACATCAAGATAGCCATGGTCACAATGACGATGGCCAACCCTCAACTACCTTCGAGCCTCCGAAAGAAAAGGCAGCAGCTTTTCAAGCTACGGCACAAAACCTAGTACGCAGATCCAAAGAGATGCTTGCGGAAGTAGAGCAGTGGGTAGAGGCCTTGCATGAGAAGAAATTAAGTAAAGGAGAAAGAGCTGTAGAGTACCGGGCTCTGAGGAACGATATTCGATCTGAGCTATCATTCTTGGAAAAGGTATCTTCCATGTCTGCATTATACCTTTCTTTCTTGTCTTTAATGTACGATACTAATAAGCATCCTCAGCTTAGTGAAATGGATGGATCAGAGGAAAAAGCATACCAATACCTTGTTTCTTCGAATTTGTTGTTTTTCGAAGCCTTATGGGCTGCAGCGAAGCGGACTTCAGGCCTCTTATGTTTCAGGAAAAACTTCTTCTTCAACAAGGCCACTCATAATAGTCAAGGGGCTAATCAAGGGTAATGCCATCTATCTGGAACCGATTATTCACCCGCACCAACTGTGTCATGGCCGTCCTGCTAACGCTAGTATAGAGGAAGCTTAGGAAATTCTAAGGTGAGCCGTAGGGCTCCAGGACCAAAGGGAGTTGCACTGGTTGACATTGTCTCATGCGATGGCCTTGAATGGACGAAAGTATCGACAATATCGGAGAAGCGACTCTTGTTCGATCTGGCTAAGCTAGGATGGCAAAATGACGGTTTCTCCGATGACGAGGATGATGCGGAAGATCGTCGGAACACGTCCATTGATAGCGATAATGAAGATGAAGTGCCTTTGGTGAAAAGTGCTAAGGATCTTGCTAAGGCAGCAGCTTCAAATCGAACCATGGGCAAACATCCTCGGGTTGTATTCGTTCTGCCGCGAATCGAATCTGGGAGAATTACAGCGATTGACAACTTTCTTAACAAGATAAGGGCTACAGGTGCAATTATACAATGCGCTGATGACTTGGAGCCCGCACCACCTCTCGAATCTGTCTTGCCGAAGCTTCTTGTCGACCGCTCGAGAAACCTTTCCGAGACTCTCAATATTGACTGCACTATTCTGCTGGCCATAATCTCCGACATTTCTCACTCAGAAGTTCCGATGCAGGATTGGTTTCCAAGGGCGGTTAGGGCTCAGATTAAAGCCGAGGCAGAGGATCGTCTTCTGCCAACACAGCTTTACCCAACCATGGACAGTCACCCTATGGTCTGTACTGTGGAGGCCGCGGTGCAAATGAAAGAGATTGTTACCACGATCGGAACCGATACTGAGAAGGCACGAGCGCAGATTTTACTAGGAGAGGATGAAGAGAAGCCTAGAGATGAGCTTCTGAAAGAATGGCGTCAGTTATCCGAGTATCAAGTGCCAGAAGGCTTGCAGCTGCCGATTAAAGTGGTCAAGAGAGAAGCAGAAGGTGCTCGTCTACCTCCTGTAGCCGAAGCTGTTGCTGCGCAACTCAGCCCTATCAACAAATCTGTTTTTCTCTACGGTTGGGCTACTGGATTCACTACTTTATCATCCAATCGAACGGTGGCCAAGCAAATCGAGCATATCATTGCGGAGAAAGGTACCGATGAAGCGGATGTTGGTCCGCCCATCTGGCTTTGTGGAGAGGCGAGAAGTTTGGTGGCCAGACAGGGAAGGCAAAAATGAGAATGGGGATATTAAGATAGAGACACGCTATGGGGGAGACAGCGCTTGAATTAGGTAGGGTCCGAAAACACCCAATACATGGATATTACTCAAGGGAACTCAGAACCCAACTCCATTCTCGTAGTACTTACGCTCAGGTTTCATGGTCCATATGATATGCCACGTTTACCCAACGCCGCAAGATATGAACACGAGAATGGCTTCCTCTTAATGATCCACGTTAAGTCTTTCTATACTTATTTCTCAAATTAGCCACGCGCTTATTTCCCGTCACTCCGTTCCTCACAACCTAAGGTGTTCATTGACAACGATTAAGCATACCTCATATACTCAGAGAAGCTAGCCATTTGAAGTTTTTCTACCTATATTCACACTTCTAGTTATCTAAACGTAGTTGTATAAATAGCCATCAATTACTCAGTACGTTCGCTTCTTCCTATAACTCCACCTACCTCTTAACTGTCGAGAAACCCGTCGATAAAACAACGCTCAGACTCCAACCCATTCTCTACAAACTTCATTTCAACTACCTCAATATCTAATCAACAAAGTAACCTCTCAAGAACACTACTAAAAGTCGACCGCCAAATCAATACAAGCTGCAGCTGTATCATCATCAACACTCCGATCAGCATGCCTGTTCCGTATCTCAGCAATCCCAAATGCAGTCATGTCAACGTTGCACTCAACGCAACTTGCCCTTGGTGCAGTACGCGTAGGGTTGCCTTTGCTCTTTCGATTACCGAGAAATAGAAGATGTAATCACTGATGCTGCTTACTTTACTTGGGCTACACAACGATTACGATGGCGATACCTTATTCTACTGCCATTTGCTACTGGCAGTGTTGATGCATGGGTGGAACGGCTGCATCTTCCTCCTTACTATAAGTAGTGTTCTTCTGCAAATATAGTACAATGAGATAAACATTAACTTGGAAATCTTTTCGTTGCCTGTGTACTGCAGAAAATTACCCTTTCACTGCAGGAACCCAAGCCCAATACAAATATAATCGTATAGCCTCTTTCTATGCCTCATTTCAATGCCGCTCACCCAGTCCGCCCCATTTCATAATTCTACCATATGCTGTTACCCATGTAACATATATCAGTATCAAGCCTAGCAGCCCCAGTGCCGCTAGTCTAAACCAACGCCATCAGACTCAGAATGAAGATGCTAGATAGATAGTCTAAGGGAAGGAGCTTGCTCACGGGCCGATAGGTACCTGGACTGCTCACTAGCCTCCCTTCCAGAGCCGAAGAGCGGCAAATTTGAGGCTTAGATCAGCCACTCAGGAGTCGAGGCCTAGGAAATATTCACGATCTAACTACGGTACCCTATTTTCTTTCTCCCCGCCATCAAAAGCGCTCCAGAACCCTCCAGCAGAACCCTGGCGCTGAGAAATCCGAGCAGTCTACTGGTCTCTCAGTCGTCTTAGGTGGGTCTGAAATCCAAAAAAATTCCGCTTCATGGATCGTGAATTTTTTTCCTCTTCCCTTCCTCTAAGGACCTCGGAATCATCCGCCCGTGGCACCGGTCTACGTACCTGCCTGAACGCCCGCCGCAACATCTCCACCAAGTACCCAGAACCTCCGCAACACCAACCACCCACCGCTACCACCGTCAGCCCGCCCAAGCCCTCAGACATCTAGACCGCAGAGCTCCCTCCCCCCATCGCGCAGCGCGCTCCCCTCCCCTCCGCTCCCATCCTTCCCCAAAGCCACCACCGTCACCACCACCCTCCAGCTTCTCCCTGCCTCTCGTGCTCCCCCACCATCACGCCACCCAAGACCTCAGGCCTCCCAAAACCCCCACCAATCACCACCAGCAGCGCCCGACCACGCAGCCCAAAAAAAAAACCCCCCATCAGCCCCACACCGCACCCAGAGAGAGCTCCTCAGCGCACAAACCGCCCCGCACTCCACACTTTCGCACCAGCGCCACGCATCTATCGCGAATCGGCCGCTTCGCTAGCGCGGCGCACTTTCCCCGCATCCCTGCGCCGCAGCGTGCCCCGCGATGCCCCGCGCGCAAAACAGTTCCAGCCCGCCTAGCCCCAGCCCTAGCAGCAACGATGGCCGGAACGCAGGGTAGGGCGGGGTAGGGCAGGATATTGCAGGAGAGCGCCAAGGGTGGGCGTATGGGAAGGCGGCTGGGCTGAGCGCGCGAAGCGCGCGAATGGGTGAGTTGGGTGCGCGGGACTGGCTGGGTTTTTGTGTTGGGGAAGCTGGATGCAGGGAAAAGAGGGCGGATGGGAACGAGGCAGATGGGAACGTGGGGTGGGGAGGGAGGGAAGGGGAGAGGAAGGGATTGGAGCGGATGCGGACGGATCTCCAGTGGGCGCGAGGCCTGGTGACTGGCGGGAGGAAAAGCTGGAGCGCTGGATGGGCTGGTGTCATGGGGAGAGTTTGTTGTGTGTGTGAGGGATTAGTAGGAGGGTGAGGCATGGCTGGGAGGGAAAAAATAAGGAGGGTCGTGCGAATGAGCGGCTTGATTGAATACGAGAGATTAAATAACGTGACTAGGGGGTATGACGCTGATGAATGCGAAATGCTAATGCCAAATACCGATGCCAAATACCGATGATGCTCAAGATCCCTCCCCCAAAAATAAATTAGAAAGGAAAAAAAGAGATCGGAGCCAAGCTAATCCAAACTTGCTCGCCCAAAGATCCTGACCCAAACTGTGTATAAATGCCAATAGAGATGTACCACCAATGCCTTAAACAAAGGAAAGATGACGATGAGTTGCGAAGAATGCTTCGAGAATGTCCTTCCATACACGCGAGCGGCGCCCAAAATGGCGCGTCTAACGAGAAAAGTTCCACCTGACCAAAATCTCCGAGCCGGTTCTTTACAAGTTACGGTTGGGTTCAGTCGTGCGATAACCTGGTCTTTCTAGTTCCGAATGATGACGAGTCGAACCACCCAGATGCCCGGGCTTGCGCTTCCCACATTCTAAATTGCCAAAATGCCACGACACACGAAATGCCTCCTTTTTGAAATTTTTTATCTGATGCGAGAGAGAAAAAAAGAAAAGAAAAAAAAACCTGTGATGCGTCATTCAGCCGCCCGACAGGCGAGGCCCGCCAAAATTTGCTTGCTTCACCCGGGCGGTACGGCGCCGGTGATCTGCCAGCGCACAGGAAAAACCATGCCAGGCCTGCCACGCATCGAGTGCTTCTTTCGAACCAAAAACCAAAAACCATCGTGGCTCCAGCCAAGAGCCTAATTGCTGCAGGAACGAGCCAGGGGGGAATTGTCGGAAGAGGGGTAGTGCAGCACCAAGCGGTGGAGGATTTTGCCTTGCATGGCATGGGAAAAAGGGTAAAGGGGAAAAAGAGGTTGAGATGCCGGGAGTCCCACGGTTTTGTCGCTTTGGGAAGATGGAGACTTTGTGCCTTGACTGTGGAGAAATGTGGACCAAGGGTCCGGTGAGAAAAGACGCCGGCGTGATCAAAAAGGCGGAGGTGATGGTCGGCTGAGGTTAGCCCTGTCTTGCCCCGTCCGAATTGCCCGAGGAGATGTGTCCAATGTTCACGTAAATGCTTTCTTGGGCCTGGAGAACACCGTTACTCGCGAGTCAACTGCCGTAACGTGTCACGGATATATGTCTCTCCGTCGGTCTTGTGCTCCAGTTTTGTCGCCCTCGAATCACAAGTCTTCCGCTAGTATCCCAACCCATCTAGCTGGCACACCGCCCTCCATTTCTGCTTCTGCTTTCCCACTCGTCTTCCTGGGCGGTAGCCAAACCCTCGCCTTTCCCAACGCCTTCGCATCCAGCTTGCCCTCGCGTCGCATGTTCATTTCCAGCACTATGACTCGGAGGAAATCGCTGTTTTCGCGGGGTTCCCGCTGCCGCACTGCGGGCACAGGCGACATCGCCCGACCTGCTTCCGAAAGGGGAGATGGGTTTGCCCGGCTTTTGCGCCTCGCCGAACGGTCTCGCCGATCGTACGTTTGCATTTGAATCATGGGCGCCGATGAGTCCGAGTCGAAATCTGGGTACAGTGCTTCATGTAGCTGCATTGACAGTTCTGTAAATGAAAAGGGCGTGGGCTGCGGGTTTAGATAGCGACGGAGGGCCGGCGTTGGCACGCCTTGGAGAGGTTTCGGTCGCATTTCACTGGTGAAGCGTGGGGAGAGCAGTGAGCGGGTGAGAAGATCATCAGGTGGAACGCTTGGTGCGGTGAAGTTGGAGAATGATTTTGCCGCGGATCTGAGTGCTTGGAGCGAAGCCGTGAGATTTGATTTGAACGACCTGAATCGAATGGATGCATTGGGCGGCCTCGCAACCATCTCTGGGGTAGGCATATCGCAGGTAACTTCGCAGCCTTCAGGAGTGAAATGGAGCAATGGATGGTTAAGAATGCAGTCTTCCTTTGGAGGAGACTGCACCAACTTCTCCCTGCGCTCAGATACAGGTTTCCTACCCATTGAGCCAGGTGTAGATGGACTGCTCCATGACGATGCTGCAGACCGCTCATCCGTCTCCATTGACGGCACTGAAGGCAGCGACTCGCTCGAGACAGACCTTGACGCCATGAAATCCCTCTCTTGCTCAGTGGTGCTTGCGATACTGCCTGCATCGTCGCCATCGCAATCGTCTGGTCGCTCCAACAAGATGTCCAGCGGAGAATGCATGTTTGAGTGTCCACCCTCCAGATCTTCCTGTCTCCACTCCTCAATCAGCTCATCGATAGATATTCTTCGATCCGCGGGTCCTCTGCGACGCCGATTCGATGGCGGTGGGATTGATGTAACTGCCAACAGTGCGGCAACGGCGGGCGGTATTCCATTTTGCCTGTGATCCTCTGGAACCCGAGGTCTCCTCCCCCCATTTTGGCCTCTCGCTCTCACAGTCTGTGTGGATATCGAAGACCTGGGTGGTGTTCGCAGGGGTATGACAACGGGTTGCGAGTGAAGTGGTACGGGATCGGATACCATCCTGGGCGGCGGGTTCGGTTTTTGAGCTGGCTTTTCCTCGGTTGATACAGAGGATGCCCGTGTCGGTACAGACGGAGGCTTTGAAGTTCTCAGGCCCATCTTCTCGGTTTGGCGGTCCGGAGAGGACGGCCGTTGCAAGTATCTATAGGACCTTGGCACCATCATGGTGGAGACTACTATTCGACAGACGCCAAAGGCGAAAAGAAACTAGGTAGTTCCGCTATCCCAAAGTATCCAGGGAACTGACGGTGCAGGCCAGTCGAGGGTCGAGCTACTTACGTTATTGCCGAGACAGGATTGGTTGAGGATCGTTTGGGAATGCAGCGGGAGCAACATAGGGCGGACCGGGGTAGAGGGTGTCGTTTGGCAAAAAGTGCGGTTAAATACAGAGAAGGAGAGGTTATACAAGGACACCAAGGCCAGGAAAGATTCACACAAGGGAATGTTGTAGTATATGGGGAAAGGAGAGGAAGAGAGCGACGTGGACGGGTGCGGCTAGGGCAACGGAATGTTGGGGGTGGATTGGGCTTGATGACGGCTGCTGAGCTGGAAAGCAGATAAGCGGGAGGCGGCGAGGCGACCAGGGGAATTAGTCGCGTGCAGTCTGGGTGTGACTCGGACCCCCAATAATCCACGTAGTCGAGGCATGAACAATAAGTAATGCCGGGAGCTGGCCCACAAGTAAGCAGCGCTCCCGGCTGTCACGCCCAAAGCGTGGCCTCTTCGTTGCTGACTGCCTTGTTGGTTGTGCCTGAAGACCAGCCCCCTGTCGAGCGCCCGATGCGCCCAGATGCGCACGACACACAAGCACGACAAGTCCCGAATACGCGGCACGTAACGATAATGCGGATCTGACTCTCCAAGATTGGCTGGCCGTGACTGGCCCAGACAAGGGCCACAAGCCACAGCCTGAAATCTTTCTGCAGGGCTGAGTGTGCAGCGAGTCACTTCCACGCAGGGGGAAGAAGCCACCCAGAATCGCGCTATTTTGCCTTGAAAAATAAAATTGGCTCTGAAGGCGTACGAGAAGAACCGGTGAGGGAACGCCCTTCCGACGGGCAGCACAGCACAGGCAAATTTTTTCAGTCGTCCTGTATGCACATGTAAGTTGCAAGTCACACTTTCCACGTACAACATCAACGCCCAAAGAGCGATAAAAGCGCCTAACCTGTCAGCGTCCTCATGCTTATCTCCGTAGGGTTGCCCAGAGCGAGGCTCGACTGCACGGCGCGGCGCTGCACGAAGGTCGCGCAGGCTGTCCGGTCTTCTAAAAATGCACCCCACAAAGCTGGTCGACAGCGATCCCGCTGTTCCCGACAAACGCCGACCTGCCCAAATCAAGTCCTTCCATCCCACTAAATCCGGGGTCGGATGTCTTGGGAGATGGTAGCAGAGATAAGCCATCCTGAGAGTCGAATCGGCAGCCAGTCCGACCCCAAGCAGCTCCAATGTATCTATCTCTGCCCCGTCCTGGAAATAGCCTTCACAAGAAATTTAAAGTTTGCAAGGAGTGTAATCCTGAAGTCATACTGGCAAGCTTAAGAAATCTCCCCGTATCAGTGTTCAAAGGACTTTGTAGTAATATAATTCTGTCCTGTTGTTGCCCAATCATACACGAACCGCCTCTCCTCCATTTTGCCAGTCCTTTCCCTGTTTCGCGGCCTGGCACCCAGGTCGCGGCGATAACACAAGAAGCTTCGGTCAGCCAAAGCCAAAATGTCAAACCAAAACCCTCCTTCGCGCCAAAAGGAACGCCTCCCACCAAAAATTCCGTGTCAAAATGTGGGGAAGACTACGGGGGCCTGCCGCCGATCCACGAAACGGGAAGATCGAAGGCGACACACGGGAAAGCGTGGGTGAGACCGAGGAGCTGAAAGATTCCAAGAATCCCATCTGCCCTTCAACCCTGCAACCCATGTGTGCCCACTTTCCCATCCGATAAAAGCACAACATTAGAGAAACTTGAGATAACCGAGAAAACCGACAAACTCACCGCCCCTTGGTCCCAATCAATTACAGAGAAGAAAAGCAAAGAGAGTTGAAAGAAATTTTTCCGCGGGCCAAATATCCCACGCAAAAGATGCAGTCCATCCAGCAAGATCCAATCAAACCAAATGCGGAAAAGACATATACATTGTTCAGGACGTGACGAATCAGTCGGAGTGCACCGAAGCAAAGCGCATGCTGAAGAAAAGATGAAACGAAGCATGACTCAAAAAGCATCCTCATCAGTCCATCCAGCGTCGCTCCCTTCTACTCTCACCAATTGTCCGCCTCCTGCTTCCATTAATGTCTCCGAACCTGCATCCACGCCCCTAATACCTTTCAGCTTCTTGCCTTGACCCCCACGAGGTGACGCATATCCACCATCTGGCGTGAATCTCTTCCCACGTGCAGCTCTAAGTTTCGCGTAGTAGGCATCCATCGCGTCAGGCTCCGGTTCCGATGCGTCGTCGTAAGTCTCCCAATTTTCAGAGCCAGAGACTGTGTTTGTCGTTGAGGAGGTCGCCGAAATCTGACGGCTCCCAGCGACTGGTGGCGCGTATTGAGCGTGCTGATACTGCGAACGGGCAGCCTGAGCGTATGACATGTGGGAACGATCGTCATAGACATCCTCGGGTTGAACGTGTCTAACGATGCTGGCACTGCGCTCGGGGTCGTACTCATACAGGTGCGACGGTGTCTCGACCGGCGGAGGGACAAAAAGGTCCTTCATCTTTGGTGGCGGGGCTCGCGGTGGACCCATTTTTCGAATTGTCGACTCTTCTCCCTCCTGTTGATAGCGTCGTTCAGGTGAGTTGCTTCCATGTGGCATGTTCTTCAAGGGAGCACGAGCTGGTATTCTCGATGGACTCTTAGCTACAGCAGAGGAAACAGGAGCAGCCGAGACTGAGCTGGCAAGAGGGTTCCGTGATACACTCATATTGAAATTTGCTGTCGGCGTTTTTGATCGAGATGGGGGAGGTCCACGAACTGTGCCTCCTCGTTGGCTTGCAGGAGCAGGCTTGGCAGGCTTTGGTTGCGGTTGTGGTGCGACTGAAGGCGCCTTTGATGGAGGTGGTGCAGATTTGGAAGAGGCGTACAGTTCATCGAGATATCGTTCACCGTGGACCAAAAACGGCCGGCCGTATTCGTCCTCCCAGGTCTCAAGCACCTTTCGCAGATCTACCTCAACCTTAGGCAGCTCCTTAGCTATCCTCTTTCGCATCTTCTCTTCTCTCAACAGCTTTCCAGGATCACGCTTTTCGCCCTTGTTGCCACGAGCCATCAGCCGGGATGCATCCTGGCTCGAAGCTTGAAGGTCATTGCGATCCTTAACAAGTGACCGGTATTTATCGATCATTTGCAAAGTAGGTAGTCGTTGTTCCTTGAGAGCTTCCAGTCGAGCAATCTCGGCTTCATGAGCAGATAGCAGAGCATCGCTATAGACATCTGAAATTATATTAGTAACATTCTACATATACTCCCACTGCGCACGTACCCGAAAAGGCTGGTGTGAAGTCCAACATCTCCTCTTCGGAGAAGTACAGGCTATCCCAGAGTTCCTGAAGTTTGTATCTTGCATCTTCGACGAATAGGTGGAGATTCTGGCGTTTCAACTCGTTCAGTCTTGAGAGTTCGTCTTCAAATTCGTTGATAGTCCTTAAGCCACACCCACGATTACTCGCGAGAAACTGCTTGCGCTCGTGCTCTTCGACTCCGAGCATATCCCACAATCCTTCGATGGTTGCGCGAAGTTCTTTCAACCGCCGCTCTCTACCCCGCTTCTCTTCGGCAAGTTTGTCTTTCTTAGCACGCAGCCGAACCAAGTCATCTTGATGCAGCCCTAATTGCTCCGGCGCATCACGGGCGTACTCAATAATCGCACTATCTGTTTGTGCCTGTGGTGTGCCAAGTTCTGCCCAAAGGTGAATAATCTCATCAGACAATATCTTAACAGTATTAACTCGTCGCGTGTACTCTTCGTAGACTCGCGTGAACTCGTTGTCGAGAGATGTAACGTATGAGGGAGAAATGTTAAATGAAGGTGAAATGGCAGAATTTGGTGAGGTGGGTGGGAGTTTGATCTGGATGAAAGACGGCTCAAGATGAGATGCATACGATTCAAGGGCTTGGACAAGCTCTGCGTTGTATTAGCAATGCTACAGTCAAAGGATGTATGTTCGCGATTACTCTTGACTTGTTCGAAACGTTCCCGGTGGAGCTTGCTGATCACATTGTATTTCTCCTTGAGACCTTGTAAACAGCGCGTCAATGGGTAGGTAACCTTCAGATACTTGTCATCAAGGTCGTAAGCATTTTTGGGTTTGGAATCATCCAGAGAGGTTTCCATCTGCTTAATGGTCTTAATCAGGCGTTGCGCCTCCTCAGTCATTTCATGTTTCTCACTGCAAGCAAGACGGTCAGCGCGTTGGCAATAGTTGTCGCAGAATGTACATACTTAGTGACTAGGCGCAACTGGTTGTGTAGAGTCTCAGACAGAGCTGAGAAGAGCTGCCGGAGTGTTAGTTGAGCTGCGGATGAATGAAGTGGGTTGCGACTACCTCTGCCTCCCGCGAGTCTCTCTCATGGCTAGCGACACCAATTTCGTCGAATAGACCGTGCAGTTGGCCGATGATAGTAGTGACTTGCTGTGCCAAATAGCTCGTGTCCATGACTGCGTGCCTGCCTGCGGCGTTGTAGATATTCACTCGCTCATACGCTGAAGGTCGATCGTGGGAAGTGCAGTTGACGATCTCCAAACTTCGTGGGCGGCCGGCAGGCAGAGCGAGCGTAAACACACCAAAAATCCTTCAAAAAGAACCGAAAGATAGGGATTTAGAAGGCAAAATGGAGTGCAGAAGCAGAGAAGCGATGCGATGTTGGAGATGCTAGTGGTGGAGGTACATAGGTAATCAGGCCGCCTTGCGGATTTGTTGATCGACTTGTGGTTACCATAACAACCACAGTGACGCTATTTCTGCGCGGCTTTTCAGCCCTACAAGAGATGTTAACCTGTTCCTGGCGTAACACACTTCCACCCACTAGAGTATCTTCTAATCTCAGATTTCACGAGCATGTTTACCAGGAAAACACCACACCGAAAGCTGCGGCTCCTTGTACTTCGTAGGTATTAAGTGTGAGTTCCCCTTTCATTTAATGAAACCGTACCCACTTGAACTTCGGCCCCTGCAGTATGCAGAAAAAGCAAGCGATCTTTACAAAATCCAAACACATGAACAACAGATTGACTCTAGATTGACTGTCTATTGGGTAAGTATGCGCAGTGAGGTTTCTGGTCAGATATCAAGTCAATTTTCTCTTTAGCTACCATGGAGTTTAAGCAAACTCGCTGCAGTCAAAGCCATTCTCCACGCCCATCCTTCTAATCTAGACTCCACCTCGAGAACCACTCCATTACCACACCGGTAGCATTAAACGATGTCAGTCCAACCGCAGAGTTTCATACGGCTCTCCCAGAACCATAGTGGAAGGCTAGCCATGACCAAAGTCTTTTATAAAATAATGCACTAGCAAATCCTTCCAGCCAGCACAATCCCATATGAATCTCTTCGCCCTTCCACTAAACACAGTTTTCGTCTTTGGTCTCGTGTCCTGGCATTCCTCCCTTCCCAGCCGTGCGTGGAGCCATTGCGGAATCGGAGTCGTATTCGGGTCAGGGGTGTTGTCTCCGTCATACGCAATGATGCTGTCATTCTGACCATGAACCTCCATAATGGGATCTTTTTCTTGCTTGGCACTCCAGGCTGGCACCCGGCACCAAAGAGCGGCTCTGTGAGAGATGCGTCTGTGTAAAACGCACCCGAAGTTATAGCGAAAGCGGAGATCCGCTGGGGCAAGGTAGGTGAGCAAGCCAGAAGTCCTACGAGACCACCACCGTTGGAGAGGCCAGCAGCATAGATCCTATTAATGTCGATGCAGAAGGTGGGTGTAAAGTTGTCAAGAAGGTTTTCGGTAAATGCGCGGTTATCAATGACTGAGGAAGGGGATGCTTCAGGGTCACCAAGCCACTGGTGCTGTGTTAAAAGTAAAGCATTATACCCGCAGGTAAGCCAACCATTCAATAAATTTTTGGGAGCCTACACCTGGAGGCTTATAATCAAGGCCTTCTGGATAGACTACAATAGCATGCTTGTTGAAGTAGGGGTTGGAGAATTGGATCTGCGACTTGAGAGATGTTGTTGTCTGAGTCTATCCATGAAACGCGAGAATGAGGGAAGCAGGCTGGTCGTTTGAGTAGGAAAATGCCTTAGGTAGATGGAACAAATACCGACGAATACCTTCTCCTAACTTGGAGAACACAGTGAGATTCTGTGAAATACCGCCAGGGTATACATTTACTGGTAATGGTTTTCCACATCATCACTCTCGTGAGGCAATGCTGAAACGTTCTGAAAGGCCGCCAAAGCCACTCCTACCGTGAGGAGAGAAAAGTATGAATGCATAGCGCAGGAGAGTACGCTTTCAGTTGCTACCTTATGCAATTTTTTCCCTCGGCCTTGAAGAGATGTTGACTAGTTGTAAAAAGGTAGAAGTGCGCAAACAAAAGAAGTCTCTCTAGCAATGGGAATGCTGCGTGTCTGCGGAATTGTCACATATTATAGATTGATCAAGCGCCCAGTTTGAAAAGAAAGGCTTCCGAAATGTGAGGGGTAGTTGTTTGGACAAATGACGCAAACCTATGGCCCCAGTGCAGATCCAGAACAGATATGAGCTTATATACGAACTGATGACTTCCGATGCGTAAGAATGAGCTCTATTCCCTCAAAATATCATAGAGAATTTAAAAAGGAATCACCATACCTCCAGATATAGCGCCTTGGTAGTAAATGCACCTAGATTCTCCAAACCCCATCCAAGGAAGGTAAGAATCTTAAGCTCTTTTACAACTAAGGGGATATTGGCATTGGAACATGGAGATCGCTTGAAGGCCGCCGGCAGCCGATGTCAACGTCTAGATAGTTAATACCTCTCTATAGGGGTAGTTTTGCCCAAGTACGACAAGATAAACTACTATGAAACTCGTACCGTATCTTCCTTTGTCGGGAGCCAGGGATGCAAGGCTCGGATGGCCTCGAACATCCTAGTTCTTGATGGGAAGGACTTCCTCAAACAAAACATCCTGTTGTGACACATAGTCTTATTACCTCAATCATGAATAATGATGTCGCAATGCCTTTTATTTCGATTAAAAAAAGTCCATGCCCAATGCTGCACGGGACCACGCGTCCGCCTAACCACATACGCCACGTACCCTTTCCTTCCCAGCCTACTCCACCCTGCCGCAATCTTACCGTTTAAACTTGAGATCTCATCAGAAGCATATCTTAAAGAGTTAAAAAAGCTGGGCAACCTTGTAGATATACTTCCTTGGATTATGACCCTTTCCTACCCCGTCAACCGAGTAAGAGTTGGTGCCCGCCACTAACTAGCCCAGGCACCGTCCCTCATTCCCTACATCGCAACCACAAGACACCCGACGGCCCGCGCACTTCTTGAGGCCAATCAAACCTCATGGGACAAGAACAGTCACGCTCTCCGCAAGAACACCCCCCACAAGAACACTATGCTCAAGAACATTCTCCACAGGAATACTCTCCACAGGAATACTCTCCACTAGAATACTCTCCACTGGAATACTCTCCACTGGAATACTCCCCACGGGAATACTTCCCACGAGAATACTCTCCACAAGAAAACCCTCCACAGGAATACTCTCCACAAGAATACTCTCCATCTTCCCCTGAAAGTGACGACTTCATCCTAGGCCTTGTTCTCGAAGCGAGCCGTCATACTGCAAGAACCGTGCCCGCCTGCCGCTTTTATGCCAAAGGACACTGCAATCGAGGAGATGATTGTACCTTTAGGCATGATAAAGAAACTTACGCTCCAGAGGTAGTGCAATCTTTCAAAGACTCTAACAAACCGCTATGCCGTTACTATATGAAAGGTGGTTGTAATAGGGGGGCTTCATGTCTATTCAGACATGATGATACTTTTAGGACTAATGGCGAGGAAGGATCTGCGAGGCGCGCTGCTCCTTGCCGATTCTTCTCAAAAGGGAAATGCACTAAGGGTGATTCATGTCCGTTCCAGCATGATAGTGCCACCAAGGGACAAGATCTTCCACAAACAACTAACAAGGTAGAATATATATCGCCAGTTTCAAACCCCTCGATTAAGACCTCGTAATCACTTGCTAATCAGTCTAAAGCAGCCAAACTCATTTTCTCGAAGGCTTGGAGGGGCTGATGTCGATTTCGCCGCAGGAGCAACAGTATCAAACCTCACTTTTGGCTCAGATCCTTCCGTGGCTCAAAACTCTGAAGCCGCCCACAATTCTTTACAGATGAGCTCTGTGAGCTGCAAATGGAATCGAGCGTACAAGAAAGTTTGGTAAGCATGAAGTCCTAAAGGGGCATCCGCCCCATTTTGTTGTGATTATAGAATAAAGCCTAGCGCAAAGCGCTAGACTACTTCAGCTCTTTCACATTCCTGTTAGCACTAATACATTCTTGATTCAATGCCCAGCCATATCCCCGATGGGTTGAAAACTCAACAAAACTGCTGAGTCTCACTGCCAGCACGTCTTGTAATTTGAGATCTCTGTGCCGTGGCATCTTAATACCATGAGAAGTAGCCGCTAATCTCTTGAAAGGATCTATTATGAACGATTAAACACTGCAATTCGTGCAGCCAATGCCTTGGATGGGACGGAATTGCATGGGACAAGAATCAAAGCAGCTTACGGAGGCTCGACCTTCAGCAGTGATATGAGAGTGTCCAATGGACCATCTCATAGCACTGTGCTTGAGAATGTCGACAAGGCTGTGAGCTATCGTGAACTGAAGGACTTCTGCTCAGCACGTGGCGTTCATCCCAAGCACATCAAGTTCGGCGATCCGTCTTACGACATCCGTGAGGCTCGCTCCATTATAACTGAGATCCTGGAAGAGAAATGCGGGTCTGTGTTGGACTTTCACGTCAATACAACCAAAGACCCATCAAAAATAACAGCGATCGTTCGCTTTGCGCAGCCTGAGGATGCGCAACGTGCCGTAAAGAAACTTAATGGTACAAATTTCACTCGGCTCGGAAACTCGCCTTTCTACATCACGCCCGTATTTGCTGTCAGGTTCACTTTACGGCAAGATCTGTACTCCGCTATCGCCAAGGATGTCGACAACCTCATCTCAAAGCTGTCAAAGACCGATAACGTTCAAATTGTTGCTTATAACACAGACACCAAAGCCACAGGACCACCTGCTCTGCGAATCCACGGAGACAATGCTCAAAGTGTCGCCCGCGCGAAGAGCAGTTTAGAGGCCATCCTAGCCGGGACAATTTGTGTTAACGAAGACGGGAAGAATAACACCGGCGCCAAATTAGTATGGGATCCATTCTTCGCCCGGTATGAAGGTATTACCTGGCTTAGGGAATTGATGAAATCACTAGACGTATTCATTTACGCCGACGCCAGACGAGGCCAGCTCAGATTGTATGGTGACTACGAAGTGAGGGAAGTCGCGAGTGCAATGCTTGTTAGAAAATGTCAGGTGTTAGAGACCATGAGACAGAAGCACAAGATTAGTTTAGACGAGAAATTGTTCAAAGCAGCACTTTCCGGTGGAGTTAAACGTGCGGAGGAGATGTTTGGGGCCGACAGAGTTAAGCTGGAAATCACACCGACAGCCAAATTCCTCACCGTTTCAGGCTCAGCGCAAGATGCCCGTACAGTCCGTGAATTCTTACAGCTAGAATACGATGCAGGTGGAAATAATTCCATCTCACGTCAAAATAGCCAGGGTGACACAACCCAGCCTTGGGAAGGAACTCAAAAAAATATTGAACAAGCAGACGACAACATCTGCGCAGTTTGTTGGACAGAGCCCTCCGTCCCCTACAGAACGCGCTGTAATCACCTATATTGCACCGAGTGCTTCGAAAACCAGGTCAATGCAGCAATTGCCGGCGTCAAGAACAGTCTTCCACTTCTTTGCCACTATAGCTCTTGCAGTCGCGCTTTCGGACTGGATGAGCTCCGTAACGCCCTCAGCTCGGATCGTTTCGAGTCACTCATGAAATCGTCCTTCGAATCCTATGTCAGAAGTCAACCACAGAGCTTTAAATATTGCCCAACGCCAGACTGCGACCAGATCTACCGCGTTTCAAGCACGGATGAGAAGAACGGCACTAAATTATCTCGGAATTACTATTGCCCCTCGTGTTTGACTGCAGTCTGCACGTCGTGCCACGTCCTGGCTCACGTGGGCTACTCGTGCGACGAATACGAGAAGCTGAGGCGAGATGCAGAGCGAGATGCGCAGAAATTCGCTGCGTGGAAGAAAGATCATGACGCGCGTGATTGTCCAAAATGTGGTACTACGATCGAGAAGAATGAAGGCTGCAATCACATGGAGTGTGTTGGATGCAAGGCGCACATCTGCTGGTTCTGCATGAAGGTCTTTGATTCGAGTGGCGAATGCTATAGCCATATGACAGATTCTCACGATTGGGGTGTTTGAAGTGTGCTTTTGGTGGCGTTGAGGTCTTCAGGTGTGTATTTGATATTTGGTTGGGCCTGTCAAAGACATATCGATAGCCAAAATCTCCACTTCTAGAGAAGCATGTCGTTAGACAAGCAGTAGGACATCTATAGACTATAGCTAGAATTAAGCGAGCCCGGTTAGCTATGAAATTCAATAATGTATCTGAGATACACCCCCAGGACAACATGCGTTAGGTGATAATCTCATGTGCCGTTAAGGTGTATTCTCAATATTTGGTGCCTTGGATGTGCGTTTATGACCGTTTTCAATGTTCTCAGGGAAAAAGTACAAATTTCCACACATTTAAATTCTACAGCGCTTCGGACGTTATCAAATGTCACATTGGGTGGGAAGGAATGCCTCTTCGCTTGTTACCTTTGTTACTGGTGCGGTTCTTTGTATCAATGACCGCAATAAATATAGAGAAGCAACAGCATTAAGCAGACTAACTGATTAGTGTACTTGAGGATACCTGAGGTAATTAGAAAGGCATCAATCATCAAGAGGGATTAGCTCGTGCCTACCTCTGATGAGAAACGTAAATATCATGGCCTTTTTGAAGTCCAAAAACCAGAAGAATGACAATATAAACCGAATTACGTTGTTAGCGCTCTTGTAGAGGCATCATATGTATATTTGGGTTAAACCGCCCTTGTATTAGGTATTTTCAGGCCCTCATCACTGAAGTAGAAGATTGAAGTCCCTAAGCTCATGAATAGATATATGAATGATGAATTGGGGTGGTTCGTTATACTTTCAGAGTCTGTACAGCAGCTCTAAAGAGATGAGCCCATCAGAAACTATCCAAGACTTTCATGTAGAATCCCATCTTCCCATCCACTAGCATACTCATGGCAGAGGCAGTATCATGTCTCTTAGTGTTCTCAAGAGCCTGCGAGAGACAATAGCCAGAGTTCCCAGGAACTATTCCTTTCTTATCTTCGGCTCGCTTGACAGTTGCAATGTATTCATTGATTCTGGCACATTGTTTAATGGTTTTAAAGTCCGCAGGATTGCCGTTTTCATCATATCGTGACGGAGCGTCCATGCCACGAGGAACATGGAAAACGAAGTTGGGCAAACTAGCAAAGGCTTTCCATGGAGCTGCGTAGCATCTATCTCAGTCTATTATATCAATGATGCGGTAGTTGTCGTCGATTACGATGTTTTTTCACTGAGGCTGCCATGTTGGAGAAAGAAAGGCCCGAAGCCGTAAACTGAAAGCTTATTGGCAATGCCTTTGATAGCTGATGGAAATTGCTTCCGTTCGGAGATCAAGTCTTCAGCCATTTCGGGAGCTGCTGTGCGGACCAGACGTTCAGCTATTAGGTACTTGGATATGGCCGATTTCAGGCAGTCGAATAGAAGACACTCAGCCTGTTGATTTAATTAAATTCTGATTCCGTCTAACATAGTAAAGACGCTAACGGATTGGCTTACATGAATCTCTGCAATTTGTTTGACGAGAGCTGAGCTCTGTTCTTCTGAAAGCTTCGACAGGTCATTGTGTCAATCGTAGGTCCGTGCGCAGATTTCAGGAAAGAAGAACTCATGTGAAGATTGATCTACGAAGAAAATGAGGCTATATATACACGTGGATGACTGAGTCGGTGACCGAGTCAAGGTGGCAAAGAAATCCGATTCAGGTCGACACATTGCCTGTAGCATCAATGATATTATCCCTCTTTAGGGCCTCCATGAGCATGAAAGGTGCGTGAACTCCGCAACAATCAGTTGACTTATGCATAAATTTCAGGCATGAGAATGCTAGCATGTCCTCGGATGATCGCATTAACGGTTGCTTCTCGTTTAGTGCTCATCTTGACTTCATCCCAGTCGATTCCAGTATCGTTGGCATATGGACTCGCCAACAATTGATTCTTGTCACCGAACTCGATGAGACGAACTAAATGATTGTAGCCCCAGCTGTATTCAGGAAGCAGAGTACATTTGGTTCCATCACGAAGATTTGAGGCATGCATCCCAGTTCACTGTTTAGAGACAGCTGGTTGCGCAGATTCGAAGCGGGTTATCCTCCGTGAGAGAGGCTGACATGCAGGCCTGGCAATAATCAAATAATCATAATCATCGACCTGATTCTGATTATCATATAATCACCGACCCTGATTTTGATTGATTATATTGATTATATGATTATACCTTAATTACCTAATATAGAAGTTAGTGAGATTTTTGGTGTAGTAGGGGCCTCGGAAGTCTCACCAAAATACTTAATACCGCGTGCCTACCTAATTCCCGCATTAGGAAGTCGGCGATAGCTTTCTAGAGTTTATTCGTACTCCAAATCCTCATCTACTGCCTTATTATTGCCCAAATTATTATCCTGCGCCTGATCAAGCCCTTTTTCAATAGCCTCCACATTAAGCGCGATATCTGCCGTTGTAAAGCCTCCTGATTTAACTACCTCCCGAATCCAGCTCTTTAAGCACTCCGTTTGTTCCACTACCGTTGCTCCAAGGCTTGAACGCTCCCATGAGATTGTACGACGTGCGCCCGAAAAGACTCGTTCGGACTCAGCTGACATGGCTAGTATAGAGAGGATATCAATGGCCATGCGTGAGAGATGTAGATAGAGGCTTCGTTGAGACGGTTCGAGCCACCAGCTAAGGGAGGTGTCGGCGATTGATTGCAGAGGCGTTGCCTATAAAATTAAAACCAAATATTAGCAATGTCATAAATACTAGGATAGTGCTTACATCAATAAAGCGCTCAAATTCATCATCAGAAGATGCTCGTTTGAGTTCCTGAATATACTTATGGCGTAGATACAAGTTCTTAATAAGATCTGGGTCCTTCTGCTGCGTCGTCTCACCATTAACAGGCTTGAATTTGTACTCCTTCTGCCATAGCTTTCGTGCAGCATCAATTGCTTGTTCAATCGTCCCTTCTAAGCGCCGCTCCAGATACTGCCAGTAATCATCAAAGTACTGTCTTCGACAAGTAAGGTTGAGGAGCAGCGCCGCAGCATACGCAGGAGTCTTGTCAGTTAGCTGGTAGTACTTATTAAAGGCAAACCACATCGTTAAAAGAGACGCTGAAAGGTTCTGATCGGCGGCGTGTTCTTCCTGCTTATTTTTAACGTGGTTAATAAGGAAATCCATGCTTTGAAGAACCTCATCAAGCGTTGTCTTATCACCTTCTAAAGCCTTCGTCGTGTCTTGAAAAGGCTGCAGTATATTAATTGTCTCGCGGATAGTCTCCCATTCATCAGAATTGAGGTTATTCTTCGACATAAGCTTGTAATTCTTATCAATAAAGACTCGAATTTGGTTTTCAAGGTCAATCGCTGACTCCAGCATAACGAGCCACGAATTCCATCTAGTATCGTTATCGCGTTTAAGCATCTTCTTTGCGAGCTTTAGGAAGGCTTAATAGCGCTCAGTTGAACTTCTTAACCAGACGGCAATATTATATATCTTTCCAAGCGCTCCAATCTCTCGCCATTTAGCCTACGTAGCCTCATCCTAATTATACTCATGTTCCGAATGAATATTAAGGCGTTCCTCCTTACGCTGGAGTTCCTCTGCTGCCTGAATCGCAACCTCAACGGCTTCTTTGTCTTTGTGGAATAGGAAGGCTTGTACGGCGAGGTTGATAATATGGCCGATACATCGAATTCGGTGCTGAACGGCGTCCCATTTTTTAAAGCGTTTTTGAATAAACCGGCAGAGTTTATCATTGCTGCCGTGATTATCACCTTTATATAGTAGAGTTAGCAGAGGATTAAGTGAAGGTAGAGGCGCTTAATTAAAGCTTACCAGTAATATAGCCAATTTGACTCTCTTTAATCTCATACTCATCAATCACTTTAAGTAGCACCTCTGCCTGCTACTCACCACCGTGTTCCTCCTTATGCTCTCTTAGAGCCAGTATAGCCTTTAACATCTGGCCAAATTCGTCCACAAAATGAACAGTAATGGCTTGGTAGGCTGTTTTATTTAGAGACGTCCAGCAGTCAGTGGTAAAGTGCAGCTTTAATAAGGCCTTTTTAAGCTTTCCTTTAATCATCTCTTTGTATACGACGAACGTCTTACCAATAAGAAGAGGCACCGATCTGCGTGATTTGTAAAGAAGGCCTCCTTCGCCAGTAAGCGTGTAGTTGCAGACATGTAGAAAGGCCCTAAACTCTGGCCATTCGACAATTAGATGAGGGAGATTTCGGGTAACAATAAGGTAGCAGAGGGCGTCAAAAAAGGCGCGTTCGTCGACGAGTTCTTTAAGAATCTTTGTAACCTTTAGGTCTGGTTCTTTAGCCTGTTGCTCCGCCTGTTTCTTAAATAGAGCTCCGAGTGTAGCTTTAGCTTTAATATTAACTTCTGAGCGCCTTGATTCGACGTAAATTCCATACCGGCCTTTTAAATGACGTCGAAAATGAGTAGCGCTGCTAAAGGCTTTTAGGGTGCATCTTTTGCAATAGAAGAGTTCTTGGTTCGAATTCCCTCGTTCTGGCAGGCCCTTAGGAGGCTTCTCAAGGGCGTAGGACCAGAGCTCCTTATCCTCGCGTGGCTTCTTACGCTTTTCTTCTAGTATACCGACTTGGTAGTGAGGATCGTTGCGCGCGAGCGTCGCGTCGTCAAACTCGCGCGAATCGTGCTCACTGAGGCTGGAACCCGCGTCGTCTTCTTCTTCTTAACGTTTGCGCTTTTGGACACGGGTGCGATTGGGGGGTAAGGAAGGCATCGTTGGTAAGGTTTGAGGGAGGGTGGTGGTGGTAATGGAGGGTAGTGGTAGTAATGGAGGGTGGTGTTAACAATAAGGGACAATGGAATACGGGCCTGTGGCCAGGTACCTTAACGGGGGCGCGCACGGCTTTTATTTGTATGTATTCTAGTGCCTATTTCGCGTTTCAGAAGTACCGCGGCACATCTGCCGATGATCGCCAAATTAACTAAACTACCGCTCACCACCCAAGTTCTATCACCACTTCCTCCCCTTCTTGCCCTAGGTGATTATATGATTATATTAATATAATATAATCAAGACCTTGATTCTGATTATATTAGTTATAATTATATGATAATCATAATCAATGTAACTAACTAACTGATTATTGCCACCCCTGCTAACATAGGCCACTTGTAGCCCGAAGGAGATGTTAAAATAAAGCTGGCAGTGGGCCAACTCACCTTTTGGTTTAAAAGGGTTTATTCTTCCCCCAGAAATTTATGGTGTGGAGGGAGGTAACTCCTACTAGGCTCCTAGTAGACAGGTAATAGGGAGCAAAAGGATAGAAATAAATTACAAATAGGATAAGGCGTTAGGATTTCTTATAGTCTTTTCTATCGTTTTCTTACTACCTAATAATTATTAGTAACTTAGTATTTTACTAAGGAGCTGTAAACTACTGGGACATAATCACTAGTACATGTTAAGCTGCCTGGGAAGGATTCATGTATATAGAGCTATAGCACCATAGCCTAGAGGCTGCATGCGCAGTATCGTACGTAGTATAATACAACGGATATAAAAATATAAAAAATATAAAATTTATGGTGCTAAGGTCATGCGTATCCAAGGCCAGTGAATTCAGAAAATAGGACGAATTACCAAGCTCTTTAATCATGTCTACATCCTGAAGACGAATAAACGATGGGAAGTAACCCGTATACCTAGAAGGGGGCTGTAAAAGGCTGGAGACTGAGACGTTTTAGCTCCTATTAGCCGCACCTCTCTGTTGTCCTTACTATTAGAGGCGAACCAGAATAAGATGCAAATTTCTGCTTTCCGATCTAGGAATCGCACCGCCGTCGCTTAGGCAATATAACTGTACATGCCACCCTCCTCCCTCTCCATATAATCCTTCTCAATCAGTCGATCGATGTTCCTCTTGATACCCCCGACATCCAGGGTACCTCTGTCCTTCGTAACCCTGATCGTCTCCGACACCAGCTCTGCATGCACAATCTTCTTCCTGCTCTTCATGATGCGCACGATCGCCGCTTGAGTCTCGAAGTTCCTATCTGCTGCGACCCGTTCATGAGTTTCTTTGTTCTCTTCCTTAGTCTCCTTGAGTTGGACAGTGTTGATCTTGACACGGTATTTCGGGTCACTGAAGGAAGCGTTGAGGGAGAACTGGTCGGTGGTGTTGATATCCCGGCCTTTGGGATGTTTTGTTAGGGGCCGAAGTTTGGCGCAGGCGAGTGATTGGAGGGTACGGGCAAGTTCGGCTGGTGCTGTAGGGAGTTGTTCGTGCCAATCACATTCTTTCGTGACTCCTGTGATAAAGTAGTGGGTGAAGAGAGTTTCAACTTACGTAACCCGGTTGCATCCTTCAGATACTCATAACTCAACTTCTCGTCCTCTTGGAGTCCATTGAAGAGTAGTAGCACGATAGCTTGAAACGAGCTCACAACTAGCTCCTTATTTCCTTTGGGAAACTTAGCTTTAAGTTGGCAATGTGCGAGCGCGTGCTTCCAGTCCAACTTGCGGCCGGAATGTTTGTTCTTGTAGTGTGTTTCGAACTTATCAATAGCACTTTTGATGTCCACAGGGATAATGACGGGAACATCTGGGTAAGTCGGCCAAGCGGAGGCGGAGAGAATATTGACAGAAAGGTCCAAGGGTTGTCTCTCTGAGCGTTCGGAAAGAAAGGATTTATAGGATATCATTTCTTCTCGTCCTAGCTCGACATCTTTGAACATCTGTTCTAAGTTTGCTGTGAAGCCAGCGCCACACTCTGATATTTTGTCAGTCACAGTTTCAATGAGGGATTATTGAGATAAAGAAGTCTCCAAGCATGAGTAGATACGTACCTGTCTTGAGCCTAGCAAGCATACTCCTCTCTGCATCGGCGCTTGCACTCCTGCCCATGAGCAATCGCCTGGCGAGATCTTTCTTGTAGAACGCTTCGAAGACTGACTTTCCGTGAACAAATCTGAAAAGATCAAGCACCTGGTCGAGCTGGCTGTTGACTTCAGTATCCTCATCAAACACAATATCTTCATTATCATCCTCGTCCGTAGTGGCCTGCTTCGAAGCAATAGAAGATAGTTGTGCAGGGATCGCCTTTGCGCCGCCTCGGAGTAGCATATCGACATATTTCGCAATCATCTCACCCGGTTTCGAGTTGTCGGTGTTCCAGGTTGCACTAGTCTTCTTCGACTTATTGATAAATGTCTCGAACGACTCTCGCAACGCACGACTTAGCTCCTCATTGTGGTGGAATGATACCTTCCATATTGTGTCTAGTTGTTTCTTCAAGCAGAGCAGTTTAATGACCATGCTCTCTTGTTCTTTGTCGTCAAACACGACACCAGTTCCAGTGTCGTCAATCCATCTCTCGAACGCAGGACGGAGTTTGACTTCAAGGTGTCTACGTTCAAGGAGGGAATAAAGCTGCTCTAGATCTCGTACTGAATTATCATCTAAGAGGTCGGCAACATCGTCTTGGTTGACTATGACTTGTGAGCATGGACAAATATTTGTTGAATAGGCTCGAAAACTTACCGAGTCTAGTTTCTTTCTTCTGAATTAGATGGTCTTCAAGAAGCGTGAGTAGATCCCGCCGAGTGGTTGAGTCTAAGCCAAACATATCCACACGTGCCATCTCCCCACTCATGAGCTTACACGCACTCGCGACATAGTCCGCAAGGCTCTTTTCCAAACTCTCTTTCTTCGCCCACTCGGCAATGTACGTTTGTGAGAGCTCTAGCATGCGCGGCTCAAAGGAATTCGTATAAGTTTGCATTTCATGGAACATCTTAATGGTTTCTGAAAATGTCCGATGATCAAGGTCTTCTCCTGCTCGATCACTTGCAATTAGGTCGCAGGCGCCATCTACGATCCTAGGCTTGAGCTGTGGATCTTCGAAAATGATGTTCCTGAAGAGTCCTACTGCTATATCTTGTAAGGAGCGTGATTGTTTAAGTAGATATGATTGATTCATATGGCAGAATATCCAGTGGATAATTTTCTAGCAAACATATCGTCAGTCTTTCCTCGAATCTTGTGATACAAAATGATGCTGTAGAAGCTTACCAGCTTGTCATTCCATGTGCCCCAAGCTGCCAGCACTGCTCGTAGCACATCTACATTCTTCGAGCTCAATCTCTCCAGTAACGGTTGCTTCAGGCCCTCGGACACGTATACCTCGCTCTTCTTCTGCAGTCTCAAGCAAACCTCCTGAGCATGACCCTGCCAGCACAGATTCTCGACCCCTTTGTATAACTCTTCCAGTGGAAATGTGATCTTCTCATTCTTAAAAACCACCGTCAGTGCCGCATCCAGCTTCTCCCATACTTGATTTAGATATAGTTGTGGATCCGCCTTCGCCTGTGTCCTGAAATTTTTTACGGTTATCATCTTCGCACCCATGTAAGGGTTCAAGTTAGGCTTATGATTTCTCATGCCATTTTTCCGCTGCGGGCTAGCTCCCGGGGAGCCCGTCAGATCAATGACATTGTTATTTTGATTATTCTTGGTTGGGAAAGTATACATCTTCTCGGGAGGCAGGGGTTGAGCTGGAGCCATGGTAGTGGGAGGTAGTGGTGGATTCGAGGTGGAGGAATCCAGCCTCATGCGCTTGCTTGTTGGTGACAAAACAAGGCCGTTCGCGTCTCTGACTGAAAGCTTCTGCTGTGACGCAGAGAAGAGCTCGGATATGGTCTGTTGCTTTGGAGCGATAGTACTGTCGCTGGTATTGCTTGAAAGCTGTCTGGCGTGCTTTCTCTTTCTTTCAGTGGAGATTCTGTCTTGTATGAGGCTGTCTGATGGTGAAGTCTGCATCGAAATTGGAGTCTCGTCCCTCGAGACAGTGAGTATCTCGAAGCGGACCTGCTAATATGGCGGGGTGGATATTATTGGTAGAGCTGGTATGGAATAACGCTGGCACTTCTGATGACGCGAAGATAGAGCCGCCTCGTCCGCAGTCGGAGATTTCGGCTCTACAATTCTTGGCAGCTTTTATCTGCAGCACAGTGACAGGCATATTAGACACGGTATAGTTACAGGGTGGAAGGGAGTAATATGTGGATTTATGAGTGGTCATAGTACATTGGGTAGAATACATTCTACATTCAGAGCTACGTCGTCAGATTTGGTATCTCCGAATCCATAAAACGCCCTTCCTTCCAAAATCCAACAAGAATAACGCTGATCATTAAAATAAACTCCATCCTCTACTTCGACCCTTCTCACCTGATCTAGTTTGCGTAGACCTGGACGTGTATCGCTTTTCCCTAGCCTCGAGCTGGCGCAGTGCCTCCATCTCTTTCAGGACGTGTTCCAACAATTCCTTCCGCCGTACAACATCAAGATGTCGTCTTATCTTAGGATCTTCGCGTGCAAATCGCTCGACATCTGTCTGGGACAAGCTTCGTCCAAGTCGAGAGTCAAGCTCACGGGGGAACTATGATAGTTAGCAATGGCTATTGGAAAGTTCGAGCGATTACGTTTACAGCATAGTAAAACTTGGACAGCAATTCTGCCTCAAGGAACAGGTCGGCAGTTGTCGTAAGCTTATCGGCCACTGCATCGAGGAAGACCTCAGGGCAATAGTATTTGTTCTGCTTGTTTGCACACTGTTTTGACTTGACGGCCAGTAATCGCATCTTCAGCACGTCAACACGATCTCGGAGGAAAACCGCCTCCCGCCCTAAATAGGTTTCATTGTTAGTACAGAACCTGAGTGCTGTTTGATATGCATACCTTTCCGTAGCAGGGCAGAACTGAATCCTCCTGCGCCTCCCACACCGTCGCCTTCTAGTACCACCTTGCCGCTTCTTACGCGGTCGATAAATCCCATTACGTCTCTCAACTTCTTTCGTCCTCCGATTTGGGTTTCCAAGTTCTTAGCTGCGGCTTCGCATACTCGGAGCTCGTCCTTTAAAACGTTGGTCACATTTTCTCTACCTTTCGCCCATTCATTATCTTCAAGCTCAATCCTGTATTTGTAGGGCTTGATGCAAATCTCTAATTCATCGCTAATATCGTAGGAGAGGTCTCGGAGAATCGTCGTGGACGCTTCGGTGATAGCTTTGCGAGCAAAAGGGTGAGCCGCAAATCTCGAATTTGAGGTGAGATGGTCAACATGCGCTTGTAAGGCACTTGCCACCACTGATGTAGCCAGCCGCCCAACGCCAAGTTTGGTTAAAGAGGCTTGAGAAGAATCAAGCTTAATTTGCCAGATTGGGTTCTCCATATTGGCCTTAGGAAGCTCGCTTAAAGGGTCGGTCTCGGGTAAAGACTGCGAGAGGTCTTCAAATGGCCTGTTCCAGTACCTTTGAGCTAACAAGTTGAGAACCTGCTGGTCCAATTCGTGCTTCAAGAGTTCGCGGACCTCAGCTCGCCCGAAGTGCTCAGTGAAACCTTTGAATGAATGCTTGAAAGAATCCAAGCTCTCAGCAAGATATGATTCCGCACTTAAAGGCCGATCGTTGTATTTCACTTTGAACTCGTATGTTGTTTCCGAAAGCTCTCTTGAGATAGCTTCGCTCGTAGTTTTGAGACTGGCTGCCATAGTTTGCTCTAGGACATACATCAACTTTTTGCGCAAGTTTTTCGTGCCAACATCTACATGGGACTCCGGACCAAACTCCACAGGATGAGCTGAGAAGTAGGCGTTCTCATTCTTGGCAATGGCGTTAGTGATGTTGCCATTTCCCCGGTTGAAGAGTTTGCTGGTTCCAACAGTTGGAGGAACACGGCATACGACACCAACATAGCCTAATCTTAGAGCATATTTCTTATCACTAAGAAGGCTTGCCCCTCGTTCTGGATCGACGAGATCCATTTTAGTGATAACCCCTATTGTTCGTTCGCCTCTAGGATCAACCTTTCGGGAAGCTCGAAGAGCAGTGGAATTTGCTAGGTCAACATCTGCAGCAGAGATGGCAAGAATTACATTTGGTGGTTGGATGTATTTCTCACACAATTCTGCGATCTTCTCTTTCAACTCCATTGGCTGATCCCTTCCAGTTACTTGGATGTAACCCGGAAGGTCAATGAGAGAAAGGTCTGGCACATTAGGCGAATGTATCCGGAGCTGAATTGGGTCATCAGAGACACAGTCCTTCGCTGGTACAGCGAGGTTGAGGTCGGTAAGAGTTCGTTGAATTTGGGAGAAGTCGGTGATTTTGCCTAGTCCAAGCGCGGGGAACTCTCCATATTCCGCATGAGCATTAGGCGTATTCACTAGAGTAAGCTCAATTGGCCGCCTGGTAACCATATTGGATCCCTTGGGTAAAAATTCATGTCCGACGATGGCTTCCAAGACTGAGCTTTTCCCAGACGATTGTGATCCAATGACAACGATAGAAGGTAACGTGAGAGTATCGGACTGTCCCACGGTCTGCAACAGACTCCTGATCTCGATCATCTTTTTGGTCAGCATCATCATCTGCTCGTCTCGGGCAATTTTCTCTTCGGCCGATTGCGAGTCCTCATCATCCTTACTCTCATATCCGAAGGCAGCTGCAGCTGTAGCTCCGCCGGCAGCCATACCAGCCCCGCTTTGCTTTGGGTCACCTTGCGGACCTGAGGAGCCGCGCCCATTTCCACCTCCGGATGATTCGTCTTTTGGGAGAAGCTTCTGAAGCCATTCGCGAATCTCAAAGTCCTCTTTCGTCTTTTCCCATTCCTTCATTGTTTGTTCTAGGATGTCGGAGGCACCTCCATACAAGGTTCCGGCAACTGAGGATGCTTGATTAGTCGCACGGTTGAAAAGGTCCAAAGCATAGGTTCCGGCCTCTGTACAGTATTGTTAGTCGGACAAATTGATCTATTTAAAAATTATGTTTGAGTTTAACTGACGGCCTGCTTGATATTGAACGTATGACAACCCTGCGATCACTGCCCCTCCAGCGGCTGCCCCCAAAGAGGCAAATTTGGTAACAATCTTTGGCAGGATACGGACAAAGGAAATCGACCGCACAGCGGGGACATTGTGGAGCGCGTACGAGCCAAGAGGCCAAGGTCGCTGCTTGAGGAGTCGAAGGCCCGCATCTGATCGTAATAGACCTCCAGCACCAGTGGTTGAGTAGTGAGAAAGCTGGCGTGGTGTATTCAAAACTGCTCGCCGAGCCAGAGGCGCAAGGCGTGCAGATATGAGCCTCCCGCTCATACTTGAAGATGGATTATTCCAGTCGTCTTTTCATGGGGCGTGTCGGGTTCTGCTGTAATGTTGTGAGGGGCCGAGAAATTGTTTCCGTTGAAGTCTCGTTACTCGTTCGTCACTCTGCCGACACCTGCCATCATGGTCGACTCAGGCAACCGTAGCGATGAATTGTGGACCAGGAACCAGCGAACCGGCGAACACCTATCACATATCGGTAGGGGTTTCTTTCGTCCATCTGACACTGCGCGAATTTATTTATTTATTTGTTTATTTTCGCTATCCTGTAGCAAATTATATTGATGTAGACAAATGCAGAGGTATTAGGCTGCCCATGTCTATTAATCAATCCATTGAAATATGTGTTCTATTTGACCATTCTTTCTTAGGAATGGCGTCATCCAATTAATACCCCGTAGACTCAGTCACACCGCGTCTTCGCTCATAGTGCAGCTCATGAGACCTTAGTTTAACCAGCTTAGCACTCCACAGCATACTAAATTGTAGCATTGATCTTCCCCCCCCAGCTCTTATTTTCTGGTTTACCGCTAGCTTTACACTGCGAATGTGATAATAATGTGTAGATTTTTGGTGAGAGTTGCGGACTTGCCCCCTTCATGTCTTAGCTTCTAATCCGATTGCTAGGTGTACAAAGGCAAGGACGAGATCCTCCTGTCCAAGCTGATCCTCGATCCCACTCATTCTATCCTCACTCAGTCCTATGACTCCCGTCTACGCTTGGTACAAACACCTAGTCTCCCTCAATTCTTGTACTAACACTTCCACCCCAGGACCACCGACGACCTCATAATGGCGACGGTTTCGGTGTTGGTTACTATACCTCTCCTCTCCTAGGCCCAGAGCCCTGTATCTTTACCTCCACCATTCCCGCATGGAACTGCATCAACCTCGAACGTCTCGCATCTAAAACGACCTCGTCCCTTATCTTCGCCCATGTTCGCGCCACCACCGAGGGCAACCTCTCTGACAGCAACTGCCACCCTTTCCGCTACCGCAGCCTCATGTTCATGCACAATGGCGGGATTGGAGGCTGGAAGCACGTCAAACGCAGGCTCGCCGGCTCTCTGGGAGACGCCTGGTTTATAAACGTGCAAGGGAGTACGGACAGCGAGTGGGCATTTGCGCTGTTTCTAGATAGTATGGACCGGATGGGCCATTCGCCGGACAAGGAACCCAGTGAAGGCGGGTTTGGACATACCGTACTGCGGAAAGCGATTCTCAGGACTATTGAAAGGATCAATACCTTGATCGCCGAGATCCCTGAGGACTTGCGCACAGAGGACTCGCGCAGTCTACTGAATTTCGCCGTGACAGACGGACACAGTGTTGTCTGCACAAGGTATGTGAGCAGTTGCACGGACGAGGCGGCAAGCTTGTTCTTCTCGTCCGGCACAAGCTGGAAGGAGCAGAAGCACAGTAAAGCGTGCCAGGACGGAGAAAAGGACTACAAGATGGAGCGGCGAGACAAGGGGTCAGACATTGTCCTTGTGGCCAGCGAGCCCTTAACATTTGAGCGAGGTGAGTCAGAACCCCTTAGCACCCAGCATCTCCCCGCACAAATTTCAAAGCACCGTTTTGCTAATGATGAGCAGATAATTGGGTGACGGTCCCCACAAACTCCACCCTAACAATCTGCAAACAAACTGTCATGATCCATCCCATCATCGATAAGTTTTACAGCCCCAATCCGGCGCACTCGCGCTCTGCTCAGTTCGCACAGACTAAAGGCCAGACTATCACTGGCCCGGATAAAACTGTAATCTCGCAGCCGGTCGCGCGCGAGAACTCGGGTGCTGCTACGCCCAACTGCGGAGTGGCCAATGACAAGTTAGATGTGGCAATGTCACGATTACGGGCGGAGTGAATGTGAGATGGTGGAAGTGTAAAGCAAAAATGGACGTAGGGCGTAGCTTTTCTTCTGGGTTTCAGTTGCAGAGCAAGCGCGTTCGGTGTCTAGGCGCGTTGATGTCAGCAAAAGGGCGTTTTAGTGTTAGGCATTAGATGTATTCAATGACACTGTGTTCAGGTAAGCACGTGGAGCGAAAGCACAACGTATTCCAGGAACGCGCCAGATGAAGTAATTGACTACCTCAGAAATGAAAATTAATTGATTGTGCATTAAGATATGGAGTGCTTCAGCTCAGTTTTATGTTTCCCCGGGCATTCGTAATAATGTCCAGAGGTCGTTCCGTGGAACTAGCTGAATGCCTCTATTCATGCATTTGAGCCCATGTTCCCTTGGACACAACCCACTTCATCATTCACTCCAATAACAATCAATGAACTAATCATCTCCCATTCCCTTACTATCGATCTATTGACACTCGCAAATTACAGTTCTGAAGGCAAGCAACCCGTGAATTGAAGCAAAAGAAGGATGAAGGTCCCTTTCAATTCAGTCCGCCTCAGCCCAACCCAGCCTAGTCTCAAGAAAAGGAAAGAAAAATGGGGAGGGGACAACCAAAACACCTGCGCCGGGGATATGATGCTGGCGATTGGGATAGACAAAGATAAACAGAAAAGGGGGGATTACATGACGGTGTATCTTTTAATGCTTTCATAATCGGTCATGACGAAGGGGTCGACTCGTTTGTTTTGAGGGGATGTGGGTAGAGACGGACGGCTAGCTAGGGGAGGGCCGAATCGGATGGGGCGATTTTGACGTATGGGTACGAGTGTGGGTGAGCGGGGATGGTGGGGCGCATTCGTGCATCGTATGATATAGTAGGGACCGGAGACACCGCTCCTCCACTAAAGCCAAGATATTGAAGAGGTGGGCGAGCAGGAGTCGGCAGGGCTCGCAAGCCATATGCGATAGTACTAAGATTCCAATTCAACCCATCAAGAGCGTTGGAGTTCACGGCCGAGGGTATGATGCTGTTGGTTAGGCAATGGGCTTGGGTAGCGGCCGTAGGTATTTTTTCTTTGCTTGATTTTTTTGGAGGCACTCACATATCCATGGAGTCACCGCCGTTAGCAAAGTTGAAATTCTGTTGCTGCTGTTGAGCACCGAAACCGAAGTGGCCATCCTGAGCCTGCTGAGGCGCAAGCTCGGCCATGTCGCCTGCATTGTCCTCATCATCAGAGAAATATTTCTCGATGATGTTGTACGCCTTCATGTAGATCTCCTCGTTGGCGTTGTTCTGGCAATCGTGGATCTTCTCCATACCGCCAACTTCTTCAATGAAAAGCGCATATCGGTTGATTGGGTCGCCGGTCTGCTCAGAAGCTTCTTTATCCATTTCACCAACTTTGAGGATGTTCTCCAGACCATCAAGAGCAACTTGGATGATCTTGTTGTCGGGGCATGCCAAGAGATCGCAAAGCGGCTTAATGCAACCGCTCTGGACAAGGTACCGGATTTGTTCAGGCTTTTGAAGGCCACCAGAGGTTGCGTTAGAGATTGCCCAGCAAGCTTCCTTCCTCGTCTTGAAATCGCCATTTTGGAGAAGGTGAACGAGAGGCGGAATTATATTGGCATCAATCACTGCTTGGATCTGTGTGGAGTTACCAGCAGTGATGTTTGAGATGGTCCAACAAGCTTCTTTACGAATACCATCTTTAGTAGAGCTCAAGAGAGAGAGAAGAGCGGGCAAAGCACCGCAGTTAATGATAATCTGTGTTTGGACATCATCGCCAGTAACGATGTTGCCGACAGATCGAAGTGCTGGGGTCTGAACGGAGGTCGAAGCGTGCATCAACAATTCTACAAGGCGACGGGGAATTCCAGCCTCAATGACCGCCTGAATCTTGTCGTTCGAGCCATCAGAGAGATACGAAATGGCCCAGCAAGCATCGATGAGCACTTCATCGTCAAGAGAGTAGACCAGCTTAGCGAGGACTGGAAGGGCTGGTTGGATCTGTTTTGTAATATTAGTCATGTATGCCAAGATTGCAGAGCATGGACGGAAGGATGGGACTAACCGTCTGCCAATCAGGTTGTGGAGTCTTTCCACGGCAGAAGTTGCTCAAAGTCCAGGTAGCATTCCTGAGCATGCTCAACTTACGGCTATCTCCAAGAAGAGCGAGGAGTGGCCGAAGGGCTCCAGCTTGAAGGACGAAATCCCGACACGTTGGGCTGTCACCGGCAATATTGCCGAGTGCCCAAACCGCTTGCTCCCTAACATCTGGCTCATGGCTGCTGAGCAGTTCAACGAAGATAGGGACCGCACCAGCCTCTATGACAACCTGTGTCTGTTGAGCAGAACCCGAGGCAATGTTTGTAAGAGCCCAAGCAGCCTCAAACTGAACCAGGGTATGAGGTGATCGCAGGAACTCCACGAATCTGCTGACGACGCCAGTCTCGATTACTCGCTCAATAGGCGGGTTGCGCTCCTTTGACAAGAGCTTTCGGAATTTTGTTGTCGCTTGAATTTGTTCGTCAATCTGGTCGGAGAAGACCCCTTTGACCATCTGGGGAAGTTCCTCATTAAGCTGCAGATAACCATTTTGTTAGCTATGAAGTTTTCTACTCTCCATTGCTACTAATATATTCTCTCCGAAGTCGGATTGGTAGTTTGTACGGATAAGGAAAGATGTGGTGGCCAGTTCTCCCGCCAACGATTAAGCAGGCAAAACAAAACCACAACCGAGAGACCCATCGCTTTTTTAAGGGAGTAGGGTATAATAGATGGAAAAGTGTAGCGTGGCGTAGCGTAACCTCATGTAGAGATATAATGAGTTAATGAAAACACGGCTGAGGTAACCTACCTGATTCTCAATATTCCCCCCTTCGTCATCACTGTCGGGAGCGGCGCCTAAGGAGGCACCGGGAGCATCTCTGCCAGCGATGCCTCGCCTCTTCGCAATGTTCTCCTCCCTCTTAGCTTTGCGGATTTCGACTTGCTGCTCCTCGCGGCGACGGCGGAGCTCTTCAGGCTTAAAAGCGCTCTTCGCCTTAAAGGTCGTGCGACGATGTTCCGGGATGTAGCGTTCGGCCATGATGCTGGCAAAGGGTAGTGAAGAATCTGAAGTAAAGTGATTAAAGACTGCAGATGGTGTCCTCTGAAACTAGCCTCTAGGTGAGGGTTGCTGTTGGAGGGGTAGAAAGTGGGAAGTCGGGTCGTGTCGTGGGGTAGGTAGAGAGGCTGCTGTGGAAAATAACTGCGGGCGGATTCGCTGCGCAGGACGCTGTTTCGAGAACTAGTGCGGGGTGACTCAGCAGCATTCACTCTTGACCTACACACCTGTAGGCAACCGAAGCAATCACTTAAGGGCCATTGCAGTTTTACTATGGCACTTTTGTTTGTCACGTTTCTCTCCGATGGAAAGAGATAATCGTTGTTAAGTCAATAGTCCTTCTGACGCACAAGCCCGCAACATCCTCTAGCGCACAATCCCAGCTGCCATGTTTACCGTGCTCCAGCACAGGTTCTTTACTGAAGGTAACTTGAACAGCTCACAATTAGAGACAAAGTATTGTGCTGAGAAACGTTGTCGGTGAAAGCCTTCCTCTGGCCTCTGCTTCAGACGCGACGCGACAGTCAATTTGGAGATCCGCTTAAGCACGCTACAATTATATCTTAAACTATAAGGCTCAACATGGACCCAAAGCTGCCTGATGGCTTCGTATCCTTACAAAAAGCTTCCAATTCGGAGGGTCAATTCCTTAATCTCATGGGGGTAGTTGTGGACTTTCTTCCCATCACCCAATCCCGCGGAACTGGTAAGCCCTCAGAGTTTTAGTATATTGTAGTATGCTAACAAGGATTAGACTATACTTGTACTTGTATCATTCATGACCCCTCGTGGGTCAACACCTCCTCTGTTGAGCCTGGACTGCGGGTGAGAATATTTCAGCCGCTTGAATCGTCACTTCCACGAATTCAGGCGGTCGGAGACGTCGTTGTTCTTCGTAACGTCAGGGTAGAATATGGTTCAATTAGAATCACCAGGCCTACTCACTAATTCATTTTCCTAGATGAAAAAAGACGCTAGATTTGGATTGATGGGACTTTCAAACCGGTCGACTGAGGCCATCGTCTTCCCGGCAGACTCTATTCCTGTTCCCGAATTGAAGGATGCAATCGCAGGTAGACGCAAGCTTCTTTCTCACACGGCTACGCCACCGGGGTGCCGCCCTCCAACACTTGCAGAGCAAATGTATGCTATTGCTCTCCATGCTCTAGAATCTCCAGCCGGGGCCCCGTTATTCCCGTCGAGCCATCCGGGCGTACCAATGTCAACGCCTGGAGCAAGCCAAGCCGCTAAGACTATTCCATTCATTAAGAACAACAAATCCGCTCTTATCAAGGACATTGGGCCTAAACAGTACGTGGATCTGGTTGGTGAAATAGTAAAATTATATCCAGGAATGGGTGAAATAGATATATATATCACCGACTACACTGAGAACAGTTTGCTATATCCCTACCAGTCTCCAGAACAGCTCTCTAAAGGAGATGGTCGTGACGGTGATGTGTACAATTACACATCCAACCAACCAAAGAAACAATGGCAAGGGCCCTTTGGCCAAATGACACTGCCTGTGAGGCTCTGGTACCCTCACTCCGACTGGGCGCGAGGCAATATCCAGGAAGGGGATTTTGTCTTCCTGAGGAATGTTCACATCAAGTACTCCCAAAACGAAAAACTGGAGGGTGCTCTTCATCAGGACCTCAAATTTCCAGATCAAGTTGATGTACGGAAACTTGCTGCTAGTGACCAACGAATTAGTAAGATAAAGAAGCGCAAAGCAGATTACGAGAGGCGATACGGCGCATCAAATGGTGGAGGCGCAAGCAACAAGCCTACGACAAGGAAAGAGAAGAGGAAAGCTCAAAAAGCCAAATTACAGAAAAAGAAGGCAAGCACTAATGAAGGATCCGAGAGCTCAATCTTCATGGCTCCTATAAAGAATCAATACAGTACGTTCCTTATCCAACGTACCGCCAAGGCCCCACTAACTTAAGCAGTTCGGTGTGCTTATCCTGAGATTCGAATTTCTTCAATATCATCCATTTTAGAAAACCCTCACCTCAATAACAAGACACCAAATGGCATCAAAACTAAATTACCGTTCGTCAATGCAAGATACCGAGCGCGTGTGCGTGTTGTCGATTTCTGGCCTCCTAGGCTCGAAGACTTTGCGCGTTCTTTGAACGACACTACGTACAACGATACCCCATGCGACACTGATGATGATGGGGACTATCTGGCAGAATCCCCGATGACTAAAGACTGGGAATGGGTATTTTGTCTCCTTGTGGAAGACGCAACAATCCCTTCTAGTATGAAGGATCCCCATGCAAGGCTCAATTTGCTGGTCACACAGAGCGATGCAGAATTTCTGCTCAAGATGGATGCAACAGAGTGAGTCTTCCCAGATACAGCAAAATTGCATTTGCGAATGCTAATCCATGAGTCGCAGTCTTCGAGAAAATTCTCGAAGCCTTGCTGAGCTGAAGGAAAGACTCTTCATTCTCTGGGGTGACCTGGAAGAGCTCAAGTCTGCCGGCACAATGCTACCTGCCGCCAGCGATGCAGAAAAAAGGGCATCTAGCAATCCGTTTGAGTGTTGTATCCAGGAGTATGGAGTACCAATCCTTGCCGCAGACCGGAGCGACAGCGATGGCACAAACACGAAATGGCAGCGAATGCATCGAATGTTTGGGACAACTGTAATATAGAATCCTACGACTACTAGAGTATTTCTACAATGTAATAAGACTCAAGTTTTCAGGCTCTATCGGCGTGGTTCTCGAGCCGAATATGAAATTGCGGTAGATAAATAGGTGAACTTGTTGGATCCTTTAGACGAAATGACCTTTGCCGTGTGTAAGGTCCAGGTTTCGAGATCAAGGGTGCTACAGACAGGATGTCGGCGCTGAATTCCTACCTTTATCGTGCTTCGTGCTAGTAAAAATCTCTATTGAGTATGCTGGGGTCAATGGAGTACGACTGAACAATATCTCGGACAATGGGAAAGACTCTGAAATGGGCAACGATCACCCTTATGCAAGCTCGCAGATGCTACCAACCCTTCCATAGCTAAGGATTCGAGTTTACTTGTAAGGGCCTGGTACATATTGCACTTGTCCTAATAACATTTAGCCACGGCAAATCTTAACTTGAACCGAACGTGAGTGCCGCGGAGGTGATAGCGAGTAGCGTAAACATTATGAATTATGCGATGTGTCCGTGCGTTTTCATAACAGGCTCGCATATCAAAGCAGCTCCTTCCGTAACCTCACCCTTCATCTTGATAAGTATTGATAAGGCCCCTTGATAAGTTAACGGGATTTATTCTAGCTGATATCGTTTATATCCATTTCTGTAAACTAGCTGGATGGGTTTTCAAAAATCTTCCATCATCCGGTCCGTTTTCCCGGTGGATTCGTTCTCTCGAGACTATAAATGTCACTACGAAGAATAACCTGCAAACGTTTATACTACTGTCAGAGGGACAAGTCGCTCATAAGAACTCTGTCGATTAAAGCTGGCTCTAGAAGCTCTCTATATACATAAGGAAGGGGTAGTAGACTAAGTCGGTGACCGAGTCGGTGACCGAGTCGGTGACCGAGTCAACGGGTAGGTAAGGTGGCAAGAAACAGGGTGGTGAGTCATAAGGTGGTACCTGACGGTGACCTCGACGGTCGATCACTACAAACTGGGAATGGCTACGCTAAACCGCAGGCTTTTTATACCCCTCTCAGATCCTCTGGAGGACTTCACTACTATATTGGCATTACTTTGCATGCTTCTTGGCACATCCATGTCGTCGGACGCTCACATCTACGTCGTCAGACGCTCACACCCACATATTTTCTCTACCACAGGATTTAACAAGGCTTATCTTTGTTTGGTAAACCCGGAAGTTTGTCTCGGGGATTAGCTACTACACAGTATTATTCACCTCAAGCAAGCTTTTAAAGGCATATAGCGAATGAAGCTGCCGAATGTCTTTAGCCGGTGCGCCGGGCTACGTCCGCGGTCATAGTTCTCCTGAACCCACTGCCACACTCATAAATTCCATTTAAACACAGTTGTTGTATACACGCCCTACTCGGCTTGCGAACCCGCTTATCAGAGAGTTCTGGGGCTGTTATCTCCTAGCTGCCTTTAAGTGGCAGAATATTAGTAACTCCCTCAACGGCACTTTCTAGCGATATCCTTCTGCTTTTGGTCAAAATCCATGAATTCTCGCCGTCAAATTCCAATCCTACCGCTAGCAGACCAGTTAGATTCAAGTAGGGGAAAGAGAAGGGTTATTGTGAATGCACATATGCCCGGCGAGAGACGAGGGTTAGATGGTACAGGGAACCGCTCTAACCTTTAGGTCCCAGAAACCGGAAAGTATTTTACGGAAAATCTGTCTTACCACATACAATTCAATTCCCACCTACAAACGGTGCCTCCTTTTTTCTACGTTTTTACTATGGGCTGTTTATTCACTGCAAACCTAGACTACTCTTGGCTCAGTAATTAAAGTTCGGTCAAAAAGCTGTATGCTCTCCCTTGGACAATCCAACCCTCGCGTCCACGTATGCAGGTTCCTCGTCCATTTAAGACCCAATAGGCCATCTGTCGATCGGAAGACCAAAAGATAAAAAGAATGATGACTCTGTCTCATTGCAAGAGGCCCTAGAGCCTCACTATATACACTAGATAGGTGGCAAAGACTGACGCCGACACTGACGTCGATTTGAAACTGTTACCTCATTGCCAATTGATCAACATTGCTAATAGGTAATGGAAGGGTAATAGAAATAGTATGAAGTCATAAGGTGTAGGCAACTAGAACAGGAACAGGGTAATCACTAAAATCCGACCTGGATCGACACCATCTGATGGCAGATATGCACTGCACGAAGCTCTCCGGGCCCCCGACTGTTCAGCCTGTCTTCCAGAGATCAAATCTACACTCGGCTTTGTGTTCCGACTGATACCGGTACACGCGATATTCCGGAACGAGTCGTCCTTGTTCTAGAATGAGTCGGTATCGCTTTGATCAGCTTCATTCCCGAAAAGATCTTATATGAAAGGGCTCTAATATCCGCGATAGAGTATAAAAAAGCTTTACTGCGTGCGCTAATAACGTATCTAACGCCTCCTTATGACGATTAGGGTTTCTATGTACGCCAAAATTAAGGTTGGTCGTGGACAAATTTTAATTGATTGCAAGGCGCCCAAGCTAAGCTAAATTAGGGTAATTAGAGAGAGCCAAGTCGCCTCACAAGTTAAGAACTCTACTACAAGATTTACCTCTACCCTTTATAAAAGCCCTTATAATTATAGGGCAGTATTAAACTAATACTAGAGGCAACTTTAAGCTTGGGATAACCGCAGGAACCTATATATATTACTTTTAGAGCACTACCTTATTCCAGAATGAGTCGATTAATCCGAATGAGGCAGAAATATGTTCCGGAATGTCGCGTGTACCGGTATCGGTCGGAACATTTGTTACTCTACATGGTTGAATGGCCAGTAGGATTGCGTGATAATGTGTTTTCGTTGCGTAATGTTTCTCATCGCTGACCGCAATTATTGACTTGTCCACTCTCAAAGCATGTATAACTGTGCCTCTCCGCTCCCTTCTTTCTTACTGTCTCTCATTGCTATTCCTCAATTCATTCTGAGCGGGTAATCAATTCAGATATCCATTGCGAACCTCTGCTTTTCGGACTTCGGATTATCACATAACTTTAGCTTGTCTGACGTGCTACAAGATACCCAACAATAAGCCAAGCCAAGCTAATTTCGAAATACTCCCGAGAGACCTGCAATTTTTCCACCTGCAGCCTACTATAAAAGGGCTTTTTTGTTGAACCCTCTATCTTTCATTTCTTTACTATCTGTTTCACAAACCAACCAGCCATGGCTCCCGGAATCGATGCTTTCCTCTTTCTTAGTGCATTTACAAGGGCCTCCAAAAACACAACGGTCAACGACCACTCTACGCTCGTTCTCAACCACACGTCCGTAACCAAGGACTTCGACAGTCTCAGATTCGAAGCAGCCGCTTCCCAACAGCTCGCTCTAGGAGATGTCCCCCAAGACCCCCAACCAGAAACCCCACTCTCAACATTCCTAATCTCTTCCCCCTACAACGAGAAGTACCATCTCCTCGACCTAACCACGCTCGACCTCCCCAACCGCCTCTTCGCCAAAGCCCTGAGCATCCTGCGCCCAATTCGCCAGGACTACGCCACAGCAGCGTACGTCGAATCGCTCAACTGGTCCAAGGTGCTCGGCAAACTGCGTGAGCTCTGCGCCGCCGCAGGCCATAAGTGGACCGCGCACTCTTTCTACGTCGTCATTTTCCGCTCGAAGCTGAAGCCCATCATCGACGACACCCTGCTGTACGAGCTGGACTTCCACTCGCACGGCGAGGCGACTGAGAGCGGCGGCCTGCTGAAGTACTGGTTCGGGGCGCCGAACGAAGAGAGGAGGAACTTGGCGACTTGTAAGATCTAACCTGACCCTGCTATTTTTCTGTTCTCTGGTCAATTTTGGGGGGATATGCGGGGTGTGATGGGTGGAAGGTTGTGCTAACGAGTTGCAGGCTTGTGGAGGAGCAAGGAGGATGCGAGGGAAGGTGGGCTGGGGCCTTGGCATAAGAAGGCTAGAGCAGCGGCTAGGGAGCTGTACGCTGAGATCACGTTCACGAGCCATCGATTCACGGTTGGGGATGGTGTGAAGGACTGGACATTTGAAGACTGGGTTGACAAGGCCGAGTGAGCGATTCGAGAGCGATTCTTTGTCACTATTGCAACCAGGAGTTTCTTCCTAGTTTCTTCCGCCTTGTTTTCAATTTCTTTTTGGCATTCGGCATCTCGGTTGGGTGGCATAGACGGGGGTTCGGCGTTCCTGTTTGCTTATGAAACTCACGAAGTTAGGAGGCGAAGTTAGGAGGCACTGTCAGGAGGTTCTGCTACTTATGCGAAGGAGCCCTTGGAACTGTCCAGTGTCCATGCGCCTTACCGTTGTGTAGAACTTCCGTGATCATGTGTTAGCATTTGAGCGTTAAAGAATAGAAAAAGGTTATAGAAATCCCTAGAGCCCTTCAATGCCAGATTGCCAGATTCGAAGCACGCACAATAGTAGCGTTAAGAATTGCTTAGAAAAAAACGCGACCGTTATGAAGATTGTGTATTTGCGACTGTAGAAATTCTTTTTCCAAACGATTAGGATTACGAAAAACCCTATAAGTTGCTAAAGACTGATCGAAAGGCAAACCGTCTTAGAAATATGTCGAGAATAATGTATGAGGACACGATACTCTTGGCATCTACCACGTACATGTACACCGAAGGCTATGTTATGCTGACCCCCCAAGGTACAGAGATGGCCTCCCGGAATGACATTTCGAAGGTAAATCCGTTGATACCTCCTATACAGCCTCCAGCACAAGATCGTCAATGGTAATGTCACGCAAATGCTCTCGGAGCCGCTGAAGATAAAAACTGATGAGCGCATCAAATTCCACATTCTCCTAAACAGACACCTCGAGCTATGCACAGCAATGGAGCCCGACCCATGATGCGAAGGACAGGACAGAAGCCACACCCGTGAAATCGCCCGCTAAATATATAGGTGACGAAAGGAAATCAAGTCATGTCATTACCGCCGCCAATCCCACACATTAATCGCCCAACACGCTCTCGACTTCATCGGTGGGCGCGGGAACAGCCTCATTTTCTTCATCCTCGATCTCGTCCTCAACAAGGCCTCTCCGCCTTAGCTCCTCCTCGCCCTCTCCTTCATCTTCTTCACCCCTCTCTTCCTCGTCGTCCTCATCATCTTCAATTATAATTTCCTTGCTCTTGGTGCTCTTCTCCTTGGAGCCGGCTTTGCCTTGCGGCTGTTTGGCCTTGGCCCTGGCCTTCACTCCACCCTTCGCCTTCTCCTTCTTCGCAACGTCCAGATGCGCAACCACCTCCTTCCAGTTCTGTCCCAAGCGGGCCCTATTCCTCTCCAGCCTCTTCCTCACCGGCCCTATCTCCCCCTTCTTCTCCTCCTTCCCATCCAACACCCCAGCCGCAATCCCCATAACCATGCGCGAGCCCAGCTCGCAGAGCCGCTGCTCAGCAATCAGGGCACGATGCTGCTTCTCCTCACGGGCGGCCTCATCCATGTCGTCGTCCTCATCCTCGCTCTCCGACTCGGGCTCCTCGTCCGGATCGACCGGCTCGTCGTCGACGTCGCCAGCCTCGAGCGTCTTGCCTGCACGCTTCGCAAACGCCTTCTCCGCCGCCCCCAGGATGCTCAGCAGCAGCCGCTGCACCGGCGCGTCGACCTCCTGCTCCAGGGCCTCCCAGTCGTCGTCACCCGCGCCGCGCGAGCCGCGCGCCTGCTTCGCGCTCGCGCGCGCCCGCGCTGTCCGCAGCGCGGGGAACATGTTGTATAGGTCCAGCAGCAGGCATGCGGCGTCGAGGCGCAGGTCGTCGGCGGCGCGGCGCTCCTCCATGACCTGCGTGAGCGCGATGATGCACGCGTCGCGCCGCTCGGCGACGGCCGTCACGTCCGCGTCCGGGATTGCCGTCCCTGCTTGTAGGTGCGTCGCCCAGTGCGACACTTTCCACATGAAGTAGGGCAGTAGCGCGCGGAACGTTGTCGAAGTCAGCACGTCCTCCTGCGCGTCCGTCTCGGGATCCAGGTCCGCGGCCGGCACGCCGCGGCCGATCAGGTCGATGAGTGCGTCAATGGGTGGCGCAGCGGGCGCGGTTTCGAGGATTTCGGTACAGTCAGAGATGCTGGCGAGGTTCGCGATGCGCAGGACGGTGTTGGAGACGCCGGTCAGCACGTTGGCACTCAGGCTGCCGCGCGTGGTGAGGTCGCGGCCCTTTTTGAGCGTGTTGAAGGCGTTCATCGTCTCGTCCCATAGGGCTTGCACGCGGCCTTCGGTGATTTCTTTCAGCTCTTCGTAGCTCTGCGCGTGCCGGAGTGCCTCGCTGGCTTCCATGAGCACGCGCTCGTTGCCGTGCGTCAGGAATTGCTTGTTGATGTCGTCGAGCAGAGCTGCCAGGGTCGAGTCCTGGCGCAGTTCCTGGAAGACGTCCAGATTTAGAACTCGTTCGAGGTTGAGGACAGAAGATGCGGCGTCAGGCAGGGCACCAAATTTCTTAAGGAGGCGCGGGATCAGCACGGCAAGATGGCTTGCAGCTTCTTCCTGCGTTTCGAATAGTTCTCGTTTCTGGGCTTTTGTCTTCTTGGTCTTCTTGTCCTTATCTGATTCTGAGGCATGTGAAAGGCGGAGCTTGACAGTCGCGTTCAGGATCTCAAGCAAGATAATCTCTTCTCTCTCCGTTAGCTTGCAGTTCTGCTGCAACATCATATCCACATCTTCCGTGGATCCGTTCTGAGTGGTCTGTGAGTGGTCGAATAGAAGGTAACCAGCCAGAACCTCCCACTGCCTAATCTCAGGAATATAGTCATAGAGGGCCTGGGCAGCGAGTGAGAAGCGAGACTCAATCCCGGCCGCAATCAGTGTAAAATGTGATCCAGGGATCTGCTCTATTTGGCTCGGTAGTTCGGCCTCTTCGGAATCGTATATTGCCAGCTGTTCGACTAGGCATTTAAGCTTCAGCCATTCGAGCCTAGGGCTGTCATTGTCGTTGTTCTCAACAGTAACCAGTGCTTCTTGGAGAGCTTCTTGACCACCCATCTCGTCGATTTGATTCTCGTACGTTCCATTAATGTTCTCGGCGAAGAACCCGACGACAGCTTTTCGAACCCGTGGCTCCGAATCAAATATTAACCTACCGACGGAATCGATGTCATCAGGCTCAAGCAGGCCGGCCTCTCGGAGAATATCCAGAAGTTCGACTGAAGCTGCGCGAACAGTGGCTTCGGCGTCTCGTGTCGCCATTTCGACAATTCTAGCCCGGAACCGTTCCGTAAATGTCTTAAGTCCGCCAAGTTTGTCCTTATCGCGGAACAATTTTTGGAGTTGTTTTACAACCTCATGTCGAGTTGGTGCATGGGTGTCAGATAGCACCCATCCTAGGTATCGTAGATGATGGCCGTCGAAGAATAGATCTGGATAAGTCATTATCCATTCACTGAGTGCTTCAACGCACTCCACTCGTATCTTGGGGTCCACGTCTCGGTATCGGTGAACAAACACAGTATCAAACCAATCCCTGATGAAGCCATCAAGAACTTCTTGCCTTTGACCGGATTCTTTGGCCTTCTTTTCTAGAGCAGCAACTCTGCCCTTGTTCACTCGTGCCTTTTTCGCTTCTGACTCGCTTTGTCGTAGGGTCATGGCTGTATTTTCGACGAGATCCTTGCCTACATCGCATAGGGCGCTGACGATGGCGAGGGAAACAACGGTTGCGGTGTGTCTGAACGGGCGATTGCCGGCGGATGACATGGTACTTATCCATACTTCGATGTTCTCGATAAGCTCAATATTGTCGAAAAGGAGTCCGGATTTCGCAAGAGTTTCGATGAGTGAATTGAAGAAGCCGGCAAGAGAATGCTTGAAGGAGGCAGTGCCTTTTCCTTTGGCGATTAAGGGATAGTCTGTGATGTTTTGCTAAACGCGGTCAGCACGCGTCTCAGAAATGGGCAGCTCTAGCTTACTGCTTGATATTCCTCTTGTATATCCGTTAACTTGTTTGCGCAACTGTCTGGATCTTCGATGTCATGGATGTCAACCTTAAGATCGCATCCCGCGCACTTTAGAACGAAATTAACAATCTCGGCCACTGCTCGGGACTCGTGTTTGTTGAAATCGGACACCCATTGAGCTGCAACATCTTTGAGAGTATGTCCCTGCGTGAAGACTTCGGCTGCAAGGTATAATGGTCAGTGTTCTATCACCAACAGGATAACTCGATACTTACCGTACAGTCCCTCCGCTTCCTTAGCAGGGGCATTTTTCAACGGTCTTGCTTTCCTAGGTTTCTTTGCCTTCCCACTAGCAGCTGGGCGGATTGCAAGGCTAACAGTCTCGCCATTGGTCTTGGACTTCTTTGGCGCGGGCTTTCTGGCTGCCTTCTTCCCTTTTTTTGCCCTCTTCTTCTCCCTCACTTCCTCCTCGTCCGGCTCGCCCTCGCTTTCATCATCGACCTCCTCCTCCGACGTGTCATCCCCCATGCCCACATCTTCCTCATCTTGTTCGGTCCTTTTGCGTTTCGCGCTGCCGGTGGGGCTGGATGCTGCAAGGAATTCTGGCTTCCTGACGACGCGTCCAGATTTGCGCCGAGTTGCGCCAGTCTGCGTATCGGGGTCTGGCGAGGATACCTCCATGCTGGATAGGCGCGCGGGCATTTATAGCAGATACAGAGATCAGATTCGCATTGACATGGAATGAGGTTGGGTGGGACTGTTGTTGTCGCAGTGCGGGAAGACGCGTTTGTCGAGGTGGGCATGCACAGCTCGCTAGAGAAAACCAGCGCCGGCAGCCTTGGCTGATTGAGGTCACCGCAAGGCTTTGATTAGCGCGCTCCGCGTTATCTCATAAATCAGACGCTCCGTAGTAGAATTTTAGCCGAACTCAGTTAGATTAGCACGTGCTTGGTTACGGGGCAGGATACGCTCATATCTGCTCCCTATATTTCAAATTCTACAGCATCCTGGCGCATCCCGTGATTGGCGTGTTTTGTCAACTTTCCCCTAAACAGCAAAAATACCAAAATTTCCTCTACAAAAAGGCCGTGCGGGAGTGGCTGCGCTAACCACCGGAATTGAAGAGATGCTGTACAACGCAGCGTCCGTCCGTGCACCAACGATCCATGAGATAAGCTCCCCGGAGGGATACCCCAGAACAGACGGTGAAGATATGCGGGAAGAGTGAAGTTATCCAAGGGTGAAAAGCGAATATAGGATGTACCTTCATAGCTGATTTGCTCTCGCTCGGCCGATCCGGTACGGCGGCGCTCCTTATGATGTGTTACTTCACTGCCCCTCCAGCCAAATTGTGTTAATGTCGCTCCTTCGCTTTGCTGCCCAAGAAATCCTCAAAAACGAAGCTGGGCACCTATTCAATTGACGCAGCCCATCATGCAATATCATTTACACTACCGATAGCATTATCTAAAGGACTACCATGTCCTTCTCCAATCCGTTTGCAGCTTCCGCGTCTCGCCCTGGCCATGGCGAAATCATCCTCTCCCTCCTCCCACCAGCAACACCAGTCCTTAAAACGCTCTCTTACCAGTACCCACTAAAACTCATAGCCCCTAACGCGGTTCCTCTTCCAGATACTGCGGACAGGGATGCACCAACGCTTGTCCACACCGTCTTTCTACTCACTTACGGCGGGGGGCTGGTCGCTGGCGACACTGTTCATTTAAATGTCACCTTGGAACCTACGACTAGGCTTATCTTGCTCACGCAGGGGAGCACGAAGATTTTCAAGACACCAAGCAGAGATGTAGTGAGTGGACAACGCACAAGCGTGGGCCTCACCGCCAGTGCCGCACTGTGCTACCTCCCAGACCCTGTCCAGCCATTCGAGCGAAGTGCCTTTGAGCAGGTGCAGGTATACAACTTGAGGGAGTCTCAAGGAAGTATGTGTGTCT
>Ga0307515_10001561_pt1 | contig 51120 bp, 49 predicted proteins | sample 17_EM_MG_FD_194513 | JGI IMG/M metagenome (GOLD analysis project Ga0307515, IMG submission 194513) | Populus trichocarpa ectomycorrhiza microbial communities from riparian zone in the Pacific Northwest, United States - 17_EM | ecosystem: Host-associated > Plants > Roots > Unclassified | place...
TCTAAGTTGAAGTTATGAGTTGTCATAAGTTGCGTTTGATATCTTGCAGGATGATGGCCTCATACGAGGAGCGTAACGCTTTGAAACCAATCATGCATGATCACGATAACCTAAAGGGAACTCGTGGCGAAGACCGGGACAGAGTCCCGAGGACGCTATCAAGCAAAACCGTTGTCATGGTCATGGAAGTAGCAGCCAAACTTGAGCCTGCGAAAGACTATAAAAGACTCACATTGTCTCCCCGACAATGACAAGAACCAAGCTCTAGCAGCAATCCACAGTCAGACAATTACCAGCGAAGAACACCTTAAAATATTATTAAGATTTCTACATAAAAACTTCATCATTACTTCACTACTCCCAAACCATGATTTAATACTTTATGTTGCTTTGAGATAATTGAAGAAACGTACGACACACGATTACCTCATTCAATAATTCGGAGAACTGTTTATTTGTTACGAGGAAACCAGGAACACTTCTATTCGATATTGGACCTTACACCTAGCCGAGGTTTTTGGCATTACGTTCGACGTTTGTCGATTAGTAAGCAAGGGGCTATCACCTTCCGAGGGACGTATCGATACGATCCTTACACACAACCAAACGAGAAACGGGGATTTTTTTTCGAGGGAGCTCTTGTATAAGGACAAGAGGTTGAGTCTTAGGATAAGACGAGGAAAGAAAAAGAAGTTTAGTTAGGCGGCCGTATTTAAGTTAATAAAGTGTTTTATTGAAACGTGGCTTAATACCCCCGTAACACTCGCAGTGTATCTCCAAGTACACTCGATTTCCGCCTCCAAGTGCACCTCCAACGGCGCTCGATCATGGCCTCGGAGTGTATCTCTGAGTTCACTCAATCGTCATTTTCAGCCGCACCTCGAATCACTCCCAAGCACCACCTGCAGCCAATCCAGATATACTGTGTGTAGAGCGGTAGCTATCTAGATTCATCGATGAGAATACAATCTGAATACATGAGTTTTAACAATCGTTGAACGATATGTAGTAGCTTTGATTTCCAGGCGCACCAGCAGCATTCCCAGAGATGATGTTTTTCCCAGACTGCTCTACGGTGATTCGAGTTGCTCCTAGACTTCTCACCTGGGCACCAAGCCTTGTCGTTGGCGCACCGAATCTTGTCGCCGGTGCACCTAGACTTGTCGCCGGCGCTCCTGGACTTGTCGCCAGCGCTCCCAGACTTGACACCGGCGCTCCCTGGGGCCCCCAGGTATGTTGTAGGCGCTCCCAGGCTTATGGCTGGCGCACCCAGGTGCACCCAAAGTTCCCTCCGGCACTCCGAGGTGTTCCCAAAGCTATCAAAATCACTCCCCTGGTACTCCTGTAGTGGTCATCAGAGATCCCAGTTAATCTGAAGGCCGGCTGGAATGCCCTCCTAGGGTCTGATACTCTCCTGAAATTGATGCATCTAAGTTTACACTCCACATCCTCTCAGACACTCCTGGAGTCTTCCAGTGACTAAAATACATTTTGCTGATGTCCATAATTGAGCTGCAGCTTGAGAGAGTGAACCTCAAAAGACAGCTTCTGCTCAGCAATTCTGCAGATAACTGTCAAATCCCGCTCACTTGAATACCACACTTCCTTGAATAGGCTTAAATTCACAACACTTGTAATGCGAACTTAACTACAGTTTGACTAACGTGTATGTTTGGGCCGCTAAATACCCGTATCGTAATATGGATTATGAACCGATTTCCATCAAGAGAGCTCAATGAGATAGAATCTGAATGCCAGACTCTGCACAATGGCTCAATCGGTGACTGGCATGCTCTCTCCCCCCGCATATCTTGTATGCCTGAAGTTCATGCCAGATCATATGCAGACGATATCTGATTTCCGCCGATGTCCTATCCCAAGAGTGCATGAAGAACAAATCATGATGAATGCTCAAGTTTAGAAAAGGCAGTTTCTGAGAGTACAAGTAACTGTCAAAGCAAGGCGAGCCTACAATCCCAGCCATTACATTAGATTGAATCGTGCATGCTGATTCAATGCTTGCTGCACCTCAATTGGCCGGATCTTTATGCTGTTGTTGGTCTTTCCGCTGTCAGATGAAATCTCATGGCGCATTCATTTCATTCTTACAAGATATCATGTGCAATATCTTAATGTGAGTGACTATCTTTGACCCATTCGCTAGCCATCTTGGCATTGGCGACAAGTGGAATCGATTAGATTACCCCTGAATCTTCATCGTACCTTTACCATTCTTCCTCTATGTTGAATCTCGCCTTTGTAAACCCACATCCTCCATCTTCTCTTACACTGACTGCATACAAATTGTGATTCAGCAGACTTGGAACTGCTGAAAGTGAGGTTCTGTACACGACATTGCCTAATCGACCGCTAAGTTTGCTGCAAAAATCTAAAACCACAGAATATCATGGAAATAGGGTGTCCTACCGACTGGTATACTGCATTGGGAGATTCATATTTATCCACTATCCGCGACAAACTCAGTTTGAACCCATGTAACTTCAACTGTTGCCACTCACCAAGGTCCCAACTCTATCCTCCGTCCAAGTCATGCAAGATTCTTCAACACTCCAACAATTCTGTGCCACACAGTCATCACTCATATGCTCGAACTTGAGGCCTAATGAAATACCTTCTGCGGCGTCATATATAGGGGCAATCATGATCAACCCATTCCTCAGTGTCCCATGTCCGGTCCTGAGAGGTGGTTAGCGATACAACCATGTTAATGTCTCGTGTTCTTCAGGTGCATCTGGTTCAATTCTACGTATGTTGGCTTAAACCAACCTCCAATGCTTGTATCAATACTAGCGTACTTGCATACCAGTGTGAACATGTGGGAACTTGGGGCATGAAGAACCCATCTAATCCAGCGCACCTGACGCTTCCTAAATCAAACCAAAGAACTAGCTGTTAGGGGGGTACTTCAATGCTAAATATAAATACTTGAGTACAGCCCTAGATCCTAATCCTTATTGTATAATTTCTTTTTCGGAAAAGGTGCTGTTCCTTTTTCTGGTCTGTTCCAATGGCAGCAATCAAGAGTCTTATGGCTTCCTTTCCTATCTTATGGGCAGGCGCATCGCTGACACTCTCCGGCGGCCATTCGCTGTCGTAGCTCTTTTCCGTCAGTTCCCTCGGTCTGAGTCCCAAAGGTCTTAATAGGTTTCTTTCTTTTGGCCGTCCTTTTCACAACTCTACTAGCCTGTCGATTCTTGCGACCAATAGCTTTTCTTTCCTGCCTCGACTGTTCTAGGAACAGCTCGCAATTTTCAACCACCTCATTATGGATGTTGGTCTCGGTCGTACTATCTGAATCACTCTCCAAAGGACTGAAATTTCCACTGGAGGTTTGAATCCGCCCAATTCGACTAGGGTGAACTGAACAACCCAATCTAGCAAGATCCGGAACTTCCAAATCCGAAACAATGGACAATTCGCTATCAAGCGGTAAACCGGACCATGATTCAATATGACCAATGTTGCTTCGAATCCTAAGGTTATCAATATGGGTAATTTACCCTTGTGGTTTCTCCTGGCATATACTATAATCGTCTCAAGAGCATATACAATAACGTCGGTATCGTTTTCGAAGGTAACGATCATCCAGATGAATTAATACTTATCGGTGTGGGGCTGCCGCTACAGAAAGCTAATAGATTGTATGTATATAATAATATGTAGCTATAGGTATTATAAAAACGCAATAATATTTCAGATCGTTCTTCGCTGGTAGGTATCGCTGACTGTTTTGCTGCTCGAGCTTGTCCTTTTCATTGCCGGAACAATGTGACCCTTTATATAGAAAGTTCTCGGGAAGTTACGCGTGCGCACCCATTTTTCCTTTCCATGATTCTGATAGTAACGTGCTTTGCATCTTACATTCCTTATCGTCCGCATGCATTCTTAGGCAAGTTGGCACTTGAATGCGCATGGTAGAGATTGCCACAAATCCCACTGGTTATCGTGTACATGCAGGTGCGGCATTGAAGAGTTTACGTCACTGATAAGAATCAGCCCACACCCGCAAGATATCATATATCACGTCATAACGTCAACTCGGACATCTTACATGTGTATGGTTCGTTAATCAGGAACATTGCCGACATAGCGTACAAATGTCTTCTAGCTAATCAATACTATAGTATGATTGCATCATAGGTTCATGTGGCAGACAACCACTACTATGCCGATGTTGATTAAATCACACGTATCCATGATACTTGCAGTTGTCATACGAGCACACGCCAATGTGCGGGGTTGCAATAGGTCTCATATCAACAACCAATGTCATAATCCCTTAGTCACACCCATAGCTCAGGCCCGGACCATTCCCTTTGACCGGGGAGTGCCCAGTGCTCCGACATCACATAAGACAGCCAGTCTTAAGATCCCACGTAATAGCTTAGGCTAACAACTGCCTTGTCTGCCGGGCGAACTCCTTTGCTCTATCCGTTCAGACATAATCACTCTAGCCTTAGAATGTGAATCTGGTTGAAACGAACACGCTCGGCAGGGTTGTGGCCCATTCGATCTGGCAGTGTTATTACGTCATCAACAATGAATCCACTAAGCCGAGGCTTAATCAATCGAGACAAGTACCACTCATACCCCCCTAAAGGTATTGATGACTGAAAGTTCTGAGGATGCCTAGGGCAGTCATTTTGCATGTCAGGTGGCCTGAAGGTTACTGACAAGTCCCATCATTGGTTATCCCAGGTTACATATACTCTGCTAGTAAGGGAGAACCCCTAACACTAGCATCAGCAATATAAATATGAACTGCTGACATGTCTTCCGGACTCTGTCCATGCACGCCTCGAATTGCATCCTCTTCGGCCGGGTGTTACTTCATTGCCCTGTTTTCCTGTTATTCTATTAAACTTTGTATTATATTTACCCTTATATACTTCTCTCTACATGCCCAACTTCACTTCATCAATCATGGAACCTACGGCTAGCCAGGTGAGGAATCACTATTCACAGAAGAATCAAGAAACACACTTTGAGAGAGCACTTGCACGTGCATTGCAGAAGACAGCCAATCTTCATTGCCAATCAAATGTCTCAACTTCCAACCCAGCTTTCGAGTATAATAGCTAATGTCTGGGCTACAGTTCAGATGAACGATGATGATGACAATACCGATTGGGAGATCAGCAATCACCAAAGTGATGCCGCTGGAGTGTCCACCCTGTCATCCGATATTGAACAAGATGAATTGGATATCTGGCAGGAGGTCCTACATCCAGATCAGGCGCGCCGTGATGAGACATTACGAACTACAAGGGTTCCACTGCCAAAGCAAGGGAGCCGTGCTGATACTGTCATTGCCTGCACTCGACTTCCAAATCTACGACATTCATTCGCGGCCATAGTACCACCATTGCTCAAACGCCACAAGTCAGCCATCAACATATCACGCGAGTCTGACGTTGTACAGGCTCTCCTGCTTCCCATGGCCGGTGGAGACCACAATGTTCCTCAACCAATGGCCGGTGGAGATCACAACGTTCCTCAACACCAAAAGGCTACTTTTGAGGGTGTGAAATAGTTCATGGAGGCCATCATAATCACAAAGACTCGCTGGTCAATCATTTCGGTTGAGAAGTACTGAATGGTTAATGAAGCTTGGAAACTAGCCATTGAAGCCCAGGATCGTCTGCGGGCATTAGCCGGTGCTCCTGTAGGTACTCCTTCTGTATGTCAATTGCCCGGTGGTCCATCTCTTAAAATTGATCTGTGAACCCGAGAAGCTGTATGTGTATATTCTGTTTTCTGCTGCTCGATTGGACTTATGATGATACTAAACCCTCAAAAATACATATTTGAAACTAACGATTAGTGCCATTCGAGAGCGTTTGGCGGATGGAGCTGGTCGAACTATTGTCTGTAGTTACTGGTTGGATTTATGATCAGAGACTGAGCTTCAAATCCAAAGCAAGGAGCTCCTGTTTGACGATGCGTATCTCTCGAAGGCCATCGATGACGGGAAGTCCTGGTTCACCCGGATGGAAGTGCTCGACTTAATCTACCATCAGTCTTTCTTCACCACCAATAGCTTAGTGCGATAACCGACAACATCGCAGTTCTTTCGACCTCTAACACCGCCGACATCAGCGCTTGTGGCTGCAGCTATTCAATGCGCGTTGTCTGAGTATGCCAATGGAAAGAAGGTTACGGTTATGTTTTCTCAAAATGAATATCGAGGTAAATTTTGCCCTTCCACGGTGATAGATTGCATTACTGCAGAAGCCATTGCACACATCAAATTCAAATTACACATGGTGTGGCTGTTTCATACCCCCTCCGCCAATCGTGCTCCTCAGCTGGAATCAGCGCACCTCAATTCCCGTCAGCCCTCTTCAATCCCCGTCAGCGCTCCTCAATCCCCGTGGCGCTCTTCAGTCTGGATTGGTGCTTCGATAATTCATTCAGCTCCCCTTACTGTCGTGTCTGTCTGCGCTCCTCCTCTCAGATGGGCGCTCCTCAACCTCGATTAGCAGCGCCTGAATTTCATTCCAGACTCGTTACCTCCCTCAGTTCGCGGCGACGCTCACCCTGGATGGGCTGCTCTGCTGCATAGGCGCTCCTCATTCCCCGTTGGCGCTCCTTGGCCTGGATTTGCGCCCCTCAATTTCATTCTGCACTCCGCCATCACCATCAGCACTCCCCTTGCCCACCTCGCACACAACATCAGGCACTCCTCCTTTCCTGGTGGCACACCTCTGCTTCCCCCGAATTCATCATTTTTGCGTTTCAATTTTCATTTTGATTCAGCGCGAGCGAACCTCAATTCCAAATCTTTTAGATATTACAAATCGAGCCAAACAACATTGGAATTCAATTTCACGCACTTGCCAGGCCCGAATCATTCGGAAATGCAAGGAGCGCCTCCAGGTTCTTCGTGCCGTTGATGAATTCTGTGTTCCTGCATTTGTCGGCCCTGATGGGATGGGAGATTTAGTGGATGACGTTGAGTCTATGTTCGATTGATATGATTCCGATTGCTTAGTTAGGTTATTGTTTCGGTTGTATGTACTTTCATTTTTGAATCACTCGCAATTTTTTTTGCTTCCTCCTTAATGTCGCAATGCAAACAATAGAATGTTTATGAGATGCTGGGTACTATAGTATGATTTAGAAGTTGATAATGAACAATAATCTATGCATTATACGTGGAGGGTATTCGTATTGCTCGTTTACATCCAGGGAATATCAAATAACAGCTGCATTCCTTCCAAGGAATATCCATACGAACTGGGCACCTCACAGAGTTAGTTTGGGATTCCCGCATTGGTTGCGCCACAGTCCCAGGTGATCCCAAACTTTTCACAACCGCTCCCATGGTGCTTCTGTACCAGTCATCAGAGATCCCAGGTACTCTGAAGGCCGCCTGGAATGCCCTCCTAGGGTCTGATACTCTCCTGAAATAGACGCTTCTAAGTTTACACTCCACATCCTCTCAGAGACACCTGGAGGCTCCCAGTGACTAAAATACATTTTGCTGATGTAGTGACGATGCCACTACAACATACAATGACTGTCAACAGAGCATCAATGACTTTTGGTCTTCTAAGAAAGGTAATAGGGCAGTGATTTGCTTGCAGTTATGCATAACCAACATATTGGTAGCCTTGATAGGCAAAAGAGACAGCGACACAGTCAGTGCCATGTTCCGAAAGTCAGTGTCAACAGAGCGTCGACAATATTTGGTATTGTAAGTACAGTAATTGAATCATGATTTGGTCGCTGTTATGTATTACCGATGTATTGGTGGCTTTTACAAGCAAAAGAGACAGCAACATGGTCATTGCCCCATTCATGGAATGAGCGTCAATGCAGCATCAACAATTTTTAGCTTTGCATGTTGGGCAAAGTAAGTTCCCATTGGTTGCTGTTAGGGGTCGTCCCTTAGCAGCAATAATGATACTTGAATTATGATACAAGATGCATACACATCAATGATATGCATAACACCTATGCATGTGAACGTTCAAGTGGTCAGCAACATGCTCTGTAGCGGAGGCCATGTTGGTGGCGCGAAGTGAGGGTACTTCGTTCACACCTGGTTACTACGCGGGACAGGTGTGGTAATCACACACGGCAGTTGATAGTCGTGCGATTAAGAGATCTCTTCTCCCCACCCGGAGGCGGGATGGGATTCGGGGAAGCATGTTCCGGTCTCGAGAAAAGTCGAGACCTTAGCATGACGTAACTGAGGGATTAAAGACGTACGCAATGTGTCTAGAGTGAGCACTACTAAGTTGGCTCTGGTAGTCTGGATCGCAATGTAACCTGGTATCGGATACGACCTTACGCGTCTTTAACCTACGTTGGCATAGTATCGGTTGGTCGCCAACTCAGTCTATGATGCAATTAATAACTCATGCGCATGAGGGATTAAGAGGCGTAAGCATTATCGCTCGGGCGATAGATGTTCCAACTACCGACTCGTACGATGCAAAGATGTCTGAGGTAAGAAAGATAAGTGATATCGCGCAATGGATGGCCTGATCATTATCAGGAGCGTAACGCTTTATACCACATTGCATGAGCACAATTACCTGAGGGTGTTGTGAGTAGTTATTACTGGGCGCTAAGGGGGCCGCGTCCGAGATTACGCTATCACTGCTGCGAGGAAGCATGGGCTATAAAGAGGCTGCGATGGTCGAAGGAATTGGAGGACATCAGCGAGCAAGTTAGCTTTCAGAGAACACCGAAGACGATCATAAAATATTATTAAGAATTCTATCTATCTATCTACCTATCTACCCGATAAGAAATTCACTATTTCTTCTTTAATCAATCTACGCGATCACCCTCTGTATGCCTGGACACAGGTACACTCACTCCGAATACTCACTTCAACAAGTTGTCGAGTTGTTCGGAACTCTATTGTTCTGTTTGCACGAGCACAATTCAACCCACACTTACCGTGTGGTTTTTCGTTTAGCTCAACTCGAGAATATCGATTACCTGGTGCTACGGTACATGAACACCGGCTTGTTACCATTCGAGGAATTTTCCGAGGACCTGTTGTTCGACGAGGAGGCGTAATTTATATCTACAGAGGAGACGGTCTGTGGTATAGGTTCAGATTGGGAGTTTGCGTTGTTCAGGAACGAGAAGTTGAGTCTTAGGATAAGACGAGGAGAGAAAGAGATACTTAGATAGGCGGCTGTACTTAGTTTCAATAAATATTGTATTGATTATTGGGACTAAGAACCCCCGTAACAGTTGCAGACATCCATTAATCAGATATTGGCAGCCTTGAGGGGCAAAGGCAACAGCGACATGCTGCCTGCCGCATTCTGAAAATGAGCGTCAACTGAGCATCAACAATTTGTGGTCTTCCATATTTGGTAATCAAGGCATCGCGCAGATAGTCGATCACATAACAGAACCATTGACCGTCTTCATAGGCAAAATGACAATATATCAAAGGAAATCCATAGATTGCAAAATAAGCAATATCGCAAACTGCAAATCTTGCAAAAATGAATTATCGGCTGTTGAATATGCAATTTTGATAATATACTATTATCAAACGGCAACAACAAGAGCCTAATATGAATCCCTAGATGGACCTGCTTGGCAACCTGCTGACAACCCACCCTATCCAGACATGTTGGGAGATTTGCAGCGAACCATACCCAAGTTGACAGTTCAGGAGTATTGACAACCTCGACTGCGAGTTTGGCAATGGTTTGTTTTTGACCCAGATCCATACCCGAAGTGACAGTCCAGAACTGTTGCTAACACTAGTCGTGGATAGTTGGTTGAAAATGATTGCAGTATCAATAACTTAGCAGCCTTGCATGGCAAGCTACGAAAGTGTCACTTGCATACAGACAAGACCGGCAGACCAAGCAATGTTTTTGAGCATCTGTCCAATGTAATTGACTATGTTGGAATATTGATACAGCTCTCGCACATTACTGATATGTGACCTTTCAGAAATATCGGGGGTGAAATTATCGCCAGAACCCATTCCCCGAATTGACTGTGATATATGGCGCCCAAGATGCATCTTTGTATGTCCAAAATGGAATCATACACACTGTTGGATAGCTCTGTGGAGCCCCTTGACACCGATTCCCTGCCACCAAGCTTCAAATTCAATCAAGCAGATGCACAAGCCCGTCATGAGCCAACTCTGCTCATTCGATGTGATACCATACATCTTGCTCTCCAGCTGACCGACACTGCGGTCTGTATCAGTGATACTCCAGGTGGTGGCTGTAGTCTCTACATCAGATAGACTGACAGAAATTGCACACTCTTGTCAGCAGTCCTGTGTACCGCCCCATAAACCACTTCTTGCACAGCACTTTGCATTTGAGTAAGGTTTAGGGCGAACATGCTTCTGGGACCGGTTACCACAGTACCAACTTCCTTCAATATTTGTTGGTCATGATGTTGGAATAATCCATTGACAAGCTTGCAGTTAACAGGGGTCACTTGTTGGATGTCGCACTCCAATTGCTCCTTTGCCCTCTGCTGATCAGCAGCTGACCACTTGGTTGCCGCTTGTCAGGCTCCATTCAAGCGCAGCTGAAATTTCCAGCATTGTGTTGAGTGTTAGCAACGGGTCCGGGTAACCCGCCAGTGGTCCGGGTTTGAACCGGATAATAGGTGCGGTTCGCTTCCAGAACCATCCAGAAACCTGACCCGCTGTGTCTTGGCGGGTTTGTTACCAGGAGCGGACATAAACCCGCAGACTCTTGGCCGGGTTTTTCATAGTGCAGAGCCTCATTGTCACGAACTGAGAACTTTGGTGCCAAATAAGCAGTTGAGTTCCGATCGTATCACGATATGATATAGACGTAAAAGATGCAGTTGTCGATGCTCTTTCACCTCCCATTCTCGAATTGGAGATCTGATCACTATTCCTTGAGTTGCTGTGAAAGTACACCAAAAATTGTGCATTGTTCGAAATGACTCAACGAATAGTGATTGGATCGCAAATTGGGGAATGGGAGGTGGAGGAGCATCTAGAACTGCATCTTTTTGGTATATATCATATTGTGATACGATCAGAACTCAAATACTTAATTGGAGCCTAAGTTTGGAGTTTGCAAACCTGTGGAACCGGCCAAAAAACCGTGGGTTCGGTGCAATTCGGTTTTGTGATAGGGTAATACTCATGGCAACGGTTCCACGTCATTTCCAACCCGGACCCGAAATCGAACCGCCAATTTGGAACTGTTGCTAACACTAGTTGAGTTGTAGTAACCATTTCAGCCCCATCACCGGATTTTACATTGCAGCACGGACTTTGTGAATCTTTTGTTCTTGTAACGGATGGGATTTTCTTGCTAACTGTACATCACCTTTGGCCTTCGCAGACTTCTACATTTTCTGTTCACGAAATGCTCCCTGCTGTTTGTGAAATCGCTTGTGTGCATCGTCGAGTGCTATAAGTGACAGGTCATAGTGAATTTGTTGGCTGACAAGTAGAGAGACTTTACATAATGCCCACACTGCTCCTAGTACCATTTCACCAGAGGCCGTTTCTGGCAGAGTTTTCCAGTCATCCCTGGAGCAGTCAACAATTGGAGTGTAATTCGCTGTCAGTGTTCTGATCATACCCCAGATCTCTTTGCTCTGCCAGGAGCCACTTTTCTTCAAATTGAATAGTTCAAGGAAGCACTGGAGGCCTGCAAATGGTGGTACTGATGTGAATCGATTATCAAATTGATCATTCATATTTCTAGCTTTCAGCTATTTAAACAGCCAGTGAAATAAGTCTTTAACTAAACCCAGGAGCAGCTGATGCAATTCATCAGGCTGCCTAAGCCGATAGACAGTACGGAGAGGAACTTGCCAGAACTGGTTGCTGATTGGATGATCATCAATATTAGTTTCGTCTAGAAGCTCTGAGTAAACATGCCCATCTCCTGAGTTATTGGGTGATCGAAAAGTCCAATGCCCATTGGCGCACCTTAAGGAATTTTACACATCGGTCATGAACCCTATGCGACTTGAGAAATCATGACATGCTCTGGATCATCCCCGACCCAGGCAGCCAAAGGAGGGTAACATTATCTCTGTAATCCATCAACACAATTCCATGTCAAGCCAGGACCAGTTATCTCAAGATTCCGGAGTGGTGACAGTAGAGTTCCAATCGCAGAATGCCATATCTTGTCACTATATTTTGCACCTGTCGGTGGAAAATAGATCGGCCCAACGAGAATTCGGATGCTCTCAATAGGTGTACAGCGGATGACCTTTCCAATATTACCAAGTGGAAGATAAAGGGGCCAGGCATGCTGATTGCCCGAAAAATCCGTGCGGTGAGTCTTGTTGGATGCAAAAGTGACTGACACAATTGTCGCAATGGCAGGAAGCTGATCTTACGTATCCCACCGCCAATCGCCAGTGTTCATATTGCAGTTCATCCGGAGCCTTTCCGTGTATGCAAGCTGCACCAGTTCGAAATCGAGGTGCACCTGCAATGGGAGATGTGCCAAGAGGAACTGAATACATTTGAAATTATCCCTGTAGTGTAATGTTCAGAAGATTGGTGAATGATCTTCAATTCAACTATTGCCACCGAGCCTGAAATCAACTTCAGAGAGCAGCTTGTGCAGTGCATCTGCCGATTGAAATGATTGGATTTTGAAGTTGTCCAGTCCACACCTCAGATGGTGAGCTATCCACATTTTTGTTTGCCGGCTAAATGATAGAGCCTGTTGAATGATGTGTGCTGCCTGATATGGATGGCATGGATTATATTGTTCTGAGTACTTGCGATGCTTGTTGTATAATCCAGTTACATTGCCATATGGCTTCCCCCCCACATGTTCCACTCCAACTACCTCCATATGAGCCTTTGTCTTTGTTTGGTGAGCAGTAAATGTCACATCAGGCTTCTAGGGGTCTATAGTTTCTTTGTCGGGAGTATCTTCAGGTGGTGGTGCTCCAGGTACATTGTCTATGGGTAGATTATTAGTTGACTAGCTTATCGATGGCCAATCAGGTGCAGCCACTGGAGTTGAACCCTGATGGCCTCGGTCGATCCCATGCTGCCAGTGGTAAAATCACGTCAGGTAATAGCAAATCACGCATCGAGATTCAGTGCTGTTGTTAATAATGAGACTAGACTCGGTGGTTCTTGTCGAACTATTTATTTTCACTGATGAAGCAATGAACATGTTACCAGCAAGTGTTGACCACATTCAGGAAATGGTCAGTGAACACGTATTCAGATGCATCTTGATGATACTTCAGGGGTTAATTTTGAACATCCAGGATATTGGTATGAATCAAGCTATATAACTCATCTTACCAAATCACATACACAGCTGCCTCGCACCCCGCCAAATGTCGGTGAGGGGCATAATATATTCACCTGACAATCAGTTTTCTTCATCAACCAGGTTTTATGAATCATATCCTGCACAATAGTGATGCAGATCTGAAATCATTCCTGCAGCCTACAGTGTCACGGAAACCAGATGACGCGGGGATTGCGCACTTGCCCCCATTGCCAGCGAGTTCCTATGAGGATTATGTTGGAGATTTTGAGAACCATGATTTGTTGGACTTGGATGGTGCAGAGGGCAAAGTCCCATCCAGCCTGAAGCAAACCATATTATCGTTGAAGCAATTTGCCAAAAGGAAGGGGCAGGCTAACTAGAGTGTGTTTGACAGGTGGAAGAAAGTATGGGTGGCTGGGTTTCTCGAGAGACAAAATTATTCCAACATATGGGGGCAGCACCATTTGAAACAGCGTCAAAATGAACCTGTGCACTGGAAGTCCGCGGAAGCTGATTTTTTAGTGATGTTTAAGGACTAGCTGCATTTATATAATTTCGATAATGCTGACTGGATTCGTCAGTAGTCAGAGGACATGTTGTGAAGTAATGTGCAAGCAAAATTTGGGAGGAGTGGAAAATGGGAATGTGAGGCAGCATACGACCAGCAACAGATTTGAGTGAACGGGCAAGCAACAAGGTGAGAAGTAACCTTCCCAAGTTGCCAAATGCAACATTCATGGTTGTGATTCACTGGGTGTCCAATGGCAAGGATATGGTTCAAGCCCTCAAACAATTCCAAGCCTCGTATACCAATGTGACGCTCTGGGAGGAGCGGATTGATTCTATTGACAAAAAGAAAGGCAAGAGAGAGCCATTCATTGCAACATCGAAGTTCAAGTGCACCTTGGACCATTAGCAATTGGATGAAGAGTATATGGGACTAATGTTAGCAATAGGTCCAGGTAACCTGCCAGGGGTCCAGAGTTGAACAGGAAAGACAGTTCGGTTCGGTTCCAGAACCATCTAAGAGCCCGAAAAGCTGCTTTTTGGTGGTTCAAACCCGGCCCCATGCCCGTCAACCCGTGGGTTTTGCTACGTTTTGCTAGACCCATCAGGTCCAATATCTGGTTTTCCATTTTGGGTAGTTCAATTTATGGTTGCATTCAGATATCTTACAGTTAATCGTAAAATATTGACGATGGTATGTCATTGCTCTTTTTGGATGTACTGGCCGCCTTTGTGACCAAAATATGTAGACAAACGCTCCCTACCCCATCCTGGAAATGAGCGTCAATGGAGCCTCAACGATTTTATGTCTTGCATCCTGGGCAATCAGAGCGGGCATTGATTGCAGATAGTCACAACTGAGGTATTGGTCTCCTTTATAGGTAAAACCAGAAGTGACACGCTCCCTGCCCGATCATGAAAATGAGTGTCAAATGGGCCTTCAACACTTTATGATCTCGCATCTTGGGTAATATAAGTGGCGCATGATTGGGAACTTCTATTAAGGAGAAATTGGCAACCACTCTAGGCAGATAAGCAAGCGACATTCCCAAGACAGCCTCCCAGACAGTAACAAATCATTTCATTTTCAATGATGCAATGAATGGTTCATGACCGTTTTAGCCTACCAAAACCGTCAGAACATTGTGTATACACAATAACCAATTCGTCCCGCTTTGATTACCCACGATGAAATGCCAAAAATCATTGACGCTCCGTTGACGCCCATTTCCATGGTGGGGCAGGGAACGTGACTCTATGTTAGGGGTTGTCTCTTAGCAGCGATAATGATACTTGAATTATGGTACAAGATGCATACATATCTACGATATGCATAACACCTATGCATGTGACATTCAAGTGGTCAGCAACATGCTCTTTAGCAGGAGTTCATGTTGGTCGCGCAAAGTGTGGGTACTTCATTCACACCTGGATACTCTGCGGGACATGTGTGGTAATCACGCACGGCAGTTGATAGTCAAATGCGTTAAAGAGAACTCTTCTCCCATACCTGTAACCAGCTAGGATTTGGAGAGGCACGTTCCGGTCTGGAGAAAAGTCTCGACCTTAGCATGACGCAACTGAGGGATTAATGACGTAGGCAATGCGCCTAGAGCGAGCACTACTCGTTGACTGTAGTGGTTTGGATCGCAACGAAATCTCGTATCGGATACGAGCTTACGCGCCTTTAATCTACGTTGGCATAGGATCGGTTGGTTGCCAATTAAATCTATGACGCAATCACTAACTCATCTGCATGAGGGATTAAGAGGGAATAAGCATTATCAACTGGATTGGTAGATGTTCCAACTACCGACTCATACGTTGGCAAAAGATGTCTGAGATAGAAAAGGGTAAGCTGATATCGCGCAATGGATAGCCTGATTGTTATCAGGAGCATAATGTTTTCAAACCACGTTGCAAGGACACAATTACCTGAGGGTGTTGTGGCGAGTAATTGCCAGGCGCTAACAGGGCGTGCCCGAGATAACGCTATCACTTCTAGGAGAGAGCACAGGACATAAATAGCCAGCGTTGGTCGAAGGAATTTTGGAGCATCAGCGAGCAAGTTAGCTTTCAGAAAACACCGAAGACGATCGTAAAATATTATTAAGAATTCTATCTATCTATCCGTTTAGTTATCTGTTAAAAGATAAATCGGCACTATTTCCTCCCTAATCAACTTACGAGACTATCCCCTGTATGCCTGGTCACAGGTATACAAAATCCGAGTATGCACTACATCAAGTTGTCGAGACTTTTGGCAATCCTCTCTACAGTTTGAAAGAGCACCACCAAATCCACACCTACCGAGTGGTGTTCCGTTGTTGTCAGTTAGAAGGTATCGACTACCTGGTGCTGAGGTATCTGAATACCGGAGCATTACCATTCGAGGAGCTTTCAGAGGAGTGGTTGTACGACGGGGAAGCCTGATATACATCTACAGAGGAGACGGCCTGTGGTACAGGTTTAGATTAGGAGTTCTCATTACAGAGGAATGAGAAGTTGAGTCCTAGGATAAGACGAGGAAAGAAAGAGATATTTGGATAGGCGGCCGTACTTAGTTCAATAAATGTTGTATTGATTATTGGTACTAAAAACCCCCGTAACACTCTATCTCTTTTCCCAATAATGGCGGCCAATATTTTCAATTTGCATAGTAACAACAAAAATGCTGCTGAATTACCTTACTTAGAAGACCAATAATCGTTGACGCTCCGTTGACACTCATATTCAGAATGGCGCAGGGAGCGTGTGGTTCTCACTTTTCCCTCAAAACGCAGGCAATACCACATTTATGAATGGCCGCAACCGATCACCACGAAGATTACGAATGATGCAAGACCAAAAATCGTTGACGCTCCGTTTATGCTCATTTTGCCATGCACGTATCCACAATATATTATCATTTGATTTGGCCTAATGTATCATTGATGGTGTTTTGGCAGCCTTTGTACCATCTCCATGTACTTTCTCCTTCATAAATACATTGTTCTTTAATGTTACATATAAATATATCCTTTAAAATATGCTTTAAAGTGTCCGCTAATTGTAGATAATAATACACTCAAAACTCCTGTTCCATTCTATCAATGCTCATCTTCACTGTCATGTTCCCTCGATTGGCTGCTGTCATCAGCAAAATGGATGTCAGCTGCATTACCACACAGCAGATAGTGTACTAACCAGTGGATGTTCCTTCATCAGTCAGCAAATCTGGATTGAGATCTTTATCGCGCTTGCGATTCTTGGCATATACATCAAGATTGAAAAATTGAGCCCTGGGAAGAGGAGTATATATATACACATATGCGGGTGGCACACCTTCGATTTCGGATAGGTGAGCTGGCGCAGTGTTGCCCCGTGGAAAGGGTGGCATTGCAGGTTGATGTGGTCTCGGTCCTGGTGTCGGCTGTCTGAGTTGCGCTGGTGGAGCTGCACCCATGCTTGTGTGTCTCCAGCGTGTCGGGGGATTCTGTGCTGTGCCATTTTGGCAAGGACGGCAGCCGTCCATCTGATTTTCCCCAACATAGCCGTGTGTCTGTCCATCGTAGCCTTCACATTTTTATGCCCAGGGAACTCAACTCCCCGCATCTTCTGTTCTCAGACTTCGGCCCCAGGTTTCTTGAGAAGGAATCGTGTTTCCTCTATTACGGCGTGCAAAATCCCCCCTTTGGCCATTTTGGCCATATTCAAGGCCTGGCACATATCAGATTGTTCTAGCTGTACCCGACCTCCTTGCCTTGCCATAGTAGCAGACATGTTGAAAACCTCCAAGAAAATGGTTGCTGCATCTACATAATAGATTCGGCTATTACCTCCACAATATACCCTTCTGTAGAATCCTCTAAAGAGGTTAAAGCCTGTTTGGTCCACCCTTGGGGATCCTTATCACTATATTTGTCCCTGAAAATCCCGGAGCTGATATCATTATGATGTTCAATTTTGCTGACTGTGGTGACAAATGCCTTGGTCAACCATGGAGGTTTCCAATTACGGACGGCTACTAATTTGTCACGCAGCTTGCTATGTACTCCAGCAGCATGTGATATCATATGATGACGGCGATATACCTTGATACGACTACACTTACATCCGATTGCATGCTGCTTCTTATGCATCCTGCTTCTTGTTTCAGGGACAATCGTGAACTGAGCATCGAGGGTCCTATTTCCGGTGGCCGTATTTGCACTGTCGCGGTGGACTAAGTGGTATCTGTCTTTCAGTTGAGTCTCAGCGGGTGGCTTATAGGATGAAGCGCCTGTCGTTCTGCTTGATTTTGTTCCACTCCTACCTTCCTGCGGTTTCTGTGGAGCCATGCTTTGCTGCTGTGAAAGTGAAGTGGTGATGATAATGAAACAAAGTGGGAAGTCCTGAGGAAGAACATAACGAAAAGAAGTGGGAAGTCCGGAGGAATATATTGTTAGCATCGAGTCAAAATGGCATGCGTAACAGCCAACTTGCTCAATCTACACAAGATGAATCCTGTTATGCATACCTGCCAGTTGCACAGGTTGGCAACTGTGCGGCAGTTTGCACCAAGTCGGTCCGATGTTGTGTGTACATTTACCGGAATAAATCAAGCGGAAAGACCGCCAAAATCTAGTCATTGTGAGATAAAAACGGTACATTCTTTGACGGAAATGACGTCTGCTGATGTTTGGTCAAGAAATCTTGGGGATCTTACTTTAAACAGACGCTAAACATCATGTCATAATGTACGGTTAGCATTGCTATTCCCAATGTAGTGACGGTCAAAACGCAGTTTTTGCTTTGTTCAAGTCGATTAAGAGTACCAACCTCAACATAAAGACAAAGCTTCCCACTATGTGGTCCATATCTTTCAACATCCATCATCTTGTCCATCAACAAAGTCAACACAAAATGCAATGGTCAATGCTCTGAAAAGGAACCTTTTGCCACTACCGGCAGGTAAATATAGGAAATCAACAAAGCCCTCCACACGACGATGTCCTCAGGCATATCAAGGCAAGAGTGGCTTGGGGGTAGAACGGGTCTTAGCCCTTGGAGCTTTAGACAGCTTTCAATCCAAAAAGCAGCTTGCGGCGGGGAAAAGATGAGAAACTCACATCTTAACCAACAAAGGGAAGGAGAAATGGATTGAGGAGTAGGTGGAGAGAGAGACCGCTGTGGCAAGAAAGTGAGTTGAAGACGCAGAGACAGCAGTGAATCACGAGCAGGATGATAAGCGAAGTGCTGAAACGGCGGGATTGACAACCACCAAGCCAGAAACAACATTTGAGGGGATGTTGACCGCCATCAGAGATAGTCTGAGCAATCTTGCAAGTACCGATGATGGGGAGGATGAGGAAAACGAGGATGATGATGAAGATGATCCTGCGGGGGCCAAGGTTAGCACAAAGGACAAACCCGGCTGGGTCATGGGCACAATCTGCAAAACAGTACAGTATCGCATGGAGCATTTTCGGCAGATGCAGATGAAGCTTGACAAATAGACGCAACCAGGCTGGGGAGACGCGGCCAACTACGTTCGTCAGAGGGACATGAAGTACGGGAAGACCGAATTGATGGTTCCGGCTGTCCTTCAACCTCTAACGGTAGATGATGCGGCTTCATCTCTGCTGATGACATTTGGTGAGACTATGGAGACTCTGGTTGGCGTCCCCGGGACATTGCAAATGCTGCAAGTCACTTCTCGACCAGGGTGTAGTCATATGAGACTGGGTTCGCAAAAACCGCAGACGCACAAAGGCATTCCGTCCATCCCGCACGCCCCAATGCCCGATTGGTCACTGTTTCAGATATCAAAGCTTGTTGGACTCATATGCTTAACCCCTGCATATGGCGTCCCAAGCTACTTACCATATAGAAATCGGTTACCGAAGAAGACATGGTGACGGCTCGTGTGTCGCCGGAGAAATGAACAGGCAAATTGGCATTTGCAATGACGTATCAATTTGAAATGCAATACCCGTACCTATTTTGCTGAGTGTCAGCTTTTACTTGATTTCAGTGACCAAAATGTGAGATGTGATATTTCGTCAATGCCTGTACAAGGGTCAGATAGTCCATGCCAATGTTCTTAACTTCAAATCTCATTGAGTGACGGCCAATGAATGCGATACCGTCCTGCCAGTTACTGTCAAGATAGGCAATTAAACCTACATTAGAGAGGAAACTGACTAACAAAATATAAGTCAGTGATGTCATTCGAGTCATGGATGCAGCGGTCAAAGCGCAATGCAAAGCTGAATCAATGACGACCATCATGCTGCATACAATTATGCATCCAACTGCAAAACTCTCTGCACAGACCTGGTGCACATGGTTGAGATGTTGAAACTTACTTATGGTATGTCATGGAAATTGCAGAGAATGAGCTGGATGAGAGAAGGTGTGGAAGTTGAGCTAAATATATCAAAAACTAGTGTACGGATTTATATGTGGTTAATTGCCTGCCGAACGCTCTGTAACGTGATAGGCCAACGTCATTCAGCATTCAGATAACGTGTCTAGTGGTGGATCAGAAATTGAGAGGCTTGGAAGCATTTGGATGCAAATGTTTATACATAGAAACGATTGATTGGCTGCCAATAACGACTATATGCATATTCACATACAATTGTTGAGCATGAACTGACTATTGGTATGTCATTCAGTTGAGCATCAATGGAGGGTCAATGATTTTTGATCATACATTTTCGGCAATCAAACGGCTGCATAGTCACATCCTTCCAAAGTGATTGTATTGGCAGTTTCTATAGGTAAAAAGGATAGTGACACGCTCATTGACCCATGCTGGAAATGAGCATCAATGATACATCAACGATTCTTGGTCTTTTGAGTCTGATGTTCAAATCAAGACATGGTCGCAGTGACACATAATGAAAGTATTGGCCACCCTTAAGACTAAAAATGCTGGCGTTGACATCGCTACCATCCCCTAAAAATGAGCGTCAACAGAGCGTCAACGAGTTTTATTCTTGCATATTGGACAATCAAAGAGCTGTGCGACGACATTAAGTTAGAGTCGAAGTGTTGGCTGCCTTTATGGGTAAAAATGGCAGCGACGATATCCCTACCACCTCTTAAAAATGAATGTCAATGGAGCGTTGACGATATTTGGTCATGCATCATGGACACTCAAAGCGCTGTGCATCGGCGTTGATTGACAATCAATGCATTGGCCGCCTTTATTGGCAAAAATGCTAGTGACGATATTGCTGCCACCTAAAAATGAGCTTCAATGGAGCGTGAACAATTGTTGGCCATGCATCTTAGATAATCGATGGGCTATACAACCGTGTCAACCAATGATCATAGTCTTGGCCGCCACGATAGCTACAAGTGCGATGGACAATATCACTACCACCTCCTACAGATGAGCGTCAACGGAGCGTCAACCATTCAGTTGTTGCATCATTGACACTCAAAGCGCTGTGCATAGGCGTTAACCCATAATCAATGTATCGGCTGTGTTTATAGGTAATAAGGCCAGTGAGAATATGTCTACCACCTCCTAAAAATCAGCGGCAACGGAGTGTCAACAATTTTTGGTCTTGCATCTTGGACAATCTAAGGGTGACGGAATGGTGTGAACCCATAATCAACTCATCAGCGGCCTTTGAGGGCAGAAATGCTAGTGACGATATCGCAACGACCTCCGAACACTGAGCGTCAATGGAGCGTCAACAACTTCTGGTCTAGCGTCATGGGCACCTCAAGCACTGTGCATTGCCATTGACCCATAATCAATGCATCGGCCACCTCAATGGGCCGAAATGCTTGTGACGATATCGCTACTACCTCCTAAAAATGAGCTTCCACTGAGCGTTAACAATTCTTGGTCATGCATCTTGGATAATCTAAGGGCTATGGAACGACGTTATCCCATAATCAACTTATTAGCGGCCTTTACAGGCAAAAATGCTGATGATATCGCATCCAGCTCCTATGATTGAGCACACACCGAGCGTCAAAGATTTTTGTGGGGGCTCTGTAAGCTACACTGCAATCAACTGCCGTGCACTGTCACTGAATCGAGTCCTACGTGCTCAGTCTGTTCAAATTTTTCTATTATTCACCTTCACAAATATGCATGCAATGTCTCACAGATCTTATTTTTTGGCTTGAAGCTGTGGAGTCAATATTTAAGAACCCACTGTCTTCTTGAGTGTATAGTTACTTTTGGCTTACTTTCGAGTGGGATTACCCAGCTTTCTAATTCCTACCGCCATGTCGGATCCACAATCTTTGAACACCTCATTGCTGGAGGTTATGATCTCTTCCAACAATGGAGGTGCATGTATAGACTTTTTCCGAGCAATAGGCCGTTTCTAGCTTACAACCATTGAAGCCCAACAAGCATTGGGGATGATTTGTAAAGTAAGTTCGCTCAAATCACAAATAATGACACATTCGTGGCGATTCTATTTTCATTGCGGAATTGAGGAAACAGGCAGCCCTGGCATCATATGTGTCGTTTGTCATCAAGTTCTTTGCCATCCCTCCGAACATGGGACCAGCTCAATGGGGAAACACTTGCTGGCAACAGTTCATATCACAAAGTTAAACGAATTAACAGATTCAGAGGTTACTGAATTGACTAGTTCGTTGGTTGATGAGACACCTTTGGCCATTCTCAAGAGGCATGGAAGTTGAGGAATCACAGTAGTAAGTTTCCAGAGGAAGTTTATATTTGACATCCAAGATGATCCATAACGACCAAAATGAGAGACAAAACGTTCCAAACTGGCAGCTAGGGACTTTGAAACTTCCGAATTTCACCAATACAGGTGGAGTTGCTACCTCATGTTAGGATTTGTATCGGCTCTTATTCCATGGCAAGCGATACCACATCTAGAGCTACGAAGGTGATATAAGGCATCATGCGATGACCTAGTCCTGCCATTCGCTACGACTCTTAGTAACATTTGCCAGAGGGAATATGCACTGCCAGTGGATACAATTCACAAGCAATTGCCCTGATGAAATAAAGTTAGTTTAGCTTTGGAAGGATGGACATCACCGAACAAACTAGCCATGATTTCGGTATTTACTTACTATATGGATCGAAATTGGGCATTGCGTGAAGTTCGACTCACTTTCGATGATGTGGATTGCCTGTTCTTTCCCCGTCTCGAAAGCTAATTAAGGATGATAGGTCATGGGCCAACATGCTGCAGCTAGGGTAGCCATACATTTGAAGGACGTGCTTGATTGTTTTGAGCTTACTGAGGGCCGTTTAGTTGGTATTACGACTGATAATGTGTTCTCAAATTACTCGATGACATGCGAGCTGCAATCAACACTTCAGGCCTCTGCAATCCAGTTGCCTGCTTTACGGAACCACATACCACGCATGGTGCACCTCATACAGCTGGCTTTGCGTGCATTCATGAGGAGTCTTGGTGGAAAAGGCCGCACCAAGTCTTGGGAAGCCCATGAGCACAATCAGCAATATGGAGAGAATGAAAGCATAGACATTGGGCAGAGTCAAATACTTCGAAAAGATGGCAATGCTAAAATCAATTAGGTGTCGGCCATGAAACCAGGTTTATCAAAGATAATTGAGAAAGTACGTATTTCATTGTTACAAGGGTAACAACACCTAACCACAATACTTCGTTAGGTACTTAAAGGTGGGTCCGGCCGTAGATCCCAATCCCTATTAATCAAATATGTAGATATCAAATGCTTAGGAATTGTCTGTAGATAATTCCTCTGCTTCTTAGTTGAAGGTTTTTCTATAATCCTCCCTGATCTCATCCTGGACAAGGAATCAATCTGCTTCTGCTTATTGATAGCCTTCGTTTCCTTCCGGGACTTCTGAATGAACTGCTCGGTCTTCTTTATGACTGGAATGTGGTGATCTTGTTCTGAACTATCAAGAATCAAATCGTTATTTGTATCTGGTACTTGGGATATTCTATCCGGTTGAATATGCTGTGATTCAACACCAGATGTAGATTCTTCCTGAGTATCCAGAGGTGTCGCAGATACATCCCTAATATCTTGACTGGTTGCGATGATAGTTTCCGAATGTATCTTCACATTCTCGATATGGAATACTAAACCCTGTTCAAGTCCGATAATAGAAGATATCCACCAAACACTGTGCGCCAGAATAATATACTGATTGTCTCTTGCGGAGGAGATAATCATCTCAAGGGCATAAATGATAATGTCATTATCGTTTTCGAAGGTGACAGTCATTCGTCGAATAATCCTTACCAATGTGCGGGGCTGCCACTACACAAAGCTAATTGATTCTAGGTATAGATATAATAGATGTAGGTATCATAAAAACACAATAATAAATAACGATATTTCTCCGCTGGTAGGTATTGTTCTCTGTTCGTAGCTCGCTGATCCTCCTCCTCAATAATCGAACGAAGTGATGTCTATTATAGTCCCTCGGAACCCTCTCCGGACTATGATTAAATCCCTCAATGATAGCCACATATCCGTGCAGCTTTCATTCAGACAATGCGCCTCATAGTGGTGGCCACGCATCCCTATGGTTATTGTGTTCATGCATAACATCATATCGGATCATTAATCAGACCATGTACTTTAACTTAGACATCTTGCAATGTATCTCTTTTTTTGCTAGTCGGAACGTTAGCCATAACAGGCATACGTCATTTGCGTTCATTAAATCCCTCACGATTTAATGACTCATTGGCGTATAAGGTTGAAGTATCCTCTGCAATGCCAATGTAGAACTTATGCGCGTAATCACAATAGATTAACATTGCAGAACCAACTCAATCAAACCAATGAATAATGTCCGCTTTTGGCTCAGTGCCAACACCATATCCCCTCAGTCCTATGTGCTTAGGTGTTCATAACCGGGAGGTGCCCGGATCAACAGAGAGCCCACTTTCTTGCACAACCACGTCCCGCATAGTATCCGTTAGATGAATCTGGTCAAGAATAACATGCTTGGCGACCCACGTGCTTTCGATCTGGTGATGTTATTGCATCATCAAATCAGCTGCCGCGGCAATATGCTTTCAATGAATCCGCTCAGCCTGAAGCGTACTTAATCGAGACCTGTCTGGTATGGACTCCCACTAAGGAGCATACCTTATGACCCTAAGCATATTCCGGAGATTATGTGCCATATAACAATATCAGGAGAGAACCCCTGACATTCAAAATATTTTGAAAGTCCTGAAATTGACCTTCATATAGCGGAGAATGCTCGCTATAATGAGTACAATGACACCTGGTCGTTGAAACGAGTTCATTGACTATCAACATGCCAAAGTTCGCATCGCGGTACAACCGATTATGGATGTGGAGACACATGGGGACCCAACACTGGAGTTGCTCGAGCGCGTCTACCAATTAAGGGAAGTCACACACGAGTGGTTCCACAATCCAAAATACATGGATTCCTGGCCACTTTTCAAAACTCAAGATAAATGGACCATTGTGAAGTATGTCATGGAATTATTGAGGCCATTGCAATATTGGACCCTGTGGATGTCGAATTGGCATATAGTCACATTGCATCACGTTTTCACAGTGTTCAATGACATGTTCAATCATACGGACGGCGTGATGCGAGCTTTGGCAACGAAGCTGACTCCATGGAGGAAAGACTTGATCTTTGATGTGAAGTTAGCTCGAAAGAAGCTGTCCAAACACTACGCTGAAGTCAATCCAACAACGAATATTCTTCTCCTTTCTGCACGTATCCTGGATCGTTTCCAGAAGTTGCGATCGTTCAGAAAGTGGGACAACGGAATGGATATTGATCCTCAGGACACCACATCCTATACTACCCAATACCAAGAGGCATTGTGAAGTATGTGGAGAATGAATACTGTGCCAAACATGGACGTGTGCCGGTCAATAAGCACAAAAGCTTACTGAGCAGCAATCTCATCCGCTCTGCAAAGGCTCCAGGATCCTGTCAAACATCCTTGGATCCATATGATTTGTGCAGCGATGATGAAGAATACTTAGCGCATAACATTGTGTCTGAGATGACACCCAGACGAAGAGATCGCACAGCACATCCATTGACCCCCACCAGGCTCTCTATGAATTCGCCGCCTGAAGCACCAAAGGACAGGGGGCAAATTGATCCAAATCTCACTGTTTACCACTCCGACCCGATGGAGATTAGTAGTACATTTTTGTTACCAGACATAACTGACTGGTGGAGTCAACAGGAGGAATTGCACTCAAAGCATGCCAATCTTTCCAATGTGGCGCGCGAAATATTCTCTATCATACCACATCATGTCAGAGTGGAGGCCAGCATTTCCCGTGGCCAAGATGTTATCGGCTGGAGGCAGTCAAAAACCACAGGTGGGACACTTCACGAAAAAGGCGTTGTAAGGCAGTTTGCTCAAGCCTATAACACATCGTTGGCAGGCGCTCACACAGAATTGGATACACCAAACTCAGAAAACTACCTGGAAAGGAGGAAAGAGGCGGAGGAAAGACAATTGCACAGAGTAACGAAGGTTCACAACTGTTTGGAGATGTGGCAGGGCAGCCAAACCTATGTGCCACCCACACGGAATCTCGCGCTCAAAACAAACAGATGACCGCTGTGGGATACATTTCAGACACAGAGGATATAATCAAAGCATCATGGTCGCTCTTTCAACATGACGGTGTGGCTGCATTTAAAATATCACAAAGATCTGCTTTGCCACCACCTTTGTCTGCAAAGGACCTCCCTGGAGGACCAACTCAAATATCAAATGTCCGCCGAATCCGAAAAATCAACCATCATCTGGTCCAAAGTGATGACGATAGCCCACCTGAAAGCATTTCGGACACTGAAGATTGGCCTCAACAGGAATAGGGACTCAGGTAATCCAAATGACAGCGAAGATGACTGCGCAGCGGATGTTGGATCCTATATAGAACAAGACAATATTATCGACGATCCGGAATGCCCAGAGCTGCGGGATGTGAGACCCACGCCAAATGTCCCCTGATTGATTCGTCCTAAACGGAAGCCAAAGAAACAGGCTGAAAAGGAGTTGATGACGGTCAATGCAATAGAAATGACGACGAATATGGGAGTGAAGAAAACGAACCACAGAATGCGTCAGTGTTATATCAGCTTCCTTATGTATCTTCACCGACAGTTTTAGTTATAGATATATTATCGGCGAATGGCGAGCATTTGCTTGTGAATATCGGTTGATAAACTGATGTACAGCGGATGCAATGAAGCGTTTAACAAGATACATAAATTTTAGTCCTGTGAGAGTGAACAGTGGAAGAATGTTACTGCGCTCGGGTTTGCCACAGGGCCATGTCTCAATCTGTCAGAAAGACTACCAATAAGTTCAAATCATGATGAAAACTATTATCGATCACAGCAGATGTTGAATGGACAATACATTCAAATGAGCGTCAATGGAGCGTCAACGATTTGTGGTTTTGTAAGTTTGGTAATTAGACAGTCATTGCGTCGCTGTTATGCATAAGTGATGTATTGGCAGCGTTTATAACCAGCATTGACCACATCATGGTCACCGACCCATTCGGAGAATGAGTGTCAAGTAGGCATTAATGATGTTTTGCTTCGCATGTTGTGTAATTTGTCTTCCGATTGCTTGCAGACATCTATTTATCAGATATTGGCTGCCTTTACTGGCAAAAACTACAGCAACATGCTTGCTGCAGCATCCTGAGAATGAGGATCAACGGAGTGTCAACGATTTTTAGCTTCACATCTTTGGTACTTTATGTTCCGATCGGTTGTAGACATCCATTCATCAAATATTGGCAGCCTTTACTGGCAAAATCAACAGCGACACGCTCCCTGCCGCATCCTGAAAATGATTGTCAATGGAGCATCAACTATTTTAGTTGTTACATATTTGGTAATCGAGGCATCGCACTGATCTTCCTGTTCATAATGGAATGATCAACTGCCCTGATATGCAAAGATACAATTGATCGAAGGTAATACACCGATTCCAAATCAATCGATATTGGACGCTGCACAGTATGGAAAATCATATCCTTGGTTATTGAAAACGCAATTTTCATAAGATACTATTAACAAACTCCAAAAACAAGAGCCTTATATGAATCAAAAGATCTACCCGCTGGGCGACCCGCTGGGTGACTCGCTGACAACCTGCCCAAATCCGAGGGTTTGTGAGTTTACCATTGAACTGTACCCGAATTGACGGATCGGGTTTATTGACAACCCTGACAGCCCATTTGGCAAACGTTGGGTTTGGACCCGGACCTGGAGCCGAAGTGACGGTCCGGAATCATTGCTAACACTATATTGGACTATATATACACAGGCAAATCATAATCCACCCCATATATGGCCAGGTTTTGTACAACTGTTGCCTTTCGAATGCTTTCAAGTTGAAACTTGGACACAATCTGAAAATAGTTTTGGTAGGAATGATGGGAGGTTCAGGGTATAAGGTTGCCGAGGATGTAGTTAGACCAGCGAAGGTAATCCCTGCTAGCCGTGTCAAGGCTAGATGTGCGCAACTGCTAATCATTATGTATAGACTTTGAAAGGTTCTGAAGAGAGTGGAAGAGAGGAGGGAGAGTACAATGGTGGGCAAGTGTGTGATGCTTGTATTAATGTAAGTTCAGATTGAAAGAATAGAATTGATTGTATTCCATCCATATATATTCATTCCAATGGTTGCTTGTCTGTGATATACCAAACATTGCGATGAATTTCAGGAGCACCAGGGTCTGAGCCCATCTCCCCAGCTTACATCGGAGCAACTGAAAGAGATCATGCAAGATGAAAAGGAAATCATCAGACATGCATGGGAGGTTCAGAAGGGAGTGAACGACAGTGAGGAGGTCCTCGATCCAGACAATACCAGTCCGGCATGGATTACTGATCTTGATACCATCAATGACGAATTTGAACATGAGTCTCTTGAAGAGGTGGTCAGGCTGCTGAATACCAATCTGATTCGCCAATGAACAGAAGATCTTGTTCCAAGTCAAAAGAATCCAATTCCCGGCCTGCCTGGAACCAAGTTTCTGGCGCACCAGGTTTTGACGAAATGGTTACATGTGCGGAGGTTGGTTAGGAATTCTGATACGCCGGAAGCACTGGTGGCAGATGAATTGGGTCGTGGCATGACTTTCACCTCGGTGTCAGCAGCAATGATATGCAACCTGCAGACTGAGATTGTTGTAATGGGGTTACCACTGTCGATTTTGTAGGGGGATACCCTCAACGGGTGGGTGAATATGGTAAAGAACAAGTTTCCCAGAATTATCAGTGAAGAACAGGAGTCGTATCCATTGCGTCGACATAACTCAGTGGCCAGCCCCTTCATCGAGATCCAGAAGACTCCACCACAGCGGTTTCCAGCGCTTGCATTAGCCCTGGGACCAATCCTAGTGGTGACAATGTCCAGAGTCGCAAGGACATTTAAGCCTTTTGTTGAGAACATGACATATGGAACCGATTTCAAACTCGTTGACTTGTGGCACGCGGGAAGAGCGAATATCATGCCCGAGGATGTGAACACCAGTATTGACGAGCCAGAAAATGGATGGAACATCCACCTTCTGTCATATGATACCTTAACATCCAGGGCAAAACCATCCAGCAATGGCCAACTCTCCTACTGTGCGTCCAGTTTTGGGATTTCTGATGAGTCCCATCGGTACAAGAGTAAAAACTGCATGGGCTGGCCAATTGCTATGAGAGCCAGAATTGGATCAACACTTGGAGTCACAGCTATGCCGGGATTTCATTCACTCTATGACTGGTGTTATCAGACGATGTGGCTGTTGTCAGGTGCTCTTGAGGATCTAGAGGATGATAAAATGATGGAAAAGAATGGTGCAGATGCATTGTATGCCGCGGTGAACAGTTTGATGCATGCCATCCGGACTGAAAACTAAAAAGCCCAACGGGATGCAGCGAACCAGACGATGCAGTTTGCAAAGCCTCGGACAATGAGGAGGTGGTCAGAATGGACACTTGCGATTGGAAAACCACTCGTTCAGATACCAAAGGAAAATGCACACTTCATTGACGTTAAGTGGACTGAGGATGAGCAAGCAGAACTGAAGGCCCTGATGGAGGGAAACGCTGCACAGGGTGATTCAGGAGCCTGGAGAGTTCATCGATGCCGGCTCGCATGTTTTTCATTGGTGTTGGGAGACATGGAGAATTGGAAAGATGTTTCTGGATAATGCTACCATGAATGGCCTCTTGATACTTTGGTGGATTCTCCCGTTTTCCGATGCCTGTGAGGCATTTCCGCGAAAGCATGTCAACGAACCTGGAGAGTATCCCAAACCAGACGAGGATGATGCATCAAGAGACGCACTCAGTTTGGATCCAGAGAGACATGAATATACTCTCCCCAGTCCACCTCCTCCACAAAAAGCAGTGCTATTTTGTCCTCTTCCAGGCCAGGTTCATCATTTGAATTGGTGGCTAAGCAAGTATTTTGCTGATCATGTTGATAGATTCCACATGTATGCAGCAATGGGCAATGATGAATGTGCAGAAATGCCGCTCAAATTCCAGGATTCACAAAATCCCACTATGTTCATAATGGCACCCAAGGTGGGCAGGACCCGCCTAAATCTTGCTACAGCAAACCATGAGGCAATATCTCAGAAGTTCTGGGAATTGAATGAGCAGTGGCAGGCAAATGCACATATTGTGTGGATAGGGCGAAACAACGTACCACACATATTGTTACCGAATATGGGTCCTGGTGACTATGACAACCATGTGAGTGATCTCCATCGACACTCTCGAGTAGCCCAAGTGAGAGTCCTGCACGTCTTGATGTGTTGACCGAACATCACCACATGGATGATTCACCGGATTCTGGAGTCTGGTGAGGACCGTATGAAGCGGTTGACAGTGAATGGAGACCTGTTGCTGTCAGATGAGCCATCATCTAAGATTGTTAAAAATGCTTCATCAAGGTTTCCCATTGGACATTCATCCAATGTGATCTTCTTAACCGATACAAATAGTCAAAAAGGTCGTTTGTAATGTACACTCTAATGCATACATGAATCTTGTCTCTCTGTCATTTTAAAGAGATTCAAAGTTCTGATGTTGGAGTTGTTGTCACTGTAATCAGACATTGCTCCAGTGGGATTTCATTGGTGTTCTTGATTATTACTATTAAAGGCGAATAAGACATGAAATTAATTGATGAGCTCAATTAGAAGTTCCTGGGCTGGCCTATCTCAGGATAGATGGCCTGAGTCGAATTTTGAGAATAACGCAGTGTGGGGTTTCGAATCATTGGTCCCGTGTGAATTCGGGGTGCACCTGAAACCTGAGGCCACATACACATTTCAACCTTGACAGAATGTACAAGGCACAATTCAACCACCTTCAGGGCCACTGGAGAATCATGACCATATGACATGAGTCGCCTCTAGATAGATCGCACACTGCAAATTTAGCAATCCCATTTGGCAAAAAAGTAAGTCAAGGCGATATTGAATAGCTGTGTCAGAATTTGAGACACCAGCTTGCTGATTCCTGACAAAGCCTCAGCTCTTGCTGCCATATGATCGATGTTGAGGTGGACCGGAGAATCATTGGCATAGGTTTTCAATTCTGGTATGACCGATCTATCACCACATATTTGCCATTCAAATTTGGCAAGGAGATAGTCTAGGTGATATTGTGTGCTTTTGACAGAATATGAGACATGGCTCGCGTATTCGTGGCATTGCCATAGGTTTTGCAGCGATATGATCCACGTTCAGGTGTACCAGGGAGTCCTGGGTACCTATCATTATAACCGACACTGCATAACTGCCATTCCATTCAGCAATAGGTACAGTCTACGCAATGTTGAGTTTCTGTGTTAGAATATGAGACTCAGTCTCACATACATCAGCAAAATGTATTTTACTCTCTGGAAGACTCCAGGAGTGTCTGAGAGGATGTGGAGTGTAAACTTAGAAGCGTCAATTTAAGGAGAGTATCAGACCCTAGGAGGGCATTGCGGCTGGGCATCAGAGTAACTGGGATCTCTGACGACAGGTACAGGAGTAACTGGGATCTCTGATGACTGGTCTAGGAGTACGATGGGAGTGATTGGGATAAGTTTGGCAGCACGCCGGAGCGCCGGAGAGAACATCGGGTACACCTGGTGGTGTCACCAAACCAACGCGGGAATCACGAACAAACTCTGAGAGATGCCTGGGTTCTTATGGATATTCATGCAGAGGAATACAGGCAGAATCTGAGACTCTGCAGATGGACATGAGCACTCGACTTCCCTCAACAGCGAATCTGATGCAAGGATAATTGTTGATTATCACTTCTGAATCATACTAGCAGTCATCTAGTTCAACATTGGATTTTGTGCCTTGCTGCATTAAAGAAACGAAGGAGAGAGGCAAGAGATTCAGACATCAACGCAGGTACACCGAAACGATATCCCAACTAAGCGATTGAAATTTATCAATCAAACTCAGTGACAATGTCATACAAATCTTCTCCCATCTCATCAGGGCCAACGGAAGCAGGAACACACAATTCATCAATGGCGGAAAGAAGCTGAAGGCACTCCTTGTATTTGATGACTATTCATTCCTGGTGAGTGGATAAAATTTAATTCCAATGTCATTTGGCTCAATTTGTGATATGTAACACATGTGTAATGAGATGTTAGCTAGCTGCGAATCTAAATAGGAGTACGAGAGGCAATATGATATATTCGGATGAAAAATGGGAACAACTACCAGGGGAACAGAGAAGCGCCAGATGGGTAGTGATGTGTGGAAATGAGGAGTACCACAAAAGGTGGTGGAGAAGCACGGAATGAAAACGAAGAGCATCTAGTCTAAGCTGAGGAGCGCCAAAAGATGAAGGGTTAAGGAGTGCGGAATGAAATTGAGCAGTGCCAAAAAGAGGGGGGCTTAACGAGTTCAGAATGAAATTGAGGGGAGCCAATCCAGGCAGAGGAGCACCGACGTGATTGAGGAGTGCTTATCCCAGAGGAATAGGGCCGAAAAAGGGGTGGGTAAGGAGTGTGGAATGCATTCTAGGAGTGTGGAATGAATTCTAGGAGGGCAGGTGGTTATTGAAGAGCTTGACATCCCGGGCTGAAGAGTGCGGAACAGGGGGTATAGAGTGCAGAATGGGACAGAGGAGTGCTGAGAGAGGAGGAATGGACTGCGGAATGCAATAGATGAGGTTCAATTCAGGCTGAGGAGCTGCGACGAGGATTGCGGAGCGCCTATTCTAGTGGGGTTGCGCTGCAGGAGGGGGGAAGGGGGGGGTATGAAGCGGCCGCTGATGTGTGATTAATTACATAGTGGTGTCTAGCGTAAAACTACTCACAGGGGATGGGCCAAATGTACCTTGATATTCATCTTGAGAAAACCTAACCGTGGCATTCTTTCCACTGGTGTATTCAGACAGCGCACAATAAATAGCTGCGGCTGCCCATGCTAAAGTATAAGGAGCAAGAGGTTGAAAATAATGTGATGTTGTTGGCTGGCGCCCCAAGCTATTGGCGGTGAAGAAGAGGTGGTGGTAAATGAGATCAAGCACATCCATTCGGGTGAACCATGACTTTTTATCATCGAAGACATTGCAAAGGTGAGCATCATCAAACAGGAGCTCCTCAACCATGATCTGAAGCTCAGTCTCAGAGCCCACATCCAACCAGTGACTTCTGACAGCGGTTCGACGTGCCCAATCTGCCAACCGGTCTCGAATAGTATAAATCCTCAGTTCCAACAATGTTTATTTTCGGGGGCAGTCAATATTCGTAACTCTGACCGAGGAGCATTCAACAGAATTCATGACTTACAGCATCTCGTGTTTGCGGATGTATTTTGAGAGATGGACCACCGGGAAATCGACACACAGATGGTGTACCTACAGGTTCAGCTGGTAATGCCCGCTGATGATCCTGGGCTTCATTCATTTGCTTCCAAGCTTCTTCAACCATCGAGTACTTGTCATCAGATATTATTGGCCAAGGATTCTTTGTGAATACACTTGCCTCCATGAACCTTTTCACTACCTCAAAAGTAGCCTTTAGGTGTTGGGGAACGTTCTGATCACTACTGGCCTTGGGTTGTGGAATATTCTGGTATCCACTAGACTTGTTGGGAAGCACCAGTGCCCGGGCGGATGGTGCACAATCAGACTCAGATGCTTTGTTGAGGAAGGATGGCTTTTCGCGTTTGAGCAGTGGTGGTGCCATTGCCACAGGGTGCTTTCTGGAATTTGGAAGGGAAGGGCATGCAACAACTGTATTGGCACGGCTCCGTTTCTTTGGCAGTGGAACCCTTGGAGTGCGTCATGACTTGTCCTGGCATGCCTGACCTAGATGAAGGACCTCCTGTCGATGATCCAAATCGTCTTCTTCGATGTCGGATGATAAGGTGGACATCTCAGTGTCCTCACTGTCGTAATCGCCGATCTCCTGATCGGTCTTGTCATCCTGATTCATTAATGGAATGGGGGATATTAGGCATCTCCAGTATGATGCACGAAGGCAGATGATTGGAAGGCAAACATGTGATGGACAATGAAGATTTGCTGCTTTCTTGAATGCGAGTGCTCTCTCTAGGTGTGCTTCATGATTCTTCTATGAAGAGTGATTCCTCACCTGGCTGGCCGTAGGTTCCATTTGCTGCAATGAAGATCTAAAGTTGGAGAAAGTGGGAGAGAGTGTATATGCAGGAAAAATAATATTAGGTGCAATACAATAACCGGATAGATAGTGCATGTTATGGGGGTGCCATACGTAACCAATGATACTTCGCTAAGTACTATGGATGCGTACAGCCGGAGATCCTAATCTGTATTAGCTTTGGAACTGGAACTCTCCACAGTATTATCTTCTCCTGGGGATTCAAATGGCTCTTGACAGCTCCAATCCCTAGGGAATATAGCTGTTCCCTTATCCAATGTAATCTGTCATCTGCAACTCTTGACTCGATGACCTCCTTTCCTATTGCAGGGCCAAGCACAACATAAGTTTTCTCCTGCTGCTTTCTCTCTGGATATTTCGCGGGTGTCAATTCCTTCCATATTACTATATCCCTTATATCTCGTAACCGCTACTTCCTTAGAAACCCTTTTCGATTTCTTCAAGTATTTCTTAGGTTCCTTGATCAGGCTTGTTTGATTAGTAATTATCTTTCCCGTAGCCCTCAAAGCCGCTACTTTTCTCAATCTTCTGGATATCTTCAGGAACTGTTCAGTTTCGTCCAGTACCTGATTAACTCGTTGATCCTTGGTAAGACCTCGGGGAATGATCGGATCCGCTCGGGGAAGTTGCTTCTGCGGAACCTGAACTTTCCTATCTTGAAGCGTATCAATATGATTTACTAATCCCTGCTGTAATCCAATAATTGAAGATATCCACGAAACACTTCGCGCTAGGAAGATATGTTGATTATCTCTTGCTTAAGAGATTATCTTATCAAGAGCATATACTATAACATCGTTATCGTTCCAAAAGGTAACGGCCAGTTACTGGATAAAGAATAACCGAAGGTGCGGGGCTGCCACTACACAAAGCTAATAGATTTTAGGTGTAGATATAATAGATATAGGTATCTTAAAAACGCATTAATAAATGAGGATTCTTCTTCGCTGGTAGGTATCCGTCTTTTCGTATCTTCAGCCGGTTGCCATTCTCATTGCCGGAACAATCCTGATCTCTTTATAGACTCCTGCAATGAACAGTACAGGCTTAGCATCGCCCTCGATGATCCCCTGTCATTTCAGTGCGGGCTTAGCATCGCTCCCGATGATCCCCTGATTTCCAAACTATAAATTAATCGCTCAATCATCAGGCCATTGCCTCACATGGCTAAATACTCAAAATTCCTTATCATAATTAATCCTTCAACAATAGCAACTTATCTGTGGGTCTTATCGAATTGCCCGGTAGATATCCTTGCGACTTATTGCCGTGCGCCTATCGGAAGTGCTTGATCTTTGAGTTTGTTTGGTAGTTAACTCTTCAGGCTCACCGGATACCAGTCCGTGCTGAGAGAACGTAGATCTTTGACACGCATCATGCGTTGCAATCCAAACACATGCAAATCAATGCAAGGTGCCTGCTTCTGGCTTAGGCCTAATGTCAAAAATCCCTCAGTTACGTCAAACTTAGGTAGAGACCATTCTCGATACCAGGGTGTGCCTTGCCTTTATCCATTCATTATGAGATGGAGGTTTGGAGCCCGCTTAATCGTTAAGACTATCAACTGCCATGCACGTATGCTTGTGCAAGTTCCGCATAGTATCCAGAAGTGAAAGAAGCTTCTTGCGACACTTGGCACCTCGTCAACTGCCTCGCTCAAAGCTTCCCGCAACGATCATCAGACTCCGGCTCAAGAGCATGATCCTGGCCCATAACTCGGAGGACTAAGCATGGTATGTGCTTTACACGTCCTACTACGTGTGTCATTATCGCTGTCTAAGGGTGAACCCCTAACAGCATTCTACCAGCCTGTCAGTTCTTGATGATCATTGAGCGGGTATATATCCAGCTAGGAAACATACCTATTCATTGTATCAAGCAGATGTTATCCACTGCTTGAAGCTCGAGTGCAGACATAACCTGCACAATGCCACAATGACATAGTATACGATGAGGCTGATCGTAGTAGCACCTGATCAACACTATTTCAAGTTGATCATAGTGATAACATAAAAAGCTTTCAAAGCTAATGATTTGGAGTAGATAATGTACAGTATTGTTGTGCGGGATTTAATAGATAGTATCCTAGTTAGAAAAGAAAACTGATCAAAAAGTGACTTTGTTTTATCCCTCCTCTACATTTGGTGGGGCATGATGGGGCTTTGAAAGTGATACGCTAACCTGAGTTAGAGTTACCTTGCTTTCAAACAAATATCCTTCAGGATCAGATCCAGCAACAAACCATACCCCGTAAAGCATCATCGAGATTCATCAGAACAAGGAGCATTTGTCAAATCTGGTCAACACTCACTAGAAACATGTTCAATGCGTTATCTGCAAAAAGAAATCATGCAACGAGAACCGACTGGAAGCGCGCTATCAACAACATCACCCAATATCGATGAATGAAAGGCTATTGTCCAACGGGATTCTACCAGCTGCAGGCCTCCCTCACCCTGTGCCATCATGGCGTGTTTACAGTAGGTCCACCTAGATGGCCATCGACAAGCTGTCAATTGATGATCTACTCAAAGACAATGTATCGGGTGCACCACCACTATCTGAAGATACTCCCAACGAAGAACCAAGAGAACCTCTGCAGCCTGATCTCACCTGTACCCCTGATCTACCAAAGACAAAGGCTCATGGGCAGGTAGTTGGAGTGGAAAATGTGTGGGGGAAAGCATATGGCAAAGCAACTGGATTTTACAACCAGCATCGCAAGTCCTCAGAACAATGGAATCCATGGCATCCATTTTGGTCTGCACATGACTTTCAACAGGCTCAATTGTTTAGCCAGCAAACGAAAACCTGGATGGATGAACATCTCAGGAGTGGAGTAGACAACTTCAAAGCGAATCCTTCCAATCTGCAGATGCCATGCTGAAACTCCTCTCTGAACTTGTTTTTGGGCTCGGCGATGATACTTGGAATGAAAATGACTCAAATATCTTTGGAACATTATACTACACGGATATGTTCAAATGTATCCAGTTCCACCTAGCACATCATCCTTTTCAGGCGCACCTTGATTTCGAACCGGTGTGCCTCGCAGACTCCGGGGGTTGTCGAATATACAGCGAGATGAATACGGGCGATCGGTGGTGGGATACCCAGGAGCAACTTCCTCCCCCAGCGATGATTGTGTCAGTCATTTGTGCATCCAACAAGGCTCACTGGACAAATATTTCGGGCGATTTGAATAGATGGCCGCTGTATATCACGATAGGTAATATTCAAAAAGATATCCACCGTACACATACAAAGCATGCCTGGATTCTCGTTGGTCTGATCACATGTCCCCCGAAAAGTGCTAAAAACTTTGACAAAGCGTGGCCTTCTGCGGTTGGTACTGTGCTGTCGCAGCTTATGCATCTTGGCATCGCTGGCCCCGGCTTGAAATGGGATTGAGCTGATGAATTCCAGTGACAACGTGACCTGGTGATGGCTGCCTGGGTCTGAGATTATCCGGAACAGGTCATGTTTGCTCAAGTCTCGTATGGCTCATGGCCGATGTGCGAAATTCCTAAAGGTGCGCTGATGTGGCATTCCACATTTCGACCGCTCGATAACTCAGAAGACCATCACAGTTACCTGGAGCGGTGGGGGGACAACAATATTGATGCACTGCACACTCTACGTGTCCACCCAATCCACAACCAGTTGTGGCAATTCCCTCTCTGCAATGTCTATTGGCTTTGGCAGCCTGATGAATTGCATCAGCTGCTCCTGCATTTAGTTAAAGACTTATCGCACTGGATGCTCAAATACGTGAGAGCGAGACTGGTCGAGGATCGATTCGACAATCGATTCAAATTAGTGCCACGATATCCCGGCCTCCTGCTCTTCTCTAAACCATGTGATTCTTTGAAAAGCGTCACCTGGCAAGGTAAAGATCTCCGTGGAATGATCAGAACATTGGCTGTGAATTGCGCTCGAATTCTTGTCTGCTCCAAGGATGACGGGAAAACTGAGTCGGTATCAGCCTTAGATGAAATGGTAATGGGAGCTGTGTGGGCATTATGTGAATTCTCTCTACATGGTAGCTGTTATGGGGGTGCTTTCACCTAAGTAAATATCCTTACTTATATCCGAAGATACTTATAAGAAGATACTAGGTACACAGCGGTAGATCCTATTAAAATTCCTTAAGCGTTATCCCAGAAACAAGGAACTGGAAGTCTGTAGAGATCGTATACGCAACAAGGACAAATATGAATTGTCATATCAGAAGCTATCAGATGAATAGCAACTAAATCGTATTGTGGTGTAATACAATTCTGGCAATACATATAACTCGTAAAATTAATCTTGGTGATTAATTAATTTTATGGCACTTGATATAATGCCCGATGATAGAGCAGTCTGAATTGCATGTTTCCTCACACCATTCAAAATCTTCCTTGATAAATCTGGCGTTCAGATACTATCGGCAATATTACGTCCATGCGTAATCTCCCTAACTCATAGGTCCTATTTCTTTTGTTTCAGAAACTCAACAAGGGTATCCTTCGGAATTGCTTGCAATCAGTTCCATTGCTTCTTAGGTAAAGGTTTCACAGGAATCTTTCCCGATCTCGTACGCGTTAACAGATCAGATTTCTTCTTGAATTCTTTCCTTTGCCTCTTACAATTATTAAGGAATTCCTCAGTTTCCCTTATAACCTGCTCGGCATGGTCCAATTGCGAATTGCTGTTTTCGCTATTGATTCCGAAATCTTCCTGCAGATCTCGAGGCGTAGTCGCTACTTTCTTCTCTAAGGGCAACTGCCCAATCTCCCGTCCCGGTGTCTGATACGCTTTGGATCGTATATGTAGATTATCGATGTGCATAGCTAGTTCGTCCGTAAGTTCAATAACGGAGGCTATCCACCAAACACTCTGCACCACAAAGATATCTTGATTCCTTCTAGCGTAATCAATAACCATTTCCAATGCGTATACAATAACGTCGTTTTCGTTTTTGAAAGGAATAGTCATTCGCACAGGATAATACTTATCAAAGGTGCGGGGCTGCCGCTACACAAAGCTATTAGATTTTATATATAATAATAGGTAGATATAGGTATTATAAAGACTTAACAATAAATAATGGTTTTCTTTCGCTGGTAGCTATTGCTGTTTGTTTCGCTGCTAGAGCTTGTTCTTCGCATTGCCGGGACAATGTGATGTCTTATATAGAAGCTTCTCGGGATGTTACGCATGCGCACCCATACTTCGTCTTCCATGATTTTGATAGCAATGTACATCTGCGTCTTACATTCAAACGGATGCGCCTTGCAAGAATTGCCACGAATCCCAATGGTTATCGTGTTCATGCCGGTGATGTATTATAGCGTTACGCTCCTGATAAGAATCAGGCCACACCCGCAAGATATCATATACCAGATCATAACTTCAACTTGGACATCTCACTTTCGTACGGTTCGGTAATCGGGAACACTGCCAACATAGTGTACAGCGCTCTTTGTGCTAATCAATACTGTAGTACGATTCCATCATAGGTTTACGTGGCAGCCAACCACCACTATGCTGATGTAGATTATAGACTCGCACACTTCTCAGTGCTCTTGCAGTTGCCGTCCCGTCACAAGCCAATGTGCGGGGATGCTTCAGACCTCATATCAACAGTCAACGTCTCAATACCTCAATCACGCCATCGCTTAGGCCGAGACCATTCTCTTTGACCGGGGAGTGCTCAGTTTCTAATCTCGCATGAGAGTCTGAGACTTCAGATCCCACTTAATAGCTTAGTGGCTAACGATTGCCGTGTTTGTGAGTCGGAGTAATCTCCAGTCCAATCAAACATTATCCCGCTAAATCAGAAAATGAATCTGGCTGAAAACAACATGCATGGTAGAGTATTATCCCTTCCATCCTGGCAGTGTTATTGCATCATCAAATCAGGACTACCTAAGTATTGCCCTTTCAATGAATCCGCTAGAGGTAGAAACACCTCTATCCAATTGAGAGGAGTACCACTCTATCCCCGTTAAAGGATATTATGACTGAAGGTTCTGAGGATGCCTAGGGTATGCGTTATGCATGTCAGATGAACCGGAGTCCACTGACAAGTACCCATCATTGGTTATCTCAGGTTACATATACTCTGTTAAGGGACAATCCCTAACAGTAGCCAACAAAATCACTCTGATCTATCCCTCAAAGCACTAGACAATGCACTTAAGCGATTTTACCAGAAGAAAAGAATTTTTGGACAACAGAACATTTGGAAGTCTGCGAAGGCCCAGGAAGATGACCTGTTGGAAACAGAATCCTTTCAGTTACACGAGCAACAGATTCAAAATATTTGTGGTGCAATGGAAGCACTTGTGTATGGGGCTGAAACGGTTTCCTCAACATAACGCAGGCAATTTCAGGTGCGCCTGAATAGCGACCAGCAAGCAGCAACCACTTGGTCAGATGCAGATCGTCAGATGGCAATTGAGCGATTGGAGCTCGAAATACATCACATGACACCTGCTAAATGCAATATATTCGATAAATTGTTACAATGTCATGAGCTACAACTATTGCAGGAAGTCGGGACCAAGGCAACCGGTCCTGGAAGCGAATTCACCAGAGACCATGCCCTGATGAAAACTGCCGCTGAAGACAAAACTTATGGGGCAGCAAACATGACCACCAACATGCGACTGCGATTTCAGACCGCCTATCAAATGCTGGGGCAGAAGCCATGACCAGGAGCTTGGCTGCAACAGACTACGTCACTCTCCAGCTGGAGAGTGAGATTTATGGCATCACCTCGAATGAACAGAAGCATTTCAAGCAGGAATTCAGCACCCGCTTGATTGAGTTTGAAGCATGGTGGGAGACAATCAGCATTCAGGCGCTCCGGAATACCATTGAACAGCGTGTAATTCATTTTGGACATCAAAAGATGCACCTTGTGAGTCATATGACAGAGTCAATTCGCTGAATGGGTTCCGGTGACGATGTCACTACTGATGTTTCTCAATCGCGACATATCGCCCACTTGAAAGAGGCATCACAATCTAGCAACAAAGTCAATTACATTCCACTTATGCTCAAGCACAATGACCAGTGTACCTGTCTTGACAATATGGAGGAGACACAGTCATATCTTGCTCTCAAAGGCTTGTATGATGTTGACTCTGCAAAAGTTTTCAACCTACTGTCTGCTACCGATACATGGCGAAGTACATGCAGAGCCACTCTGTTCCATCTACAAACCATTCTAGGTTAGCCCTTCATGCGCCCTGTATGACAGCAGGTATATCATTTGAGAGAAACGCATGTCTGCAGTGTGTGCAGAATGATCATATTAAGTTCACTCAGAGATGCATCAGAAGATTTTGGAATTCCCAACTCTGGACAGCAATTCCTCACTCCAATTGAAGAGGACTGGGGACCTGAAGTTTGTGGACTCGTGCTCGGATATGATCAGAATGTACTCATTGACAGTATAATCATTACACTGCAGAATGGACTGTTGTACTACCGTGAACCATTTCACAACCCTACTTCTGTTGAGCGTCTGGGACTTGATTGCAAGGGAGAATATACCAATGCCAACCAAGGGGTCATGGCTGAAGCTCACATCATCTGGGTCCAGTATACGCAAAGTGAAGCGAATGACCTCAATAACACCTTCGACGGATGAATTCCTTCTATTCCTGTATTATTCCTCAGCCAGACTCCACCAAATCAGATCCCCCAACTTCAGGAGCTCCTGCCAGTGGGCAAAGCATTATCGACATTTTCTAAGAGATGCAAAAAGACCCAACAATGGGTATTACATCCTCAAGCTCAAGAATACTCAGTGGTGATTCGAATAAAGTTCAAAGATATTCATGGTTGGGCTGATTGTGTTGACGGGTTCATCCGGGTGGTCAAACTGACGGATAAGATCCATATTGTACCCGTTGGAGCAATAGTTGGACCGGCACATTTGGTGCCTGAGATTGCTGCATCGGGCGACATCAATAGTTGTTACGGGGGTTCTTAATCCCAATAATCAATACAACATTTACTGAACTAACTACAGCCGCCTATCCAAGTATCTCTTTCTCTCCTCGTCGTATCCTAAGACTCAACTTCTCGTTCCTCTTGAACGAGAACTCCCAATCTGAACGTACTCCACAGACCGTCTTGTCTGTAGATGTAAATCACATTTCCTCTTCGAAGAACCACTCCTCTGAAAACTCCTCTAATGGTAACACTCCGGTATTCAGATACCTCAGCACCAGGTACTCGATACATTCTAGTTCGCAAAAACAGAACACCACACGGCAAGTGTTGTTACGGGGGTATTAAGCCACGTTTCAATAATACACTTTATTAACTTAAATACAGCCGCCTAACTAAACTTCTTTTTCTTTCCTCGTCTTATCCTAAGACTCAACCTCTTGTCCTTATACAAGAGCTCCCTCTAAAAACAGTCCCCGTTTTCCTCCTGATCATGAATATGGTTCGTATCGAAATGTTCCTCGAAAGGTAACAGCCCCTCGTTTACAAATCGACAGACGTCGTACGTGATGCCAAGAATCTCGGCTGAGTGTAAGGTCCAGTATTGACCAGAAGTATTCCTGGTTTCCTCATAGTAAAGAAACAGTTCTCCTAACTGTCGGACGAGATGATCGTGTGCCGTGCGTTTCTTCAATTGTCTCAAGGTATACATATACGAGGAATTCACTTGTAGGAAGTAGTGAAGTAATGATGAAGTTTGTGTAGAAATCTTGATAATATTTTAAGGTGTTCTTCGCTGGTAATTGTCTGACTGTGGATTGCTGCTAGAGCTTGTTCTTCTCATTGTCAGGGAGACAATGTGAGTCTTTTATAGTCTTTCGCTGGCTCAAGTTTGGCCGCTACTTCTATGACTATGACGACTGAGTTTGCTTGATAGCTTATCTCGGAAGACAGTTCCGAGACTCACCACGAGTTCCCTTTAGGTTATCGTGTGCATGCGCGACTTTCCGTTATCGCTGCATGATATCAAACGCACCTTGCGTCGACTCGTACTTCAACTTAGACATCTTGCTTATCGTTCGTTCAGTAGTTGGAACGTCTGACGTCAACGTGGACTGATCTGCGCTTTATCGCATCATAATAATATCGCGTGGATATTAATGCCTCACCATACCAATTTGGCTATTCGGCAATGCGTCAGAGATTTATGTCGGCGACCAACCGATACTCTGCCAACGTAGATTATGACACCCTTCCGGGTTGCGATGCATACTAACTCAAACCAATGAGCAGGGTCGCTTCAGGCCTCTTATCTTCAGCCAATGCCAATAATCCCTCACGCACTACGAGCTTAGGATCCGGACTTCCGTGATCCGGGGAGTGCGCGCATTATTCCCTATCTCTGAGAAATAGAGTTCGACGATCCCTCTTAATCGCTCATTGTATGACGCGTGCTGCACACCCGACTTTCCGTCGTCATGATGTGTTGTCCCGCTCTCAAAGGTTTGATATGTGTAATTAATAATCATGCGCACTGCTGATGGTTTTTCACATCCCGGTTATGGCGTCATGACTGCATCATCTTACGAATCCGCTTGATAAGACTGCTCTTATCAAATCATTACATACGGCTCAGATGTAACCCCGCTAAAGGCCATCTGACTGATGACATGAGCTGATACGCAAGAAGGCGTTTTGCTTCGTGACTAATGGTATCCAATTCCGAATGGTAGTCACGTGTACTTGCTTCAGTCAAACATGTATCATTACCACTATCAGGGGAGAACCCCTAACACTGCCTCCTTCTCTAGAACCGGTGACCCAACGGTAGCTCCGTCAGAAGAAGTGAACAAAACAAAAGATACCACTCAGAAAGCGAAAAGTAAATAATTCCAAAAATTCCAAAATAATTCAAAAGCAAAAAATCAAAAAAAAATCAAATAACTTTTCTCTTCCTCTTATTCAATTTTCTCTTTCCTATTTTTTCTTTTCCATACCTACTATCCTTTTCCATTGTAGGATTCTTTTCGTAAAACTCTTTTAACAAATCCTCGGCCGACTCTTTCACATTGTCGTAACTTTCCCAGGTATTTTCTTGGTGAGTAAGGTCTTCCCACTTTACTAAATAAACGTGCTTCTTGTGGTCGTGATCCGAAGGCCCACTGGCTATTATTGATTCCATCTTCCAGCCCGAATCATCTGCTTCTATCTCGACCACCTCCCTCTCTGGGTTCGACCCTCGGTATTTTTCGAGTAACGATATATTGAAGACCGGATGTATCTTCCAATTCTCTGGAAGCTTCAACTTGCAATATCGTTTATTGTGTCCCTCCGTCAATATTTCAAACGGTCCATACATCTTATCTTCCAATTTCCTGCACCTTCCTTTTGATCGTATGTTCTTTCCATTCAACATTACGAATTCTCCTTTCTTAAATCCCGGAATATCCCTTCTCTTTTTATCATAATATTTGGCCATATTGTCTTTGGCTTGCAACAACCTCTCCTTTAGTTTGTCGTGTATCGATGTCATATAATGCGCATATAACTCTGACGCTGGATTTCTGAACTTGATTTCCGTAGGCCAGTTTGTTCTCGGCTCGTAACCGTAATTGGCGTAAAACGGCGATATCTTTGTTGCCGAATGTTTCGAATTGTTATAAGCGTATTCTGCCATTGCTAACATCTCTGACCAATCATTCTGCTCGTAGTTGCAGTAAGAACGCAAGTATGCTTCTATTACTTGATTCATTCTTTCGGTCTGTCCATCAGTTTGCGGGTGATAAGCGGTACTCATAGATCTCTTGATCCCCAAGTAGTCGTATAGGTTCGCTATATATTGCCCCGTAAATGTGGCATCCTGATCTGATACTATATCTTCTGGTATTCCGTGGTATTTCCATACTCTGTTAAGGTATGCTCGAGCTACCTCTGTTGCTTCTCTTTTTGCTATCGGAATGAAATGAGCCATCTTCGTAAACCTATCTACTACTACCAAAATATTTTTATATCCCTGAGATTCCGGTAGGTCTGTAATAAAATCCGTGGATATATGCGTCCAAGGTTTAGAGGCTAGCTCAAGGGGATGTAGTAGTCCGTGCTTCGCATGTCTAGGTGCTTTCGTTCTTTGACAATTGTCGCACTCATTGCAGAATTTCCTAACATCGTCCTCCATCTTAGGCCAGTAAAAATTCCTGCTGACTAACTCCATTGTTCTATCTCTTCCGAAATGTCCTGCTATCTTCGAGTCGTGTTCTGATTTCATTATACGTTCCCTGGTTCTTTCCGGTGCGTATAATCTTCCTTTCCAACAGAGCAAATCATCTATTATTTCATAATTTGTATCGATGTTTTTTCCTTTAGCAACTTCCTTGCAAACTGATTTGTAAAGGTCATCCGCTAATGCATCGTTGATGATTCTTTGTTTCTGCTCTGGTAATAGCGACTCTACCTCCATAGCTCCGATATTAATTTCCTGGAATTCTTCGTCTTCGATCTCCATTGCTTCTACTTCTAGCCATTGTTCTGGACCCAGCAGCGGTTCCGTCGTTATCGCTGTTGTACCTCCCACTCTAGAGGTGTACGCCGGACACCTGGATAAAATATCCGCTTTTTGGTTTGCTGATCCTTTTCTATAGACAATGACAAAGTCGTAACCCTTTAATAGCAAAGCCCATCTCGCTTGTCTCCTATTAAGTATTACTTTCTCAGTAAAATAAGAAAGATTTTGATGATCGGAGAATATTGTTGTCTTGAATTCCGATCCTTGCAAAAATTGTCTCCATTTTTCTAGTGAATAAACTATTGCTAGCATTTCTTTATCGTAAACGTCATAGTTGAATTCTGCGTCCGATAATTTCCTAGAAATAAATGATACTGGATGTATTTTTCCATCTTCGAATTTTTGCGAAAGTATTGCTCCTATAGCGAAATCTGATGCGTCCGTTTCAATCATCGCTGGTCTATCCTGATCGAAATGTCGCATTATTGGCGTAGCACCGGAGGTAAATAAAATTGTAATCTTAAGGAATGCTGCCTCCTGAGCTTCTCCGAAGACAAAATTCTTTCCATCTCCCCTTAAAAGATCTGATATTGGTGCCACTATTTGTGCGTAATTTGGAATGAACCTCCGATAAAAATTCCAAAGACCTAGAATCTGTTGAACTTCTTTCTGATTCGTTGGTCTAGGCCAATTAACAATATCTTGTGCTTTGGCCGGATCCATTTTTAGTTCTTTTCCGTTTACTATGAAGCCCAAATATGAAACTTCAGTAGCATCAAAGACGCATTTATCGATCTCCAAACACATATTATTCTCGAGTAACAAATCGAAGACCTTTCCGACTTGTTTTCTGTGTTTATGTATCGATCCTTTAGTAGCTATCAATATATCGTCGATATAGGCTACCACAACCATTCCTCCATCCTCGTCAATATCGATCTGAGTGTTTAGTACTAATTCAATTCCGAGAACTGGTCGTAAAATCCGATTTACTTCTCTCTGAAAAGTAGCTGGGGCATTCGTAAGTCCGAAAGGCATTACTAAATATTCGAACAGTCCAAACTTTGTTCTGAACGCCGTATATTTTTTGTGACCTAGCGCCATTCGCATGAGATGAAACCCGGCCTTAAAATCAATTTTCGTAATAAAATCAGCCCCATAAATACGTTGTTTTAACTCGTCCATTATTGGCAACGGTGTTTTATCCTTAACTGTGTGTTTATTCAAATGTCGATAATCCACACATAACCTGAGTCCTTTGCCGCTTGGTTTGGGTACAAATAAAATTGGACTTCCCACTGGACTCGATGATTGTCGAACCTTTCCTTCCTTAATCATTTTTTCCAGATATTTTATGAGTATTTTTTCTTCCTCTAGTGACAGTTGATAAATAGGTCCCATTCGTAGTTGATCCTCGGGTACTTGCAACTCAATCCGATGATCACAACCCTTATTATCCGGTAACCTTTCGGCCTCCTCAGGATCAAATAACAATAGCCACTTATGATAATGCTCTGGTAACTTCTTAGCTATCTCAGGATTCCGTGATATAACCGAGCCTATATGTATCGCATCTGGCCTAAGCGCTACTCTGTTATCGTAAGAGATTTCATAATCAGGTCTTAGTTTCTCATGACCGAAACAAGACTGATCGCAGTGTGGAAAATGCAGGTGTCCTGTTGTTGTTCCTTCTGCTTTATGTTTAGCTAAATACCAGGCTGGTATTAAAGCATCGTATTTTGACGAAGTATCCATAACTTCAAAAGCATGATCCTTCACGTCAAAAGTCCTATGATTTCCGAAAGATAATCCCAACGGTACTGTAAAAAGTCCATCGGTCTTGATCTTTTTTCCTCCAACATCCGAAGTTCTCTGCGGTTGTAATCTCTTTACTACCGGAACTTGGAAGGCCTTTGCTGCTTGTGAGGAAATAACAAATGAAGTACTTCCTAAATCTAGCATGCATCGTAGCGGAAAATATTTCCCATCGTAATCAATAAAGAATTTATAAATAGGTCTTTCTCCTATTTTCATGGGGTGTATTTTTTTGATGAGAGGTTTTCCGTTATGTTTATTGACAGCAGTATAGAAAACATAATCTCTGGAAGTATTAGGTTTTTTGTTGTTATTTGAGCTAAGCTCGTTGATAGCCTTTCGTTTCGACATCGTGATCCTTTCGACAATAACGTGGCCACAACGGGTCAATAATTTTTGTAAGATGTATAATGGTGTATAATTATGTAATTCGTATCACCTTACTGGCCAGCAGTTTCGACCTTCCGGTCATCCTCAGAGGTGAAAAATAATCAATTCTGGCTAATAAAAGAATGTGTTTTAATTCGAGTCCCACCAGTTTCCTTCCATCTCAGTAGATTCGTTCGATGACGACGATGACGACGATGACGAATCTAAACTTTCCTCCTGTTCTGAAGCGGTATCCCTGAGCTCCTCGCTTTCAGTCTCCACATCGTACAAATCCTCTTCTCCTGACTCAATTTCCACAGCTCCTATTCTCATTTTCTGATAAGCCTTTGCTTTCGGAAAATCTGCCGTACCCTTATCCAACTTAATATCCCTATAATAATCCTTAGTGTTGTGCTTTCCTTTTCTGTCCGCAGGCCATGCGCATCTCAAGCATTCCTTTTCCTTCCTTCTTCGGTCTAATTCGTCTCCGGGTATTCCTTCAATTTTATCCTTAAATGAGGAATCTTCCCTTCTATCCTTCTTAAATTTTCCTCTTTTTTCGAACTTCCTAGTCTTTGATTCCTTCCAAGGTTTATCGTATTTTTTCGATACCCGATGTTTATCTTTTTTCTCCTTTTTGTGTGATCGGTCCTTGGTGTCATAAGACTTTATTAGCAAGTTGTCTCTTGCTTCTTCCCATCTCTCGGCTGTCTTTCCTGCATTGGTTATAATATCTATCATCTCCTGATCTGTTTTTCCAGTAAGATCAACCACATGCATTTGGTCGAGAATTTTTGCGGGAAGTCGTTCAAGGATAAATTTCTTCAAGGCCGCTCCAGTAATTTGCGCCTTATCATTAAATGTTTGGATCCGTGTGAACATGTCTCAGATGCAACCCTTATATCTAATCTTTCCCATCTTGGAGTAGGCCACGTCTCTGGCTTCCTTATTCTCAAATCGCAATTTAATATCGTTTTGATAGGTCGTCCAAGATCTCGGATATTGTCCAGCAAGGGCTTTTCTTTCCCATTGGACATGCCAAGCTCCTGCGTATTTCTGCAAGAACCCTCCGACCCAGTTAATCGTTCTCCCTGAGTCTTCAAACTTCTCCGGCTGGTCGTGAATAAATGTCTCCAGCATAACCCACCAATCGTCGAAATCATCTCCTGGATTTCCCTCGAAAGGTTTTGGATCTTTAAGTTTGATAGGCTTAATGTCTGCCTTTCTTTTTCTTCTCCGACCTTCAGGTCCTGGTGGTGGTTCCGGAGGTCCTGGCGGATTGGGTCCCGGAGGTCCTGGTGGATTGGGTCCTGGCGGTGCCGGTGGATTTGGTTGTTCCGGTATATCTGCATTCTCTGAACCCATATCTGATCCATCTCCTCCTCTCAATGATCGGTAATACCGTTCCGCATCTTCTCTTGTATCAACTGAAGAAGCATCGTATTCTGATTCATCCACGAACCCCGTAAATCCTGCGGTTCTCTGAATACCACTAGGTCCTGCCTGTACCGATGTTGGTCTATGCGTCGTACTTTCCGAAAGTTTATATGCATCCATATGCATTGTTAGACCTGAGCTTACTTCCTGGATCTTTTGTAATGTCTCGTCCATGGCCTTGGCGTGACTATCCATATCTTTCTTTGTTGCAAGGGTCCTAACGTATCTATCCATTTGTTCGACTTTATTCTCGAGTGTTTGTTGAGATTTTTTCCATGCTTTAAAGTCGTCCAAAATCTTAACTAATGATCTTTTATGATTCATTAGTGTCGATGCATGGCTTGTTTGTTGCTTAACCATATCTTGTATTTGCAACGTTATCCCATCAAAAGCTTCCTTCGCTTCCCGGACAATATCATTATCTTGTCCATTCAATATATTTATTCCTCCCCTAACCTCATAGAGTATTGTTTGCTGGATCAACAACTGTTGTCCTACTCCGGATACTTCCGGATCGAGTAATGATTTCTCAGTACGGATGCGTCCTTCCAGTATTTGTATGTCCTGGTTGACGGACAGAAACTCTTCCTCGATTATCCCTTTCTCGGAGTTGCATGCCTCGATGATATGAACCATTTGTTGGGTTAGCCCCTCTAGCTGTTGCTGGACTGGATCCTGGTTCATTTCTACTTCTCCTAATCCGAGTTCTGCTTCCTCGGGCTCCCCGGCTTCCTTGATCTGTTTCAGCGGTTCTCTCGCTGCTTCGATCCTCAACTGGTAGTCGCGACACCACAGTGGTATCTCCTGGGCCCTGGGAGACCTGGCTGAGCTGCTCTTCTCTATCCTGTGTGACCTGGGGGTCGAGATCTCCTTCGACAACGTAAGCCTGCGCTTCGGGAACGCCATTTCTCACTATTATTGTTGAGTGTGAAATTCGTATAGCGAATAAAAAGGTCCCCTGTTGTGCTAACTCCGGATCTTCTTGACAAATTCTGCAGTCGCAATCGACTCTAATGCAATGTTCTGGGCAAACTCTGGTAACCCTATAACTATTTTGTCCTTGGTATATTCCGGTGTTCAATGCAAAATAGCAACAAGCTTCTTGTTGACAAAACTGGCAGCGTTCTGCCTCTGTTCTTCGTAGTTCAGCTTGTATTATGCAACGTATGCAATAACACTGACTCCTTGGACAATGCAATCTGCAAAAAAGTTCCCCTTGAACTATGCAGCAATATCTTTCTCTGCACTCCTGGCAATCGCTCATCTATTTTCTCAACTGCCTAAGCAAGTGTAACTGATATGCCTTGGAATATTCGTATTCCGGAAAGATATGTTGAGAAATATGTCGTGCCGGTTGTGTAAAGATTATATTTAATCGGTCGTCCTTTGGTAGCCGATAAAGAATTCCTCCGTGATTGTAATTCCTCTGATAGAATTTCAATAGCTCCTCAGTCATCAATTAAGCAGAGTTATAAAATATTATACTGTTACGGGGGTATTAAGCCACGTTTCAATAAAACACTTTATTAACTTAAATACAGCCGCCTAACTAAACTTCTTTTTCTTTCCTCGTCTTATCCTAAGACTCAACCTCTTGTCCTTATACAAGAGCTCCCTCTAAAAACAGTCCCCGTTTTCCTCCTGA
>Ga0307515_10001562_pt1 | contig 51117 bp, 6 predicted proteins | sample 17_EM_MG_FD_194513 | JGI IMG/M metagenome (GOLD analysis project Ga0307515, IMG submission 194513) | Populus trichocarpa ectomycorrhiza microbial communities from riparian zone in the Pacific Northwest, United States - 17_EM | ecosystem: Host-associated > Plants > Roots > Unclassified | place...
CGTATTTAGTAGCAAATTAATAATGCAATAAGAGGACTTACTTTTGTACCACTAGACCTAAATTCCCTTAGCGTACTAGTATTTACGGACGCCTCCTTTGCTAATAATAGAGACCTATCTTTACAAATTAGCTTTATAATTATACTTACAGACCTTAATTAGGACGCAAATATACTATATTAGTCTTTAATTAAATGTAAACGAGTAACCTATAGTATACTAGCTTCTAAGCTATATGTACTAGTTTATAGCTTTAATATAGAAGCCGCAATCAAGTTAACAATTTAAAAGATCCTATAATTGGAGTAATTACCCCTAGTTCTATACACCGATTTAAAGTCCCTTTACAACTATATAGTTAAACTAGGTACGATATAAGAGAAGAGGCTTATAGTTGACCTAATGTGCTTATATTAGGCCTATAAACAACGTAAGATTATAGAGGTTAAATAGATTAGCAGCGGAGATAACCTAGCGGACGCTATAACTAAGGCAAAGCCGTGCTAAGCTCTTAAAACCCTAATTAATATAAATAAGCTTAATCTAAAGGTTATAAAATAGGTGGAACGAGACTAACGGAGTACTTGCAGTTCATTTACGGCCTATTAAAAGGCTGTATAGTTTATTTACAGTCCGTCGAAAGGCCGTACGGTTTATTTTACGGGCCGTAAGTAGGACTTACGGCCAGCTTAAAGCACCGTTTGGAAGGCAGCCTAGAAGGCACCTTAGGAGGGATTTCCTATGTATTTCTTTTGTGTTTTATAGTTCTATTAAAGCAATTACGGGGACTATATACAAGTGGGTCTATCTTTAAGTGCCGCCAGTGTATAATTATAGTACGTGGTATACTAAACGCGTAGTTATGCGTTTAGTGCACCAAGCACTTATTTATAAAGTGCTAACTAATTAGGGGGGAGGCGCGTCAGTATATAGACTACGTAGTCTACCTTAATAGAATCGACAGTTACTACTATCTAAAAGAGCATACGATACTATACGTATTTCGTGCCCCTGGATATAACCTACCTGTATTATTAAGTTGATATAAACAGCAACCTTATAGCCCTACGCCTCCTAATTATATAAAAATTAAATATCCCCTTATATAACTGCAATAGATAGATGTCTATATATTACTTAGTATTTATTTTAGTAATATATAATACTAAGACCTCCTATAATATTCGCGAATATTAAACGCAGTTACTACGTAGCTAATTCGCTTTTCCTACCCGCCATCCCTTATACTTAGTATGTATTATATATAGCGCTTTAAGGCAATTCTTTAGCAGGTACTAGGAACTAGCAAAACCGCTAAAAACTAGCCTTAGTATTACTACTATAGTTAGATAGTCTTATAGCTATAGGCTTGCGGTTAGAGATATCTAGCCGCTTTAGGGCAAATCCTTAGCAGATTTAAGTGCTAGGTACTAGCAAAACTATTAAAAACTAGCCCTAGAGCGACCTTATAGCCCTATGCCTCCCAATTATATAAAAATTAAATATCCCCTTACGTGACTGCGATAGATAGACTATATTATATCGATTAACTTTTTAATCCGCTACTAAATAAGTAAGTAATCTACTATTATTCCTAGCTTCCTTACTAATTAGATATCTCCTTTCTACTATCTATTTATACTTTTCTTTATATAAGATACTATAAAACAAAATAAAAATAGTAAAAAAGAGGAGATTGAAACTAGTAACTTATGTCTATTCTTTATTATTCTCTAGTTTTATAGCCCAATCCTTACCCTTTAGTACTCCCGCTACCACCACTATAGGCTAAGAATTTTTATTATATAATGAATATTAAGCTCTATAATCCCGCTATTTATAATTTCTATAGCATATATTATAGAACCCTAGAGGACCCTAATATTTAATAAAGGGGTAAGGGCCTACTAAATAATATAGAGTCGCCGTATAGGCCTTATAGGGCTAACGTTAATAATAAGTACAGCGGCGTAAAGAGGGGAGTTATCTATTCTCTAGTAGTACTTATTAAACTTTGCCTATATATTCTTTACTTAAAGTAAGAGAGTTTTATTTAATTTAAAGAGTGCCTATTATATAATATTAGCTTTAGCTTAAATACAGTACCTAAAAAAGAGTTATATAAGAGAATTCTCTATATATTAAATAAGTATATCTATTATAGAGAGTACTTAATTAAGTGTTGTATAATCTCCTTATATCGCTAATATTGTATAGTAGAATAGCTTTAGAAAGGTATAAATTATATAAAAAAGCTTCTAGTCTTATAGCGAGATATAATCCCTTTTAAGCGTATTAAAGTTACTTTTAATATAGTTATTAATTCCTAACTTGTGCTTAAGTAAAACGCTTAATATTTAATACCAGCTATTCTATCTTATATAATTATTAAGTAGAACTCGTCTTTTAACTAAAGTCTTAAACTCCTTTATATAACTTATTAAGGTATAGAAGTATACTATAATATTATAAAGCTTACTAAGTAGGTCTATTACTTAAAAGACCTATTTTTTACTCAATCTCTTCCTGATAACTTTACTCCTTTCCACTTATATTATTCCTTTTATATAATTTAATAGCCTTAAGTTTAAGAGTATTTTTTAAAGAGAAGGGCCTAAACGGCGAGATTAACAATATACCCCTAGTAGCGGATCTATTATTAGATAAAATCTTAGGTAATATCCTTATTATTGGCAAGATATTTATAGATCGTATAATAGAGAGTATTATTTATTATAGAATTATCTATAATAATAGCTCTAAGCTTTTATATAATCCTATACTCCTTTAAAATTAGAAGAAGAATATCCTATTATTTAGCTCTATTATAACTAGGTACATATAAAGGGTAAAAAAAGCTTTTATTTAGTTTTCCTAACTATTAATAATGTAGGCATAGACTGCGAGAAGAAGGTAGTTATTTAGAGACATTTAAATATTAATAGAAAGGTAAATACTTATTAACGCTAATTAAACTTATCTTTATATAATATCTTTCTATAACTAAAAGGAGTGGGTAATTATTTAAGAAATTTCTCTATATGTTATTATTATTATTAAATAACTTTAGGTTAAGAGTGTTAGCGACTTAGTCAATTAACGCATAAGTATAGTGAGATAGACGCGCAAGCCTGTATGATTAAATTGTCTATAAACGAGGATCTAAAGCTAAAGAGAGGAAAGGAGAAGAAGAGCAGCGCCGGTCGAAGTAGGGTTTATTTATATAGTCCTCTAGTTACGTAACTATAAGTTCTGCTAAGTTCTGCTAACTAAGTTCTACTAAGTTCTACTAGTACCGTGACATTACCCCCCCCCCTTAGTAAAGCCTGCCCTTAGGCTTTATGTCTATATTATACCTATAGGGCGTTCTTATCTTTATATTCTTCCGGTAGCTTATCGGCTTTACTATACTAGTACCCTATCTACTTATCTAGGTACTTTAGGAGTCCTAGTTCATTAGGGTAACGGCTATAAAATTCTTAAAGCTTATAGAGACTGCTAATAAAATACTATTTTAAAATTTAGTATACTAAAGGAACTAAAAATGTAAGAGTAGATGCACTTAGCAGAAAGGCTAAACTATAAAAGAACGAAAAACTATTAGAAGTAATGCTATGCAAAGATAAGGATAAATAGATTAGATATAATTACCCTAAACTAGCAGTAACTTAAGAAAATAACAAATTAGGAAGAGTCTATAAGATACCAGAAAGCTTTTAGGCGTAAAGAATTCTAAAGGCATAGCTAGAAGATCTATAGATGGATATATATAAAAATTAAGAAGTAAAGTATATCCTAAAAAGCATAGCAGAGCATTTTATAAAAGATTTTTATAAAGGAATAACTTAAGGATACAATAGAGCAATAGGCTTAGTGTTAAGACTTTAAAAAAATACATTATTAATAGAATCTGGAATATTGCAAGAAAAGTAATAAAGGAGTATTTAGATTACTAAAGGAATAAACTAATAAGGCATAAGCTATATAAAGGGCTATAACCTATTAAAATACCAGAAAGACTATAGGAGGTTATATTATAGAACTTTATTATTAAGTTACTAAAGTTAAGAGATCCTATTACCGGATAAGATAATAATATAATCTTAGTAATAGTAGATAAGTTAACTAAATAGGGCTACTTTATAGCATGCATAGAAGAAATCTTAGCAGAAGATGTTGCTAAAATTTATATTAAAGAAGTGTTTATAAGATATGGAGCACTAAGTAAGATTATATTAGATAGGGATCTAAGATTTATAGCAGTATTTTAAGAGGTATTCTTAGCGGAGCAAGGAGTTAAAGTAGCAACTTCTATTATATATTACCCGCAGATAGATAGTTAAATAGAAAGATTAAATTAGACGCTAGAATAGTATCTAAAATATTATATTAATTATATACAGAATAATTAGGTATCGCTATTACTAGTTATATAGTTTATATATAATATAACACTACAGAAAGGAATAGGTATATTACTATTTAAGGTAAATTATGGATATAAGCTAAGGATATCGTTATCACTATAATAAGTAAAGAAAATAAGTAGTATAGCTAAAGAAAAAATAAAGACACTAATAAATCTTTAACGTAGTTGGCGGGCTAGTGGCCCACGCGGGCTAGTGGCCCACCTCAAAACCCAACCAAAAATTAGATAATTCATACCTTAATATCTTAACAACCACTTAATAATAATTTCTAATAATTTATATTTTGACTTTTATATACACTTTGCAGCTTCTATTAAAGTTATAGAGTAAATAGTTTAGTAGTTTTTAAGATATAGTAATTTAGCCTTATTTTAGCCCCTAAAATTTAATATATTAAAAACTACTAAACTAATTACTATGCAACTTTAATAGAAGCTGTAAAGTGTATATAAAAGTCCAAATCCAAATTATTAGAATTTATTATTAAGTGGTTGTTGAGATATTAAGGTATAAATTTGGTGAGTTTTGAGGTGGGCCACTAGCCCGCGTGGGCCACTAGCCCGCCGACTACGTTATACCTTTAGCCTTTTGCCTTTATTAAGTGCCAAAGTAGTTTATTATTCTACTCCTTTTACGTCTTATAAAGTAATAGACATTATATTTAATAAAGTCTTAACCCCTACTAATATTCCCTATTCTATAGTAGAATTATCCTCTACCTCTATTATATATTTAAGCTTTATATACTTCTAGTTAGCCGCTTATTTCTTCTTATAATCGCTACTAATAGTCTAATTGTTTTAATCCTTAGATCCTATTACCTAGTAAAACTAGTACGTAAGAACGTTTTTTGCTAACTACTGGCTATATATACCGTTTTTATCCTAATCTAGTTTATAGAGTTAATCCTATTTTTTATCTAACTCTTTTATACCCTAGAGTCCTCTTAACTTAGCCTCTTATAGCTAATAGCTTACGCTATACTTAGCGTCCTTATAAACTTAGTATGCGTTATTATAGTAAAACGCAAAACTATTAATTAAATACTCTTTTATTCCTTGCAGTATATTATTGTCCCTTTATATATATATATCGTCTACTAGTCTTATTCCCTTTACTATATAGCTCCCTTAACTACCTCTACAGTCTTTAGTAAAATAACTCTATTTTATATAGTTTATATAAGCTCTTTCTTTAAGCTATTTTTCTTATTATAGAGTCCGCCTAAATATCTTCTACAACTAAGATCCCTAGTTTAGCCTTTACTCCTTACTTATATAATTACTTAATCTTTAACCTTTAGGTTTTTACAGTTTCTTATTTTATCTTCTAGATTCTTTAATACCGCTTAGGTTTATTAGCTCTAGTCTACCATTCTATAATTTTTAACTCTAACTATATTGCTACGTATTTTGCGCCTTATACAACTATAGAACTCTATCTTACCCTTTCTTAGCTTATTCTCTTTAATAGATCCTATTATTAATCTTAATTACTTAATCTATACGTTCCCTAAGTATATCTATATCTTCTACTAGGATAATTACATTTTAAACTTTTACTTTAAATCTTTGCTTATATTATACTATAAGCGCCTTATTATTTTACTTAACCTATATAGCTAGTGTTTAAAACTACGTTATATACTTAATTACTAAGGTATATTATATTAGGTTTTAAAGCCTTTATTTTACTATAGTTATTACTTCTAGGTCCCTAAATATTTATATAAGTTAGTTTATAAATCTATTCTAGCTTAAGAACATATATTTAACTTTTAGGTTAGTAGTTATATCCCTATACTCTTATATCTTAGTAAGGTAAGATTTAAACCACTTAAGTGCTTTTCCAATTAGGAATAATCCTATATAGACTACTTAGTCTATTAGCGTGGCGAGCTTTACACTTTCCTATATTACCTTAAAACGCATTTATACTTAAAACCCCTTAAGTTTTAACTTCTCTCCTAAGAATTACTTAACTAATAGTAACTTAACCTTTACTGCTCCGATTCCATTAATTTGTTCTTTAAGTATTTAATTATTATCTATTAATTAATTAACTATTTCTTATAATTAACCTACTGTAATAAGCTATGAGTTAGTATTCTATATACTAGTGTCTCTACTTATTCCGAAAGTAGTTGCTACTACTAACAGCGTTATAACTAGTACTTTTAGTGGCATATTGCTTAACTTACTAATACTATAATTAGGTAGTAAATATATAACAAAGCCTTATAGGAGATCCTATAGTAAACTTATTAATAGGCTAGGTATATAGGTAATAAATAAGTTAATAATAATAATATAACTAGTAGAGTAGTTGCCTAATAGATTTACTCTAATTATATTCTAAGATTTACTATAAAGAAAAGAACTATCTAGGTAGGGACCGTAGTCCTTTAAATATATAATACTGCGCCTAAGAAATATACTAAGTACATTAGTATATTAGTACGTTGGTATATTATATTTTTATATTTCTATATTTCTATATTCCGAACTTATAATATAACTAGATATATAACCTAGATACCCCTTATCCTATAGCTTAATTAGTTCTAGCGCTTTTCGTGCTATCTTAACTAACCCATTTATATCTCTTCTTAATAGTCGTACTACTGTTAATATAAGGTCTGTAATAGTTCTTATAGCCGTTTAATCTTAGTATTAGCTACTATAAGCTTTTCTTAAGGATTTAAAATAGTAACTATTTTATTATTAGAGGTATTTAAGGGTCTTATAACTACTTTACCAGTTACTATATTTTTTTAGTATAGTAATAGAGGCGTTAGGTAATTTCTAGTAATTTTAATTAAGGTTCCATTCTTAAAGTCCTATTAATAGTCTTATAGTCTAATTTATATTCCTATTCTATTTATAGTTTATAAATATATATAAGTTCCTTTTTAGAAAGAAAAACTAGTAAAAGCTTTAAATAATATTAATTGTTACGGCGCTAGTAGAAACTAGTGGATTGTAGCTAATAGATATTAGTAGAAACTAGTGGATTATAACTAATAGATATTAGTAGATATTGGTAAACTATAGCAGATAGTTATAGACAGTCGCAGATAGTTTTACATAGTTTTAAATAACTGCCGTTACGTAACTAGCGGATTATATATAACGTTAAGCGGCGCCACCCTTTATCTCCTTTCCTTTCTCTAGCTTTAGATCCTTGTTTATAAACAATCTAATTATATAGGCTTACGCAACCCTTTTACTGTACTTATGCCTTAATTAACTAAGTCATTAACATTATCTAAAGCTTATCTACTTTTCTTCCTAAGAAGGAACTAAAAAATATTTACGGACTATAAATAAGAATAGAACATAGAAGTAAACCTAAAGACTATTACTAGAACTTGAAAAACAGAATAGAACTAGAAGAATAGAAAAGAATAATAAGATTTATAGAATATATACAGACCAGAACCCCTATAGAATCCTATTAAAAGTTACCCTAATAACTATACTACTATGCTAAGAAATATAGCAGCTGGCAAAGCCGCTGTAGGACCCTTAAATACCTTTAATGGTAAAATAGTAACTAACTTAAACTCCTAGGAGGAGTTTATAGCAGCTAATGCTAAAATTAAACGACTTTAAGAGCTGCTTAAAGCTAGAGAACCCCCTATACTTAGCAAAGAGTTATCGGATACCTAGAGACTTGCTATAGTCCTTAAGACCCTAGCCTAACGTATAGTATTAGCATTATTGCGGTCCGTAAAGGTTGTAGACCCCCTGTTGCTTACAGACGGAACTAACCCTATATTTAATAATTGAAAGCTTTAACTATAGAATAAGCTCAAAGTTAATGCGGACTACTTCCCTACCACTTAGGCTAAAATGGCCGTACTGGTAGGGATATATAGACGTACCTACGTCCGTAATACGTATAGGACTTAGTAGATCCCTTCCTCTCTAAAAAAGAGATAATTGTCTACCTATCTTTTATTTATAAGGACCCCATTAAAGTATAAGACGCCTAACTCGATTATAAAAGCCTAAATATAAAAACGACAGAGACCTTCTCGGCTTTTTAGACCCGCTTTCTGTACCTAGCCAGCTAGGCTTAAATTCCCTAAAAAGATCTAATGCTAGACCTATTTAATAAGCTTACCCTAAACCTATAGCGAGCTATACTGCTAGTTTTTACTATTATATAGACGCTAAAGGAACTTACGGACTAGTGCTTAGCTATTAACTAAGGCCTTTGCCGAATTAAGGCACGCGCCGAACGGTATAAAGCTAGAAACCCTTTAAATTAGACTATAAGCAATATAACAACGGCCCGCAATGCCCTAGCACGATTAGTAACCCCCATAGTACTACCTATATAGCCCGCCGCCAATTTAGCAGCTAGCCATGCGGCTAGTCCTGCTATAGGTCTAGTAAATGCTTAGCCTATATATAGTAACCCCTATATATAGGCCCTTAGTAATTAAGGAGCTTACTTCTCTTATAGTTAGAAAGAATACTACGTAAAGAATTGCCTAATAAATATAAAAGTAAATAAGGTTCTGTTAATCTAGGAGGATAGCGCGGAGTTAAAAAAAGAGGAACCCTAGAGGAAGACTCTTCTTTAGGGTTAAAAGGGATTAATATATTAGATATTAATCTAGGTTAGCTAGTTAGTAGAAAAAGCTACACTATCCCTTATACTTTATTCCGTAATAGATATTAAGTTTTAACCTTTACTTTAACTAACTTTAAAGTAAATGCCTTTGCCTTAATAGACACCTAGTATATCGTAAAGCTAGCTAACTTTCTAAATATACCTATTAAAGAACTGCCTAAACTAATTCCTATTTATAGGTACAACGGGCGGATAGGGCTACTTATTATAACTATCTTGCGAATTTACCTCCGTGTTAATGGATAAAGGTAGTATAATATCCCCTTTCTTATTACAGACCTAGGTAGCCATAATATAATCTTAAGACAAAAATAGCTAGCCTATTTAGGCTTACAGCTTAATATTCGGAGTAGACGGCTTATTTAGCCCGAAACCCTACCCCTAACCCCTTCCTTTATAAAAGAAATTAGTATTATAATTAAAAACCTTATACGGCCCTAGATTAATACTATTTACTAAGCTAATACTATGTGTAAAGACTAGGCCTTTAAGAAAGATATATAGCTTAATTCGCAACGGATCCGTATACTACGTCGCCCCTAGACTACTTATATTACGCTACCTACACCAAAAACCTAGGAAGTTAGTAGTAACCTAAAAAAGCTCCCTATAGAGAGCTTAGGCCCTATACAGCTATAAAGAATAATAAGGGATGTTAGACATTATACTAAACTAATAGATTAGAGGGATAACCTACGGAAGATAAAATAGGAGCTAAGAAAGATTATAAACCCTAAACCGTAAAATATGATCCAGAAAACGGCTGTAAGGAAACCAGCAGACCTCCTACTAGTTAATATCTGCTATATTAGTGCCGTAGAATTCTACCAGAACTTGGTTTAGCGTAATACCGTCGCCTTTATAATAAGCTTATACGAAATTAATTAAATAATTAAGGAAAAGGAAAGCGAGCCTAGTAAATAAAAAAGCGAGCTTATAGATAAGGAACTAGTAGAATAAAAGCTGCCCTATTAATACTAGAAATTAAGGATATATTCTCTAAAGTAGTGTCCGATATACTTCTACCTTATTAACTATATAACTATAAGATCGAGATTAAGCAGGGCAAGAAAAATACCCTTAACTTTAGCCCCCTCTATAAGCAGTTTATTATCGAATTATAGGCTATAAAGCAGTATCTTATTAATAACCTAAATAAGGGCTTTATTAAGCCTAGCTAAGCCCCTTTTACCTCGCCTATTCTCTTTATTAAAAAGCTAAATAGAGGACTCCGCTTCTGTATTAACTACTATAAGCTAAATAATATAACCCGCAAAGACCGCTATCCGCTTCCCCTACTTAATAAGACTCTAGCTTATATAAGTAGAGCTAAGGTCTTTATAAAGCTTAATATCCACTAGGCCTTTTACCGAATTAGAATAAACCCTAAGTCTAAGGATTTTACTATATTTTAGACCTATTATAGAACGTATAAATATAAGGTACTCCCTTTTAGACTAACTAACGGACTAGCTATATACTAGTAGTATATAAACAATATACTCTTTAACTACCTTAACGACTTCTATACGGCCTATTTAGATAATATTATAATCTACTTTAAGAACGAGCTAGAATACGAGGAGTATGTTTATAAAGTCCTATAACGGCTCCGCAAGGCTAGCCTCTAGGTTAATATTAAGAAGTTAGCGTTTAGTATTAAGCGTATAAAGTACCTAGGTTTTATTATTAGTATAAATGGAATTAAAGCCGACCTAGAGAAGATAGCTATAATTAACTAGTAGACACCCCCACGGACCGTAAAGGGGGTATAATTATTTTTAGGTTTTTATAACTTCTACTAACGCTTTATTAAGAACTATAGCAGGATTACCTAGCCTCTTAACCGTCTTACTAGAAAAGACTAGCCCTTTTACTTTAACGCTATATATAGGTAGGCCTTTAATAAGCTTAAAAAACGGCTAGTATTAGCTCTACTACTTACCTATTTTAACTCGGAACGGCCCTTAATACTAGAAACTAATACCTTAAACAGCGCAATAGCTAGTATTTTTTCTTAGAAGTAATTAGACGGAGAATAGTACCCTATTATATATTATTTAAAGACTATAATAAATGCTAAGCTAAACTAGTATATCTATAACAAAGAAATGCTAGCTATTATCTTTAGCTTTTAGCACTAGCGTATATAGCTAGAGGGAACCCCTAAGCTAATTAAGGTAGTTTTAGATTATAAGGCCCTAGAATACTTTATAATAACTAAGGCCCTTACAGCCTAATAGGCACACTAGGCAGATACCCTATCTTAGTTTAACTTCTTAATTATATATGGACTAGGCGCTATAAACCATACGGATGCTTTTATAAGGCGCGAATAAGACCTAGATAACTAAACAGCTATAAAGATCTTATTACGGACCTAAATACTACTATAACTAAAATACCTTAACCCCTAGATATGGGCAGAACTAAGCACAGACTCCTTAGGCGCCGAGATATATCCTATTAACTCCTCTAAACTATACCTTATTAATAAACTACTATAGGCTAACTAAACAACCCCCTCTTTATAGGAGTACTATAAAAAGGCAAAGAACGTTACTAGCCTATAGTCCCTTAAAAACGGACTACTTAAGCACTAGGAACGGCTAGTAGTAGCTAAAAAACAGAACTTACGGACCCGGCTTATTGCCAAAGCTTATACCTAGGTCTCTATAGCCTACTCTAGAAAAAATAAGACCCGTAAGATTATTAGTAACTACTACTACTAGCCTAGAATAGTTATAGATATTAACCGTTATATACGGAACTGCGATAGTTACTATAGATTTATAATCCTACAAGATAAGACCCCGGGACTATTAAAACTACTCCTAATACTAAAACGCCCCTAGTAGTATATCTTTATAGACTTTTATAAGCTACCTATAGACCATAACAGATACGATATAGTTATAGTTTTAGTTAACCGCTTTAGCAAGCGCCCGTTCTTAATCCTATATTATAAGAATATTAATGCTAAAAAAGCGGCCTAACTATATATTTACTATATCTACCAAATCTACGGACCACTAGATACTATTATATCCGATTATAGGCCGTAATTTATATTAGCTTTCTAAAATAAGTTTACCCGGATCTTAGGCATTAAGCTAAAGCTTATTATAGTATACTACCCTTAGACAGATAATTAGACGGAAATTATAAATTAATACTTAGATTAAAGACTTCGGCCCTTTATTAACTACTTCTAAAATAACTAGGCTAAACTGCTACCCCTAATAAACTATACCTAAGCGACCCTACCCCACGACTCTACGGAATTTGCCCCTATTTAACTAGAAATAGGTTACTTACCCTATATAAGCTTTAACTAGAAAAGACTAAAAGAACCCTAAACTATACGCGAAAGACTATTTTATAAGGAAGCACGGCAGTACGCTAAGCGCTTAGAAGAAGCCTAGGCGATAGCTTATACAAATCTAGAAAAGGCCCAGAAATTAATATAATAGTAGGCGAATAAGTAGAGGCGAGAGCCTAACTTTACTGTAGGAGATATAGTCTAGATTATAATAAAGAACTAAAAGACAGAACGACCTAGCCGTAAGCTAGACTATTAAATAGTAGGACCGTATAAGGTTCTTAAGAAGATATATTAGCAAAATATAGTACCCTACTAATGGCCTTAATGGTTAGTAGTTGACGCAATTAGCGCACAGTTAAGGGCATTTAGCAACTTGACCGACTAGCCTATATCATGTTTTTTTAACACGCAGCCTGCGCGCAGCCTGCGAGCAACCTACGCATTTAGCAACCACAATTGTATTTACCTCTTTTATACTAATAGCATATTTTAAATAAATAAAAGCTACTTTAAGGCTATTTATAAGGCTAGCAAAATAAATATTATTATTTTAGATAATTTAATATAATATAGCGATGGTTCTCTTCTACCTATCTATATAACGTAGCCAGCCTCCACGTCGCCATACGGCCAAAAAGACTGAGAGTGCTTGCGAACTTGTCGTAAGCGCGGCGGGACCTAATATATATACTCTTACAATCTACCTATTAACTTACCTACCTGCCTATCTACCTACCTACCTACATCGCCTACCTGTCTGCATTGCCTACCTATCTATATTGCCTACCTGTTTGCATCTGCCTACCTATCTATATCTACCTACCTATTAGCATCTACCTACCTATCTACATCTACTTGCCTATCTGCATTTACTTACTTATCTGTATCTACTTACCTATCTATATCTGCCTACCTATTTATATCTACCTACCTATCTGCATCTACCTACCCGTTAGCATCTTCCTATTTATGCCTACCTGTCTATGCTGCCTTAATTCAATTAATTAATCGAATTGTTTATAGTGTTCGCTAGCTAGTCGTTGTTATCTAGCTCTAGCGACGGTCGTCTAGTTCTGGTAACGGTTATCTAGTTTTAGCGACGGTTATCTAGCTCTGGCGACGGTTATCTATAGCTTTATTTATAACTAGCTTCCACCCCCCCCCCTAAGGCGAGCTGCGATTTTTATACGCTATTTAATTTCGCTTAATCGCCGCTAACTATATATAGCAATCGTAGCGAACGCCTGTGCTTGGCTGTAAGAACTTTAAACTATCCACGCTCTATAGTATCGTTATCTTTATTAAATATTATAAGGTTTCCACCCGTACGATAATACTAAATTTAAGCGCTGTATTCGCGTTTTAGTAGCTATTGTAAGTCTATAACATTGGCGTAGGCGTAGGTGTAGGTAGGGGGGAGGAAGAAACTTCAACAAGTTGTTAAAAGAGAGGAGTTGTGCTCGTTTCTCCTAGATAACCAAAATGGCCCTTACGTACAGCTATAGGCGTTCGCTACAATTACTATATACAGTTAGCGGCGATTAAGCGAAATTAAATAGCGTATAAAAATCGCAGCTCGCCTTAAGGGGGGGTGGAAGCTAGTCGTAAATAAAGCTGTAGCTTTAGCGACGGTCGTCTGGTTCTAGTAACGGTCGTCTAGTTCTAGTAACGGTCGTCTGGTTCTGGCGATGGTTGTCTTCTACCTACCTATCTACCTACCTACTTACCTACCTGCCTATGTTAGTGTATAATTTAATTTAGGGGAGGGGTTAGCCCAATTAAAGGCCCTAATTATATTTAAACGGTAGTTATCTAGGGTGCCTCCCTAGGAGGCCTTAATTCAATTCGGTAACGGGCCAATATTAAAGCTCTAGTTTAATTCGATCAATTAATTAATTAAATCATTTGTGGTGTTTGCTAGCTGGTTATTTAAACGGTTATTGTCTGGTTTTGGCAACGGTTGTCTAGTTCTGGCAACAGTTATCTAGTTCTAGCAATAGTCCTCTACTGGCTGCCGTTCTAGTACCTCCCTAGGTAGGGAGGATATAAGGAAGAAAGGGTAAAAAATAAGGTGGCTATATAGGGCGCTATTGGGAATATAGTGGGGACCTGATGCAGAGCTTCGCGTAGAGCCTCTGTACGCAGAGCTTCGCGTAGAGCCTCGTGCAGAGCCTCGTGCAGAGCCTCCGTACGCAAAGCTTCGCGCAGAGCCTCTGTACGTAGAGCTTCGTGCAGAGCCTCTGTACGCAGAGCTTCGTGCAGAGCCTCTATACGTAGAGCTTCGTGCAGAGCCTCTGTACGCAAAGCTTTGTGTAGAGCCTCGTGTAGAGCCTTATGCAAAGCTTTATATAGAGCTTTATGCAGAGCTTCGTGCAGAGCTTTGTGCAGAGCTTTGTGTAAAGCTTTATATAAATCCGTCTGTGGAGCCGTAAACATTCTACTAAGCCACCCCTTGGAATCTACGTTTTTCCGTAACCCTTACGGAAAACTAACCGTTTTATTTAGTAATTTATTTTCTTTTCTTAACCCTACCTTTCGTTCTTTTTAAAGTTCCACGCCTTTATTAAAAACGCCATCTAGTTTTTTAACCTCGCCGCCTCTCTCTTTCTCGCTTACTCCTCCCTCCCTTTTCTCCTCCCCCCTCTTAACCTCCGCGCAAGCGCTCCTAATTATACGCCTATACTATACCGCCTTCTTCCTTCTACCTCCTCTATATTCTTAGCCCGCTATAAAAATATAGGCCTATCTTTCCCGTACTATACTGCCCTTAACGCCTAGTTTAACCGCTAAGGGTCCTATTTTAGGCCCCCCCTAAAATAGATAGAGATATATATATCCTTTACCCGCCGTTTTACCTATAGTCTTTAGCAGTCTTATCTCCTTCTCTATCCCTAACCTTAAATTCTAACTACTCCTTTTACTTATTTGCTATTACGATTTTTAACTAGTTAGCTATTACGGAACCCTACCATAGGGGCCTCTATAGGAGAGCCCCGTGCTCTTATATACACCTCGCGTACAGCTTATATTAGCTACGCGTAGGTATATTACCTCCTTACGCCCTTGATCCTTATAATTAATCACGTAACGTCTTATAGACTCCTTAAATATATACGCTCTATAGCCACTGCCCCCGTTCTATAACATTACGTTGCGCCTTTTTACTACTAACGCTCAGCCTATAACTAATTCTACGTCTTTATAATACTGCAGGCGCTGCTAAAAGCAGTATATTTATAAATTACCTTACTTTATACTTCTAAGGAACCCATAATAGTAAGACGATATTCCTTACTAGCTACTATGTTAAACCTAAAGAATAATCTAATACCTACACTTAACCTATGACGCTAATTAATTCCAGGAGAATTTGATTTATTAGCTCTAACCCCTAAGGAGATAGATACCGATAATGTCTTATCTTTTATTAACTATATAACTACGGATAAGTAAATAGAAGGGCTACTACCTATTAAAATCGAAATATAAGACGCCGAGACATTTGTAAAAATGGTAGTATAAGACCCTAATAAATACTACCGCCTTTTATAGAACTACTACCTAAAGCTTATATAAGCTAAGATGCGTACTACCTAAGATCGCGATATTATCTAAGACCTATAAGCTCGTGAGGCGCTCGCTAATAATATACGTTAAGAAACTAAAGACGACCTCCGCGTGTCTGAACGTGACGTCTAATAGTTAAAGAAGAATAAGATTGTACTAATTGCTACAGTTACTAAAAAAGAAGGCATAATTAAATACCTATAATCTTAGCTTAATAAGTATATTTGTAACAACGCTAGACACCTCTTTACTACATATAACGCCACCTAAGTCTTTACGCCCCCGGCAACTTTACCTACTTAATACTTAATAAAGGGTTAGCGCCGAGCAGCTTTACCTAATAGGAACCCCTACTAAAGTAGCAATAATAAAAGCCACAATAATTAGACCTAAACTGCTACTATAAAATCTAATATACGCTACCTTGATCCCCTAGTCTTTTAAGGAGACCGCAAGGAATACAGCCACTAGAAGATACAAATCTGCAAAAAACTAACTTAAAGCGCCTACCTTTTTCCTACGGAAGATATTAAGATTGGCTATATTATCGGGCGAATAAAGGGTATACTATTTAACAGACTCTTTGCCTAATAGGAGACTAGTAGCCCCTAAAAGTGGCAGTCTTACTAAGAAGTCCTTAACGATCTTAACCTAATATACCGCGACTATAACCTACTGGCTACCAACCGAGCTAAACTACGTGCCCTAAAGATAAGCCCTACTAAATTATTTAATAAGTTCTATGTTAAATTTTAGGAATATACTAGAGCCCTTACCTAAGACGATACTAAAGACTAAGAGGATCTCCTTAAAAAAGTTACTTATTGCCTTAGTTACGCAGCCGCTAGCTATAACTATAATAATGTTTATAAGATAGTAGCAGCCCTATAGAAGATTAAACGACAACTAAATTAGATTACTACTACTAACCTTTACTTAAAGACCTCTCTATAGAAGCCCTCCGGGCCTACTAAACCTATATATACTAAGCCACCGACGCCTACTACCTTAAGTACTACTAGAGCTAATATCGACCTCTCTATACCAACCTTTCCGTAAAAACTCCTAGATGGAAAGCGTGAGCTACTCTGGAAATTAGGACGCTGCTATAGATGCCGTTAAGAAGGCTATTATCGCGATAACCTAAACTGCCTAATAACTAGGTTTAGTACCCGCCGCCTAATATCTAACCTAATGCCCTAAATACTAAATACGTTGCTATATACTACTACCGTATAAGATAAAGACGCAGTAATAGTAGTAGAATTAGATACGGAAGCGGAAAACGCTAAGTCCTAGCCTTAAGTCGCAGGTTAGGACGCCCTAATAATAGAGGGATCTATATATCGGCCTACTTAATAGATAACTTAGTAAAGATAAACGGACGGAAATAGATAGTTTTACCTATAATAGGGACTACTGCTATAAAATAATATAAAAGCCGTTCTATAATTAACTGCGGAGCTATTAACCAATTTATAGATACCTAACTCGTGCGTACTTATAACCTACCTACCTTACCCCTTACTAAAGCCCGCGCCCTATAACTTGCTAACAATAGTTATACTGTATAAAAGATTACCTACGTAGTATAACTCTACTTAAATATAAATAGGCACCAGGAAGAGCTCTAGGCCTATATTATACTACTTGCTAACTACCCTATTATCCTTAAAATAAGCTAGCTTAAATAATATAACCCCGCTATTAACTAGGAAAAGAGAAAAGCAACCTTTAACTTTAAATACTATAGAGAAACTTGCCTAGGATATGGCCTAGCCGCCTCTATTTACTTACTAGGATATTAACCTAAGAAACCCTTTATTACCCTACCTATAACCAACTACCATTACGTAAGTGCCGCGGCCTTCTACTATATAGCACGTAGGAAAGGCTAGACTGTTGCTATAGCTTCCCAATTATAACTATATAAGCTTAATAAAGAATAGGACTACGTCCTCTATAGTAATAGGATAGATATAGTTAACTTCCTAAAAGACGACGCCCCTGCGGAACTCTACGGACTTTTACCTTTAGACTTTAAGAAGTTTATAAAACTTAAAAAAGGACTTACTAACAAAGAACTCCGTAAGCTCCTCCCTAAAAAGTACCACAACTTTATTAACATATGCTTATAAAAGGGCGTAGATACACTCCCCCTATATTAACCTAATAACTATACCATTAACATTAAATAAGGAAAAACGCTACCTTATAAGAGACCCTACCTAATGTTAAAAGACAAACTTCTAGTTATAAGAAAGTATATTAACAAGTACCTTAACAAAGGGTTTATTCGTCCTAGTATATTACTAGCAGCCGCCCCTATCCTTCTCGCTAAGAAGCTAGGAGGAAGTATCTAATTCTATATTAACTATAGAGGACTTAATGCTATTATAATTAAAAACTAATACCCAGTACCGCTTATACAGGAGACCCTTAAGCGGCTTAGCTAAGCCAAAATCTATACTAAGCTTAATATTATTGCCGCCTTTAACTATCTCTAAATACGGGAAGGTAATGAATAGAAAACCGTATTCGTATTGCGCTTCGGCCAATTCGAATATACCGTTATGCCCTTTAGTATATGTAATGGCCTAGGTACCTTCTAAAGTTATATTAATAACGCCTTACGGGACTACCTTAACGACTTCTACTCCGCGTACCTGGACGATATACTTATTTATAGTAATAACCCTTTTAAGCATACCGAACACGTTTAAAAGGTCCTACAGCGCCTTAGGGACGTAGGACTTTATATTAATTTAAAGAAATATAAATTCTTAGTTACAGAAGTAAAATACCTTAGACTAATTGTTACCACTAAGGGTGTCCATATGGACCCTAAGAAGGTATATATAATTACTAAATAGCAAGCCCTTAACTATATTAAGGACGTATAAGCCTTCCTTAGTTTCGCTAACTTCTATTAAAAATTCATATACAACTTCTTAGGTGTAGTAGCACTACTTATAGCAATAATGCGAACGAAGGGCCTTTCTGTAAAAGGAAGAAAAACGCACCTACGCTTTACCTAAACGCCTAAATGCGAGAAGGCGTTCTAAGACCTTAAAAATGCCTTTACTAAAGCACCTATCCTAGCCCACTTTACACTAGGATAATAACTCTATCTCAAAACTGACTCCTTAGACCACGTTAACGCAGGCGTCCTCTCCTAAATAGGCGATAACGGTTTCTTTCACCTAGTCGCATTCTACTCGTCTAAGCTTACACTATAAGAGTATAACTATAAGATCTATAATAAAGAACTCCTTATAATTATATAAGCGTTTAAAGAATTCTAATCAGAACTCTCTTTAGTAGAGCCTAACTAGCTAACTAAAGTCCTTACGGATTATTATAACCTTAAGTACTTTATAACTATAAAGCAGCTAAACTAACGCTAGGTATATTAGAACGAGTTCCTCTCTAATTTTAACTTTAAAATTGTATATAGACTAGGAGTATAAGGTACTAAACCTAATAGCCTAACACGCCGCTTGTAAGACCTTCCTTAGTCTAAAGATAACCCCTATAATTAGTTCTAATAATAGACGATCCTAAAAGCACGAAATTTGGCTTTAGGCATACTACCTATAATAGAGCTAACTGTACCTTAGCTTTATACTATAGAACTAAAGTTACCTCCCAAAATTAACGAGCTTATTACTACGGCATATAACACCTCTATTGACCTATTACTATATTAACTTATTACCGTAAAGACCGCCGGCGCCTATACGCTGCCTACTAACCTCTAAAGCTTAGGCCAGATTAATATAGCAGCCTTAGAAGTAAAAGAGAACAGGCTCTATTATAAAGGTCGCCTATTTATCCCTAACTTAGAAAATCTACAACGGCAACTAATCTAAATGGCCTACGACCTCCGATTAAGCGGCTACTTAGGTAAAAGGGGAACCTATAAGCTTCTTAGCCGATACTACTTCTGGCTAAAAATAATAGACTTAGTTAAACGCTTTATAGGCGCCTACTACGGTTATAAGCGCGCTAAGGCCTTTAATATAAAGTACTAAGGATTATTGTACCCTCTACTAGTACCTATATAACGATGGGCAGATATCGCTATAGATTTCGTTATTAACCTACTACCCTATAAATGATACGGCCGTACCTATAAGAACATCCTTATAATAATATACCGACTTATAAAAGAGCGCCACTACGTCCTAACCGAAGGCGTAGCCGTTAGCGACGTTACTGACGCCTTCCTTCGCGAAGTCTACCGACTATATAGGTTACCTAACTTAATTACGTCCGACCGAGGCATATAATTTAACTCTAATATATAGAGACGAATCTGCTAACGCCTTGGCATCTCTGTTAAGATGTCTATATCCTTCTACTATAAAACTGCTGGGCAACTAGAAAACGCTAATGCTAGTATAAAAGCGTACCTATAATAGGTAGTCGCCTATAATTAAGATAACTGGGTAGACTACCTCCCACTAGGTAAATTTGCAGCAAATAACTACGTCTTAACCACTATAGGACTTACCCCGTTCTTCGCGAATAAGGGTTATTACCCCCAATCCGGCATAGAGCTACTAGAACCTATTAATAAGAAACTGCTATATAGAAAACGCCTTAAGATGCTACTTGCCGACTAGTATATAGACCGTATAAAAAATCTACTCAACTACTACAAAGGAGAAATGGCCTAGGCTTAAGTAAAGTAGGCCTACTTTGTTAACCGCTATAGAACGCCACCACCGGAGATGCGTGTTGGCGACTAGGTATAGCTAGATATACGCAATATCTCTACGCAGAGGCCTATAAAGTTACTTAATTATAAGAACCTTAGCCCCTATCTAATTAAATAAGTTATTAATAGTGGAGCCGTATATAAGCTAGAACTCCTACCTGCCCTAGCCACCCGCGGGATATAGCCTGTATTTTACCTATAGCTACTATACCTTTATTAGCCTAACCCCTTACCGGGGCAGATATAGCTTAAACCCCTACTAGTACTAATCCGAGATAAAAACAAAGATAAAAACTATAAGGAGTGGACCGTTAAACGAATTATCGACTCTAAATACTTTAGCAAAGGCAGAGGACGACGGCTCTACTACAGAGCTATATATATAGGATTTAATATAGATTAGCTAGAATAGCAACTATAGGAAGACTTTAAAAATGCAAAGGATTTAATTAGTAACTTTTACTACGCAAACCTATAGAAACTGGGCCTAAGCAGAGATTTTATACCTAATCCTCTATGGGAGCCCTTATAGGGTTAAACCGTTATATATTACCACGTAAGGGCAAATTACCATTAGATTGCGGTAAAGTGCGATTACGTGACCGGAATATCGTTAAGATGTCCAGGAACTTCAACTGGCGGTTAAAGTTATCTAATTAGTCGGATTCTTAGATGCCAAGCCTTATTACATAACGTTGTTTCAAATCTTTAGCGATACCCCCCTTTTCTTCTTTTCTATACCTTAAGTGTCCCTTCTATATGTATATAGTAACCACAGCGTCGCCGGAGCTCCGCCTCTATAGGAGGGGGGGTAGTGTTACAAAACCCCACTATAGGGGCCTCTATAGGAGAGCCCCGTACTCTTGCGTACACCTCGCGTACAGCTTATATCAGCTACGCGTAGGTATATCACCTCCTTACACCCTCGACCCTTATGATCGATTACACAACGTTTTGTAGACTCCTTAAATACATACGCTCTATAGCCACTACCCCCATTCCGTGACATTAGCCTACCCACTATTCTTTTAATCCCTTCATCCGCGTCTATCCCTTACTACTTTTATTCTTCTATGCCCTAAAGACAGCTTCCCTTTAGTAGCAATAGGCACCGTATAATACGGCAACAGCTATTTTATAATGGTCTCTACATCCGTCCCTATATCTATCCCTATATCTATCCCTACATCCCTTATTAATCTATATCCGCTAGAGGAGGTAGATATAGGGCCCTTTAAAGCTAAGCGCTACTTTTCTAATAACCTAAAGTTGCGGAGGTAGAGGGCCTTATTAGCCTTAAAATTATATACCTCCTAGCCGCTAGATAACCGCCTAATAATTATAAATATAACAGGCCACTATTGTAATTATATTATAGTAGTCTGGAGATTATAAGTAAGTACGCCTTTACCTATCCGTCTAACGTCTCCTACTACCCTTCCCTCCTTTACCTCTTCTTTTGTTTCTTACCGCCTTCTCCTTACTAACCTACGCGCCTCTCTATATAGATTTATTAGGGACGTCCTATAAATAGATTTAGATAGTATCTGGCTTAACCTATGCCTCGCGTTTAAAACGGCTAAGGATTATTACTAAGTATTCCTCTAGGCGTACGTTAAGAACTTAAAGTAAAGATATTTAATCCTTAAACCGTAAGAGTATAAATATAGGCAAACGGTAAATACGGCTTCTTTTATTACGCAGTTCTAAAGGGGGCTTATCGCTTAAGCCAACTCTATAATCCTACTAGAGAAAAGGCGGCAAAATCTTAAGAATAAGGCTCTCTAGAGACTAAAGTTTATTAACTATACTAAGTAATATATATAAGGGCTGATCTTTAAAATATCTAAGGTCGGTTACACTAACGAACCCTACACCCCTCCTCCCTATCCCCCTTCCCCTTCCTTTCCCTTTCCTCTTATTCCCCTCTATAAACCCTCTATATAGGTATATAAAAAGGTTAAAATATCCATTCTAACCCCCCCCCTCTTAGTGGATCTATAATGGCCTTACAAATAAGCTTAGTTTTACGGTTAATTAGACCTTTAAAAAGATTAAGGCAATAGCTAAAGATATTATTATCGTCCTTAATACGCTATAGGAGCGTACTAGGGATATTAATTACGAGCCTAATACCTAGCTCGCGTTTTACGCCATCCTCCTAATAATAGGTATTAGCGGCTTTAGACTAGCCTTTATAATACGCCTCCTATACTAGTAAATTAGTCTAGCAGTTATATAGGACCTAAACGACCAAATAAGGATAAGGCTTATCGCTATAATTATAGTTAAGAAGAATAAGAAAAAGCGGGCTAGCTATAGCTTTAGAGCCAACGTATAAGCCCAACCCTATCCTTACTCTGTGTTTTTAGAAACTCCTTACCTTACCCTAGTTACTTTCCCTTACTTACCTCCTCTATTTTAATAGGATATCCTTTTTTATTACCCTTATCCTATATTTAAATATATACCTTACTAGCCTTATTACCACGCGCGTAATTATAGATAACGCCTTTAAGCCTAGCTTTAAGTCCATTAGCGCACTACTCCGTTAACCCGCCCTTAAAGGAGTAAACTTCCTCCTACTAAAGTAAAAGAAAGAGATACTAAACCGGCCTATTTTTCCACTTACTTACTTAAGTTTTAACTATTTATAGCACCGAATATACCTTATAGCCGGTTTCCGAGAGGACTTATATATCTATATACTACGGGTTAGCGCAGAAGCTAGACTTAATGGTAAAAGAATTTAAGGCAAATATATATATATATATATGCATATATTAAGCAGCGCGTTTCTCTACTACTTTCCTTCTTAACTCTACGAATAGTAGGAATAGCTACTAACTTCTTTAAACCACTAGGCGTTCTCTTTAATACGCTATATAACTATATTTTATTTAATATAACCTAAGTATTTTAAGATAGCTATTAGACTAAGCGCGTTTATAAGGATCTTATAGGGTTGGCCTTTAGATCTATAGCCGGACGGAATAATACCCTCTTTTAGTATTTTCGCAATATATCCCTATAGAGGGATATAAATACTTCTATTAGCCTAAGTAAGGAGGACTTATGGGAGTTTAAACAGCGTAAGGACGTATATAATCTTTATAAAAGCCTAAAAGCGGCGAAGTAAGTAGGAGATTATAAGGCAGCGACGGCGCTTAACAGGCAGCTCCGCTATATTATTAAGATTTTGTTATCTCTAAAGGTACAAAAAAAGAGGGCAGAATACTTTAGTTATATTAATAGATTAAGAGCCCTAGGTTTACTAACTATAGGCACACCCGCTGTATAAACCGCCGGATCTGCTCCTAGCAAGGGCGCTATAGGCAAAGGCGCTCTAGGCAAAGTCGCTCTAAGGAAGCGCTCTCGCGATATAGTAGCTACGGTCGCTTAGTTTCTACGGAGTCGCACCTAAGACGTTAATAAATATTAGCCCTTTAAATAGTGTTTGGAACGGTTTATAAACCTACTTATTAGATACTTAACTCACCAGCTAAAAGCGGACCCGTCTTTAGATACAGAAACTTTAGAGCGTAAGGCAGATAATATAGGTTAGGCAATACGCGAAGAGGATAAAAAGAATAAAAAGGATAAAGCGGGTAACGTAGAGGGCGAGTAGGGTGCGCTTCTATCCTTAACCAGAATAAAGGGAATAAGGGGTTATAAGAAACAGCCTAGGTGCCTTCTTAACTATAGTGTCTATTACCGCTATAGCAAACTTATAAAGCACTATAAAAAGATTTATATTAAGAACGGGATATTTAAGCAGCCCTTTTAGTGCCCTAAATACTGCTACCTAAGGATAAAAGATTCTTAGATTAGCGGGGGCAAGTCTATATAAAGTAACTACGTTAAAACGGTTTATAATAAGATTTATATACCTTATTTCCCCTCCTATTTAACCCTAGCTAAGAACCCGTTTAGGTATCTTATTTATTTTAGCTCCTTTCTTCCCGGGCAAGATCTTATAAGGTATTTTAGACTAATCTATATCTAAAAAGAAGGCATATTTAAGCAACCCTTTCTATATTCTAAATGCCGCCACTAAAAAAAGGAGGACATTTAGATTAACGGACTCTCCGCATAGCCTAGTCACGTAGTATTAGTATATAGTAAGGTCTAGGCGCCCGATTTTTCATCTAATTTATCCTATCCGTGCTATTTACCTAGCTCGCCCTTAGACAATGGAACTTAGAAGATATTCGGCGGGAAGAAGCGAAAGAGGGATAAGGGCAATACCGGCGCCAGCGCCAGCGCTAGTGGTAGCTTAGCGGAAGTAATAACAGATATAATAACAGATGCGGTAATAGATGCGATAGTATCTAGTACCTAAACCCTAGCGTCTTCCGTGGACTCTAATATTCTTCTAAAAATTAATTCTTACCTACTAATAGGTAAGGTAGAGATAGAGAAACAAAAGAGAAAAATAAAGAGGTATATACCGGCGCCTACCTTACCATTTATATTAAAATAGTCCTACTATATAAGTCCTTTGGCGTAGAGACCAAGCTCGGTTAGGACGGTTTAGCCCTAAAATGCTAGGTAGTTAATATATTATATAGTACTAAAATTAATTTAAACTAATACTGTAAAATACTTTTAGCGGAAGCATTTCTTTAACGTTAAGTAGGGTAAACGGATTAAATATAAAGTCTATAAAAACTATACTCTTAGTATACACGGGACTATTTCCTAATCTATCCTTTAAAAGCTTACTAGTAAGCTATTAAGGCTAGTAAAGGGCTTTTCCTTTAACTAGATACTGGTTATTGTGTTAATTGGAGTTTATATAATAAGTAGCCTATATAAGTAAGATTTAAAAAGGAGAATAAACTTACCTTAAATCACAGTAAGCGGTTAGACCCGCAACGTATAGCGGCTATATTTAGGTATAGGAGCGGTAGTAAAACTTAATAGAGACGTTTTAAGACCTCACAGAGCCTCTTTAAATCCGCCCTATTCGCGACCTATACCAATTAGCGCTAAAGCCTAAAATAACGCCTAAGAGTCTAACAAGAACTAAATTTTATCCTTTCTTTAGAGATATAGCTATTATTTACATTCTTTACACTATTATATGCAATATATCTGCTTATAGGGTAGAAAGGGATCTATCTAAAATTAGCCTCTAGCTCCACTTTTACACATATAATTCTTCTCTTAACTCCAATATGCCTTCTATATAAGCCTTAGTAACTAAAATCACGTCTAAGCAACTACAGTACTTCCCCCCGCCTTAATCGTCCTATTACTTCCCTTATTTTAATTAACATAAGTACAGTAATTTCTAGACTTGCCCACTATTGTAGTCCCTATATATCTACTACCGTAGGCAATTATCTAAGGGTTAATCTGTTAGTAGATCTAGGGTTTTAGATAAAACGCCGTCCTAGTTACTATTAAGTTAGAAGTGTAGATATAGTAAGCAATTTTACTTACTACCTATTCTACGTTGCTATTTCGTCCGCACAATTGTATATACTATGCCAATATCACGCGATAATCTTCCCAATCTTACTAAGGGATTAAGCCTTAGGAAATTCTCCACAAACGTACTAAGTGGTAATCTCTTCCTCTATTTTCTGTAATATCTCGTCCTTATTACCCGCATCTCCTATTATAATATTATAGTAGGGAGAACTCCCTATTGCTATCTAATAGAGGTCTAAGCCAAGAGCAAAGATATCTACCTTAATAGATAGTAACGGGCCCAGATATCTATAGCTAGCTTTTATTATAAAGTTAAGAGGAGATCTATCCATAGAAGACCTAGCGAAATCACCTATTTTAACATTAAGGCTGTCCGTTAGGAAGATATTTAAATAAGTTAAATCTCTATAGATAATCTAAAGTGCATACAGATATAAAAGCGTATTAGAAATCTGCTTTAACTACCAAAGGTATAGCTTTTAGGTAACGTTAGATAAATAGCTTAAAATAAAGTTCTCTATAGTAAATTTTTAAGCAAATTAGAGCCAAATGCCTTATAGGCTTAAGGAGGACTGGTAAAGGCTATAATATTATAGGAATCCTAAGTGGCTAGCGTATACCAATAGTCGCTTATATATTAATATCTTAAGGTTAATAAACGCCTGGTCCTCCTCACCATATAGGGATTTAATAACGGTATTAGTTAATTAATTAAGGACCACCAAACCAGATATGCTATATAAAATAAAATCGTACATCTAGAACACTTTTAGCCACTTAATACTATTATACATTCTAAAAAGACAGTAGGAGATCGTATTAGCGGGGTATAGTAATAAGAATTGTTAAGGGCGGATAAAATATAGTATTATAGAGAATAGAGGTAAAGTGCTAAGAGATAGGCTAAGTCTCGGCTAGTTGCTAAGCCCTCTTATAAGACCGCACTCTTAAAATAGCTACCACTCAGTAACTATATTTATTTTAATACCCTCTTACCTTAATTTCTATCCACGCCGTATCCCTTCGTTAGCGTAAATACCGTAATTAAGCTCTTCTAGATACGTATTTATTAGCCTAAAATAAAGTCTATCCGCATAAACCCACAGATCCTACTCGCGTATTCTCTATTAAACGCGTAACTTCTAGCTTAAATTTCGGGATTCTTTACCTTAAGAGAGGCATCTTTTATAGGATGTATCCTTATAATAAGTCACTAGTTAAATAATTTCCCCATTTAAACCTTAAGCCGGCTTTAGATTATCTCTAACGCACATTAAGCCTATCTGCCTAAATTTCTTACAGTTTAACAAATCAATATACCTTTTCGTAATTTTATGCTTCACTAGTGCCTTATATTTAGTGGGAATGTAGCTAGTTTTAGTATAGTTATATATAGCTAGGTGGCGAAATTAAGTGCAAAGTAGTAGTAGAGATATATGTAACTAAAGCGATTTTATCTAAAAGCAACTAGAGATTAAGGGGAATTTAGGGGCTTTCCCGTTATTACTTTATAGATATTAGCGGAGCAGACAATTATAGGTTAGTAAAGACTATTACTTTAGATGTAACGGCAAACCTAGTAAAGTAGAGATCCTCTATTAAGTCTAAGGTAACAATCTATATAAGGACAAAAGGTCCTATAAAGCTGCATACCCTTATAAAATAGAAGACTTATATAATAGGACGTATAAACAGGTTACCTTTTCTAATAGGCGCTTAGAGAAGTAAGCTCTCTATATCCTTAATCTAATACCTTATATATAGCTAACCACCTTAATAGATACTTGCATTAATATCTTGCTACAGTAAAGGCGTCATCTATAGGGATATTAGCGCTAATAATATCCTTATAAGCGAAAAGAGAAACCTATTACTTAAAGGGGAAGCCGGTTTCGCTAGCGACTATACTTTAAAGCTAACTGCTTATTACCTTAGTAAGCTTAAACCATAGAATTAATTAGCGGACATACGTATATCCGCAAGCAGATATCGCTAACCTTTTTAGTCAAAAAGTTAATTCGCTAAAAACATTAAAGAAGTTCCCATATAAAGACTCCTATGAACTTTATAATGACTTAAAGCCCCCTTATATATACTTAGAGAAGTTTATATATAAACAGCCCTATAAGCGTAGCCATAAGTCTAAGCCCCCTTATATAACCTAACTATCTCTCCCCACTATACCGGAATAGATAAATAACCGCTATATACAATAAATAGAGAAATAATTTAAATAAAGAGAAAACGCTATAGAATAATATATTTATATTCTTAAGGTATAAATCCATAAGTTCTATAGTCTTAAATACGACTAATAGTTACTAAGGTGGTATAGATTCCAGGTCCGTAAGAAATTCAAAAAATCCTAGGTCGTTAGCATAGATTTACCTTCTATTATTACTTTTAAGGTAGTAAATAAATTTATCTAAGGAAAGGCCTAGATTGTTATAAATGCTTTATAGCTCGCTATAAGTTAAGTAGGCAGAGACTCTAGTAGGAATAGTAAAATATTATTTCGTTTCGCGATAGGCTAAACAAAAAGAGGCTAAAATTTTAACCCTTTTACCAGCCTTTATTAGAACTCTTCTTTATATTTATATCCTATACTTATAAATTTAAGACTATAAAGTTAAGGCCACCGTATTCAATCATCGCCTATATAGCCTCGTCGCTTAATATCTCTTTATTGCTATCTGCCCCTATTTCTTAATCTTTAGTACTAAAACTATTTTCTCCGCTATATAATGTCTCTGCGTCCCATTCTTAATCCTTATTACTAAAGTCACTTTCGCAACTAGTCCACGCCTCTACGTTACTGTCGTCATCTCTAAAGTCGGTTTCTCTATCTATAAATACCTACTTAGTAGCTAGCAATTTAGGGACAGTATACTTATAGGTACTTAAGGGTTGCGGGATACTACTTAAGGAGTTATAGTTAATGCTATTAGGATATAGAATATGTCTATAGACCTCTAAGTACTGGCTACTTAGCGCCTTAAGTAAAAGATCTCCCCTAACGCAAAGCAGATTAATAGGAGTTAATTACCACCTATATAAGGCGGAGCGCTTATAAAGGGCTTAGCTAGAATGCTAATTAAACCACCCTATAGGCACTAATAGCTCCTTTGCTATAGATGGGGGGTTAATATATAAGATTAACTAACTAGGATAAGTCTACTGCTTAGGTAGTATCTTACCCCGGGAAAAATAGGCGTCAGAAGTGGATTATATAATGCTATTCCTGCTAAAAGAGGCATTATTAGGGGTTATTATTAACTTCTAGTTTTAGTCCACAACTTTATACGAACGCTTCTAAACCCTACTAAGGTATGCGGCGTCCATTAGGGATCATCAGCCATTTAAATTCAGCAACAGCTTAGCCAATGGCTACTCCTAACAATGCCTCACTTATAAATCGCTCCAGGCGCCTATAATCTCAGGCGCAGACAATATATAAGCTAAGAGTAATTATAGCCACTAAATATTATACCATAGACACCATATAGGGTGGAAAAGGGCGGCTGGTGTACTTAGCCTTTCCCTTTTACCTTCTATCCTAACTTTGCCCTAGGAGAGAAATGGAATATAAACGTCATACTCCCGGTTCTTATATGCCATTAAATTAACTTACCTTTAAACCTAACCTCTTAATTATATACCCCTTACGATTTTTATAGGAATACTAGATATATATATTACCTTAACTAAGCTTAGATACGTTGCTAATATAACCTATAGGTCATTAACCAGTGCTTATAGAAATATCACTATATGCTACTGCCCCAAGGGCAATATACCTAATTATCAACCTACTAAAAACCTTAAATCATCCTAGAATTACATTAACGACAAAAACACGGCATCTAGTAGCGGGGAGGAGAAATAATTATAGCTTTCTAACCCTATATAGGAGCAGATACCTTATATACCTACCCAAATACCTAATAAGGCCAGTTCTTATAAAAAGGATAATAATATAAAGGACAATACACAAGAGGATATGGTTTAGGCGAGTATATAAAAAATGTACCTTAATCACCTTAGGGGTTTAAAAGGCCACGGTAAAACTAAAATAGATTTACCTAAGCTAATAGAGGACTATGGCAAGGCTAAGATAGACTTACTTTAACCAAAAGAGAACTATATTAAAGGCTTATCCCAGCAGATAAATACAGTCGTAGGTTTTAAATATATTTCGCCGGTACCTAAAGGTATATTTTTAAGATACCTATATTATTTAGCAATACTAATAATTAAGCAGAGAATGGTTTAGTCTCTATATATCTATCTAAAGTGTTAACAATTTCCAATGCCAAGATCTTAAGTAGATAAGTAAAGTATCTTATATCCTGGTTACCTACTTATTATATAATAAAGGACATAATATATCTCCGAAACCCCAGTTACAGAGAAATTATATCTTTATACGGTCCTATCGTAGTAATATGCTAGTATCCTACCTAGGTTTTAGCGGTGGCTATACCGCAAAAGAAACTTTTATTATACTATATTGAGAATCCTCGTTACCTCCGCCGTTATGCTAAGATATATAAACTGCTTAAAGATATTATAATAGAGATAGCTAAGAGGGGCAAACTGTATAAGTAAGGGGATTAACTAGGAGAGGTATTAGAGGACCTATTAGAAGAGCTATTAGGGGGAAGGTTATATAAGAGAAAGAAAAATTACACTATAAATAGAGCTCCCAAGAAGCACAAGGCATAAGAAATTTCTTAAAAAAAAAGATTTTCGTAATTATATTCTTTTAGCATTTATTAGGAATTAAGGCGTTAATTAGGATTTTATTAGCTTGTTCTTTTATACATTATAGCTAAGTAATATTTTATTACTATCTAATTAGTTCTATATTAAGAATATCTCTTTATTACTTATATAGAAATAAAAAACTTTTTATATATTAGATTAAAGTTAGAGACTCGCTTAAAGCAAACTTAATAAGCTTACCACCTCTATATATAAAGTAGATTGTAGCTTTAACTACACTAATATCTAGAAAACGCTACCTCAATAAGGGTGTGGCCGGTACAGGTTAGCTACCCTTCCTACTAGCGCAGGCAGCATACGGACAATTTAGGTTAAATCAGCTAGACAAAAATATCGCTAATTATACTGTAGTTAAATAGGGCTAAAGGGAGCTCGGAATATATAGCTTAAATATAGCTCCGCAGTCCGGAGTATAATTATAATTACTTACATTATATAAGGTGCGGAGTAGAAATTACCTCCTAGCTTATATTGTAAGTTACATAATCTAACCTAAAACAATAGGCTGTAGGTATACCCAGTCTTATTCTCTAATAGTAATTAGAGCTATTATACTAAAACAGATACTCAATTTACCCTTAAATTATCTTAGAAGTTAGAATATTATTAGGCTCTTAATCTTGTTTAAGATTTCTAGTTTATTAGCAAACTAGTATAGTCTAGCTTTACCTATTACGTAAAAACCCCCTATAACTAATTATAGGATAATATAGCTGTCGCATCTAAAGACTTTATAGAGTCTATCTCCTTTCTAACTCTAAGGGTGCACCTATCCAAGTTCTCCAGTCTAAATAGTCGCGATGCGCATGCCACTTAATATCGTTATAACCAGAAAGCGCAAATAATTGTCCTACTCTATATTCCGATCTGTTTTTATTAGCTAAGAAGTCTAAATACTATTCTAAAAATCCATTATCTCCCTAAGGGTAATAAATGACCGATTTGTATTAATCTATTCTGATAGTACCTTAAGTATATTCGGTTTCATAGGCCCAGGGAAAAACTTCTTAAGTTTAGTCTTATTATTAGAGCTTTAAAACCCTATAGGATTTGGCGGAAGCTCTGCAGTTACTACTAATAGCCTTTAAGTTTTAAGTAGAGCGTTAAATATATAGGTCGAGCGGTTAAAATCAAACGGTACTAAATATGCTCTTTTTTCTATGGTTATAATATACGTTATAACATCGTTCCCGTTAGCAGAAAATGCACTACCTATACTATTAATGGTTCCGAGAATAGCGCTACTAACAGTAAGCGTATTTTCGGAGAAGCTTGGCTTATCCGCCTACTTAGGAAGGAAACTTAACAAACTCCGTTAAATGGACGCCTAGATATGCTTAAACTCTTACTTTACTAAGGCATTATTTAGATCCCTCTAGTTAACTACCTATAAGACAGAGAGTTATATAGCCCCTAGTATAAAGTCCGAAGGTATATTAAGTTAAGTAGGAAACCTTTCTTAATTAAAGCTTTTAAGAAATCTGTATAGGTTTCCTCAACTAATTAGCTGTAGTTTAGTTTGGGAATAAATACGTTACCATTATATATAAGTCCTAAAAGCCCATATATCTTATCTTTTAGGTCTATTAATAACGTATAGTAACTGCGGTATAATGCCTCTAGTAATCTCATAGGTTTTATAGTAAGTCTATTAATTCGAAACTAAAGTAAGTTCTAAAACCTCGCTTTTAACTCGTTACTATTAGTCCCGTTAATGCCTACTGTAAAAGTAGGGCCCGAAAAATATTTAAGAGTCTCTTATAAGAGCTTATAATAACCACAGAATATAGTAATCTTTAATACTGCGGTAAGCTCTTAAATAATCCATACTTATATTTAGTACGGTTTTAAAAGTAACCGGAGGAAAGCACTCTAAGCTAAACCTAACTGGACTTAGTAAGCCATAGCAATATACTTAGTAAATAGAGTTTTAATATCCTCTTCTATTATATTTTATACATCGCCTAACCAGATAGCTACTTAGTTTACTTTTTAGAATATTACACCTATTCTTCTAACTTAGTGACTTTTTCTTTGTTATCCTGCTGATTAATACAAAGAGCATCCACCTAAACACGCTCTACTCTTTCTGCTCTTAATCGCCTTAAAGCTAAATAAAGGTTCGCAGTCATAGGGAATCTAAGGCCATTTACGGTAATGCTAACTTTATCGCTTAGTTCGCCCTAGTAATATAATAGGGCCATAAATAGCGGAGCTTTAAATAGAGATATATAGTTAAGCGAATATAATAAGGGCGATATGTTTTTATCTAACCAACATATAGTTAGAAGCCGAATCTGTTCAGCTACTTAGTTAAGGTTTTATCCCTATAGTTAGATAAACAGATATTAGAATTCTTCCCGCTTAGATAACAATATAGGTTAGTACCTAGGTATTTAGTTTTAGGCTATATCCATTAAGGAGCCTTAGTTAGCCAGTTATCCTCTTCTACTATTACGGTTTACTTACTTGCTACATTTATTAAGGAGCCTTAGTTAGCCAGTTATCCTCTTCTACTATTACGGTTTACTTACAGCCTATATCTATTAAGGAGCCTTAGTTAGCCAGTTATCCTATTCTACTATTACGGTTTACTTACAGCCTATATCTATTAAGGAGCCTTAGTTAGCTAGTTATCCTCTTCTACTATTACAGTTTACTTACTCGCTATATCTATTAAGGAGCCTTAGTTAGCTAGTTATCCTCTTCTACCATTACGGTTTACTTACAGACTATATCCATTAAGGAGCCTTAGTTAGCTAGTTATCCTCTTCTACTATTAAGAAGCCTTAGCTAGTTATCCTCCTCCTATAGTTTATATACCATCTAAACTATAGAATCACCCTTTTAGTTATTTAATAGTATCCCTAGGGTCTTAGCTTTCTTACCTTTTACTTATATATAGCTTCCTATACGGCCGTTCCGTCTTAATAGTGTATATTATCTAGTTAACCAAGATAAGCTCTTACTAGCTGTGCGACCTTTATAATTCTCAGAGGTGATTTCTACCCCGCACCTTATATAACGTAAGTAATTATAATTATACTCTAGACTGCAAAGCTGCGTTTTAAGCCACATATTCCAAGCTCCCTTTAGCCCTATTTAACTGTAGTATAATTAGTAATATTTCTATCTAGCTAATTTAACCGAAATTGTCTATATGCTGCCTACGCTAGCAGGGAAGATAGCTAACCTACACCAGCCCTACCCTTATTAAGGTAGCGTTTCCTAAATATTAGCGCGGTTAAAGCTATAATCCACTTTACGAAGGAGGTGTAAGTAGGACGTTTACACCTAAGCGAACAATAAGCCAATCTTAATAAGCGAATACCCTTAAGGATCCCTTCTCCTACCTATACCTCTTAACCAACTATATTTCACGTTTCTGTGTCCTTCTATGTCTAGCTTATACTACAACTCTAATAATGCGCTTCGTCGCTCCCCTGGTCTTTAACCTGTTAAGCTAAAGGCTACCCCCTTACCTTTACCTCCGCCATTTACACCCTAATAAGCCGCGGTTCCACTACATTAAAGACGCTAAAAGGAACGTAACACCTAGCCTAGCCGAGGCGACACAGTTCTAATGAATTTTGTTAGCCCTAACTACCTAGATATCGCTATAAACGCAGGCTAAAGCCCGTTAAACTCTATATTTAAGTTAGAGGTAAGCGACCTAGAGTATAATAAGGCGTTTAAGGAAGTAGAGGGTTTAAATATAATAGATAGTATTTCTAATTCCAACTAAAAAGAAAGTGACCACACTGCTGTAAATATAGAGCTAAAACCCAATATAGCCTAAGCCATAGAGTGCTTATACGTAGGCTAGGTGCTCCTAGTAAATATATAATTAAAGGTAAAAATAGAAGAAGTTAAGGCAAAAGGCTTACTAAGCTAAGAAGTAAGCTAAGCAGCATACGGAATAAGGGCATTTGGGGGATTTTTAAGTGCTGTCTCTAAGTAAAGTAATGGGCACTATAGTAGCAAAAGAGCTATTGTGCAAGACTTTGACGGAAGTAGCTAAAGAGATAATAATATCGTATTATAGCTTAGATACCGTGCGCTTATATAGCAAATATCCATATACTAAGATATATTTAGTTCGCTAGTATTAGCGCTATTATAACTATATATAGTTACCTGTCCTATATATCTATTATGCTAGAGACATATTAAACGTATTAATTCGTTAATAGTAGCAATTATTCTCGCACTATTATAGGTATAATAAGTATGTAAGAGGATTTAAGTAGTAGAGAACAGTATAATAAGACACAATCTGTATATATACATAAATATAAAAAATAAAATTTTAAGAGAAAATAAAAGAAAGTAATATTTTAAGTAACCTGGACGGCTTAATAGATACAAAAAAATCAGCCTAGGGCTATATATATAGTTTATAAAAATCCTATTTAACTCCAGGTAACAAAAACTAGTCAACACTAATAGAGAAGTAAGATAGCAATTAAAGGCTTAAACTAAGTAGGACAGAGAGGATCTAAAACTTATTTTGGATAAAACCAGCCAGTAACTGCAATAATAGTATAAATTACTATAATAAGAACGCCTTTAAGCCAGTCTATTTTAGTATTAGTTAGAGTAAATTACCTATATAGAAAGGAAAACTTACTAGATTTGCTATTCTAGATAAAATAGTTTACTAAAAGCACGGCAATAAACAAAACAGCAATTAGAAAGGTATTAAAATAAAGCGTTATATAATTCTAGCTAATAATTTAACCGAGTATAACAATAAAGGGGAGAACTAAAAGAGCGATTTATATATTAAATCTAATAGCAATATTAATTACTAGACTTATTTTATTCTTATAAGCTACTATAACCGCTATTATATACTTAGCAGCGTTCCTAATAATTAGGAGTAGAATAAGACCAACAAAAGTGGTGGAGATAGTGCCGCTTGCCGTAATATTACTAATACTATTAACTATAAACTTAGAACAGAAGGCGACTAACGCAGTAGAGAATCTAAGGGTTATAATTGCACCCTAGATCGTTAATTTAGGCTCCTTAATCTCGTTATCTTCCTCTTCTACGTTTAAATCCTGCATAAGCTGTTCTTGGTTTACTCCGCCTCCAGATATAGCCGCTACTTTAGCGCTAATCTATGCGATACTACGGAGAGACATACCCTACTTAACTTAGGAGGATTTACGCTTAGGAGCCCTTTGGCTTAGAGTATTACATATTTTAGTATATAACTTTAATTAAAATATAAGGTAGCAAACGTATATAATTAGGAAGATAACAGCTATTCTGTAGGAAAGCTCCCGATTAAATATAGAGCTATTAGGGCTTATAGCTATATAGGTTAGTATCTATTATAGGTCTAAAGCTATTATTAAACTTACTTAACAGTGTAGAGTAGAAGGCGGTTAGAATAATTAGACCGCTAATATACAGAGCTAGAAGACCCGCCGTAGTATCTGCTACTATTATATTAAAATATTATTCTATCCAGTTAATACCTCTAAAGAAGAAGTATATACTAAGGATAAGGAGTAAGTTTAAAAGCATACTACCGATTAAGGAAGTTTTAATAATAGTAATTTGGCCCTTAGTTAGGGCTAAGATAGAAATAATCAATTTAATAGCGTTTTTATGCCAAATATTAGATAATATTAGGACAAATAAGAAACGGAGAAACGTACCTAAAAGTGGCATTTAAAAGACTACCTAATGTATTACCGGCGCGAAGCGTAATCTCTTTAGTAGCGTAACTAAGCATTATAGTAAGCGGAATAATGGCAATAAAGTTAATGATAAATATAGTAATACTATTAACGTAAAGATAATTAACTATAAAGCCGACGGGAACGGTAAGAAAAAGTATATTTATTTATAAGCTAAATAAGACGGCACGAACCTAATCCTTAGCAGGTATCTTACGCTTTAAAGCTACTTTTAGCCTTTTCTTCTTAGTTATTGGCCTAAGATATAGGGATCTTTATAGGCCTATACTAGCCTCTTTATTAGGTCATTTATCATTAAACCTTATCCAGGCTGCTTAACAGGCTTTTAAGAGTATTATTAGATCTAAATATGCTATTATAAGCACGGTTTTTAATTGTTCCTAGAAAGAGCATAATAGAAAAGGGCAATTTTATAGTCTGGAGGGTACCTACGCATAGCAAAGATTAAGAAGTCCGATGGTACTTAGGCCAACACTAACGCCTTAAATCTATAATAGTGCGTTTAGCTTTTTTTTTAGTTAATTTTACGAGCGAGGATCCAAAGTAAATTCTAGAATAGTTGTTATAAGGATTAGCGTTAATAACTAAATAGAATAGCTAGTAAAAAAAGGAGAAGATAGAGTATTCTAATAGACAAATAATAAGTAAAAAGTAAACCGACTACTTATAGAAATAAGGACGCAGTAGAACGTATAAATAAGGGTGTAAATCTATATGCCTCTAAGTACTAGCTGCTCAGCGTCTTAAATATAAGTCCTCCCTTAACATAAGGTAGATTAATAGGAGTTATTATACCACCTATATAAGGCGGAGCGCTTATAAAGGGCTTAGCTAAAATGCTAATTAAACTACCCTATAACACACTAATAGCTCCTTTACTATAGATAGGGAGTAAATATATAAGATTAACTAGCTAAGATAAGTCTATTGCTTAAGTAGTATCCTGCTCCGTAAAGGGTAGGCGTTAGGAGTAGATTATATAATACTATTCCTACTAGGTAAGGCGTTATCAGGAGGTTATTATTAGCTTCCGGTTCTAGTTTATAACTTTATATAAACGCCTCCAAACACTACACTATTGGGGCTATCTAAAAGCTAAGTTGCCTATTTACCTTATTATAACCTTAGGCCAGGCTTATCAGCTATTAAGGCGATAGGAAGTTGCGTTAAGGTATATAATAGGGCTTAAGTAAAGCCACGCAACTAGATGGGCATTACTGTGCAAAGTAACGCTTAACTAGCTACCTCTATATCGCCGTCTTAAAATAATTAGAAGAAAGGGGTTAATGCTAGCCCTTATCGTTTAATATAACCCTCCTATAGAGGTATAGTAAAGTTAGGTATAGATAGGGAAGGATTATACTCCTATTATAGCTATATTATAGTGCATTTATAATACTGTACTAGTATCCCTAAGTTAGTAAATCGGCTTAACTTTTAAGGCACAGTTAAAGCGGAGCCCACCGTTAACTCTCCTATTAGCTAAGTGGTAGAGAGAAGTAGGATATAAAAGGCCTCTATATCCTTTAATTAGACCTATATTAAGCACAGTATCCTTTAAGGAAATCCCTCCTTACTTTCTTGCAAAGACACTTAAACTATTAGCTACCTTATCTCTTTAATAATAAGCGACTTAGAAGCTATAATAGAGGATACTACATTATATTAGATTAAGGTGCGCTCTAAATATTAAATCCTTTACGGGATACCGCTAATAGAGCTAGAATATACCGCTTACTTCCAATCCTAAGGGCTCCAATAAGGCCGTTAATACAGTAGGGCAGGTATACAATAGTTGCTTCCCTATGGTTTTGTCTATTCGCCGGCTTATATAAATAGGATATCTAGTTAGCACCGGAATATAAAAGTAATTTAGAGAACAATAAGGCTAATATAGAAGGAACTGTAAGGAAATACTCGCCCCATACTAATAAGATAAAGAGGTCGTCTTAATATAATCCACTTAGTAACTCTTTCTAATAAAGCTTATTAACCCCTAGCTTACTCTATTAGGGGCAATAGAGAGACTAAGTAGCTTAGTTAATTAACTCGGCTATAGGCTTAGCCAAATTAATGAGAAAGTTAGCAGCCTTAAAAAAAGTAACTGCTACGTTATAAGTTATCTAGGGAAGGTTAACAATTAGATTAACAGTCTAAGAAGTAACTAGGGAGAAATAAAAGATACTATTAGGTAGTTTTAAAACAAAATCTACACTCTTAAGGGAGGTAGTAATAAAACTTTAGATTACGGAGATAAATAGGTTATAAAGGCTAGGAATAAGATTACGGCAAAGAGGAAAAGGGTACACTTAGCCTTGGGATAGAGAAGTCTGCAGAATTAAGGAGGAAATTTATTAGCTTAAATAGTACGCTCTTTAGTTATTTATATTGTTTACTTATTAAAGAAAATTTATTAGATTTAAGCTAGAACTAGCCCTGCTCTTTATAGCAAGTATTTACCGCATTTAAATACTTAATTAGTAATAAGTTAGCAGATCTAACTAAGCTTAGTGTCTAAAGCGAGCAGAACTACATTCCCCTATTATATATTTAAATCTAGTCGCTCTCTACTAACGTCTTCTTTATTAGTAAAGGATAGAATTTGTTTTTAAAATAAAAGTTAGTTTGTGGAATAATAGAAGAAAATAAGGGTTTTTAGGTCTTGAGGCTATAAAGGCTAATCTATAGATATATAGATAACTAAATAACATTAACTATTACGCCGCGCTATAACATATATATCCGCCTAGTAATGCCGCCATAATCTATTAGCTTTATTTAAGGTCACTAAATGCTTTTAAAAATTCTTGTTTGTAGCTTACTTTAACCTTAACTATACTTTCTACTTTAAGGAATAAGAAATTTCTTATAAAGATTTTCGCAATCACGTTTATCTCTTTTAGCATTTATTAAGGATTAAGGCGTTAATTAGGATTTCCTTAGCTTAGTATTATATTTCTATATAGTTGCTTCTATATTAAGAATCTCTTATTATTATCCGTACGTAAATAAACAAGTTCTTATATATTAGATTAAAGTTGGAGACTCGCTTATAGTAAGCAAGCTTAATAAGTCCTCCACCTTTATATGCTCGGCAGTAATAAGTTAGCTACCCTATAACTCGCTTAGTCCTTAAGGTCGTTGCTTTATAGATATCTTAGAATTAACCTTCGTTAACCTATCCTCTTTAACCTAGTTAAAATATGCTAGAGTCTTCTTAACTAAAACAGGATAGAACCTTTCCTTTAAAACAGTTAGTATATTCCGTATAATAATAGAGAGAAAAGGGCCTACTAGGTCTTATAGGTTTGGAGGCTATAAAGGTTAATCTATAGATATATAAATATAAAATCGACCATTACGCTATATAAGGATATAGTAATCTACATTAAAGTGTTACTTTAATCTATCGGCCTTTTCTAAGAAGGTCCCCTTTTACTTTTAAAAGTTCTTATTTATAGCTCGCTTTAACCTTAATAGTGATCTTTACTTTAGACATATAACTATAATAAATAATTAATGGCTTAGTAGCTCTTTAGTGTTTTTATAGAATAACTAGGGTATAGGTTAACTCTGAATTTTATATTAATAAGGCGGGAATATTAAGAATAAATATAGGATATATCCCTTAATATTAGCCTAAGTTATAACTCTAAGAACTAAATCTTATTCTAAGAACTAGGTCTAATTTTAAAGACTATATTCTAATTCTAAAGACTATATCCTAATTCTATTTTTAGGAAATGGGCCTATTAACTATTAGGAACGCCTGCTAAGCTAAATACACTAAATATAGCTAAAAAGGTAGACCTACTTATTTACGGGCAGTTAGTAATTCTGCCGCAACACTTTAGTAGTTAAGGTTTTAATATTCTTAAAATCGCGTATAGGCTATATATACACAGCTAACGACGGTATAAGGGATAGTATTAAGCTAAGCAGCTTAATAGTCTTAGGAGGGGTAAGTATAGGGCTATTTTTACCCTAGCTTAAATCGCAACCTGACCCTAAAGCTAAGCCCCAACCCTAGCCCTAGGAGACAGCCAATTAACTATTATAAAAAGGGCGCGATCTTAAAAACCGGATCCGGTTTTAAGAAACTGTATCCTAATTTTAGGAAATAGGTCGATTAACCGCTATAAAGAGAGGTTAACTATCTATATCTGGCATATTAGGTTTAGCTTATTTTAGAACTAGCTACGTAATTATACATAGGCGCTTATATAACCCCAGTTAACCCACTCTTAGAAGCCCCACTATATTAGAGCCTTACACGTTACGGAATAAACTAAAACCGGTTATTATGGCTTAGTATTTAACTAAGCCCTATAAAGCCTTAGTCCAAGCCACGTTAGGTTAGCTTAACTTTTTTACACCTAATCTTTAATCTTCTATATTCGCTCCTACCTTACTTCCTTTCTTACACTTTTCTCCCTAGTTATTTCCTTATTGTAAGACGCGCTTAATATATTTTCAGCCTCCCTATACTTATTTGCCATTATATCGTCCTTATATACTAGCCTCTTTAATCTCCCCTCCTCGCCTACCTACCTACCTACTACGCGGCCCTCCTAACATAGCTCTTAGCGCGTTTACTTATAATAGTAAATCTCTCTAGATTAGAGATAATTAAAATAAAGCCTATTAGGGAAGGACTAAATAACTTTTATAATTTATTTAACTTAACTTATTAGGATCTAAGCATCCCTAGCTTTTTAAACTTATTGCATTAAATAGGCAATAAAGGTATTTGTTAATTTATCTAATAAGTCCCCTCTAACACATATAGGGCTTAAAAATCTTATAATTGATCTTATCCTAGCATTACAAAACCTTCCCGCTACTCGATTACTACTATCTAGCGCTAGCTATAGCACTCTTTATAGTAACCTTCTCTAACTTAGCTCCTTAGTTAAGTCTAACAACTTTAATATTAAACGGTTTACTCCTCTCCTAAAAACAGTTCTTAATCGCGAATTAGATAAGGACGTATGGAGTAATACTATTACTACCGCAACAAAGTCTACACCTCCCCCCCAACCGCTGCCATTCTATATTTAAACCCCACATCAATATAACACAAGTAGCTTCGTTAATTCGTCTAAATATAGAAAATACATAGATAATATTCTAAAGGAGGAGCTAGGCCCTCTTTATATTGGGATTCCTAACTTATATAAAGTATTCTTTAGGGGAGTAAAAGGCCTTAGGGCGGTAAGCGCCGCCGTTTTCAAGAAATATAGGAAAGGGGATAATCCGCTATACGCTAAGGGCGGCTAGCGTAACTAGCCTAAAAGCGCAGAGTAAGATAATGTCCTAAAGTGGTTTAATAACCTAATTAGATTATTTTTAGGCTTTATAAAGGAGCACGGGTCCGCCCTAAAGATATAATAAAAGCTCGTTACACACACTAAGCAGCCCTTATAAGGGTCTGCGGCAAAGCAAAAGCTAGATATTAGTTTTATAAATAATCTAATAGCCGGCGAAAGCTCTTAATGCCATTAGTTGTATATACTTATATTAGGAGAGCTAAAGAGTAATCTAAACACCAATATACCCTTATAGGTATAGTTTAATTTAGGGAAATATATAAAAAAAGTCTTCGCCGCTTAGGACACTCATTACTTTATCCTAGGCTTTACCCTTTATAGATCTATTATACGGTTATAGGAGTATAACCGGGTAGGAGGCATTATATTATTATTATTTAATATTAATAAAGACGGACTATAATTTACCTTAGCAATATTAGGATTTCTCTAAATAAATAAGAAGTAGCTTAGGTTTAACTTTACTATTCTAATATCGGATAGCAAACGATATATTAAGGTCGTACGTAACGGTTAAACTAAGTATCTTATCCTTAACAAACTTATAAAGCGTATACGCTATATTACCGGTTAAGCAACTACTTACTAGAAAGTACACCATAAAGGGACACCTAAGATACCCCTTATTATTAAAGACTCGTAGCAGTACCTAGAGCGCGAAGAAAAAAGTAAACTGCTGCTTAAAGCAACGGAGAAAGGAGTAGTTAACGTAGCCAGGTACTATTACTATAAGACTATTTATATAGGTAGACAAGATAATAACATCTTTAATATCTATAAGGGGCTAGATATTATAAAAGCGATAAACTATAAGCCAGAAGGCTTAATAATGCCTCTAAGATCGGCCGTAGCGCAAATTAGTACGAGGAAAGGCTGAAATTCTAACAGAAAGAGGTCTTCTAGCTATAGCGCCCTATTACCGCCCAGTAAGCGCCTATATTTGACCTCTTTAACTAAGTACTCTATTGTGTAGAATCGTATATATTAACGCGTTATTACTAGTAACTATAAGAAACCTCTTTATAAGGTAAGCTCTCGGGCTATAATACTTACTATACTAGAGGGTGGTATTAAAGGATACAAGTCTTTATATACGTAGGCTGGCATTATCTAATATAATATTTTAATAGGTAACCTTATAATAAACGAGGAAAATAACAATCCTTCTTAGCCGGCATTCTTAATTGACTTCAATCTCGCGATTAAAGAGAAGTAAAAAGGACCTTTAAAAGTACGGGGTAAGACCAATATAAGAGCATTTATAGCTATAGGAGTGCTTCTAGGCGAGAAATACTCCTTTAGGTATAATCTGGAGTCGTTCTTTTAGGTGCTTTTTTAGATATATATATACTATAACGGGCCGCGTAAAGATATCGGTCTAACTAAGTTTAAGCGTTAAAACTATAAAAATACTACTAAGTTAGCTAAGTTAAAATCGGGGCTAGTAAATAGAGAAGGGTATTTTCTTAATTATATAGCTAAGGTATTTACACCTTACTACTAGCCACTAGTCCTATAGGTTAATAAACTATAAAAGGTGGTTTTCCTAATAGATAAGAGGTAAGAGAAGGAAGATAAAGGGCTTTAGTCCTAGATAAAAAAGATTCTCTAGCAAGTATAAAAGGATTTAAAGGTACTAGCAGAGTAGATAGAATAACATTTTATTGTCTTATACTCTTCCACTATATAAGTGAAGTTTTACTAAGATTTGGGCAGGGGCTTATAGCTAGCGGCTAAGGCGTAGACAGTAATATTTGGTAAAATATATGTAAAATAGGGTAAGGTGAGTCGCCTAGGCTAAATAAACCTGGGAAAGTAAATAACTTAACTACCTTATTGTAATAATATGTCTCATTTTAACCATAGTATAGTTATAATTATAATTATAATTAGCCTTTATAAGGTGCGAATAACATCCCCTCCCCTATAAAGACGTCACTATATATTAGCATCTTCGCATTAGCTAGTCTACCCTATAAAGGGCTCTTATATCGATTTAAAAGTCAGGTAGCCTTTTAGCGAGTAGGATAGAGAAACTATTTTCCTAATCTCTCTTCTGGTTTCGCAAATCCTAAAACTATAATTTAGGAAATAGGATCTAGATTTATAAATTATAAAATCATAAATTAGGAAATAGAAAACTAATTTTAGAGATATAACCTTAACTTTAATAGCGCTAGCTAGGGGAGCGAGTAAAAGAAAGGCCCTTATTAAGCTAGATACCCGCAATAATATATAAAATAGGATAGGACAATATCTAAGTAATTTCTTCCACTAAACAATTTGCTATGCTCTTTAAACTCCTTATTAAAGCTATTACTATCACTCTTCTCATTTATATATTTATTATTTTATAGCTTAAAAGACTAAGAGAATATATGCATTATCGTCTATATCCGCGGATATTCTTTAGGACCTTTCTATTATATAGGACAAGGCACTCCTTTAAAGACAATCTATCTTCTATAGGACCGTCTAAGATGTAACCTTCTTAGTTAAGCGTAAGAGCTAGCCTATAACTTCTATTACTAGCTCTATAGGGGCTATAACACTTATAACTATCGGCTGTTAAATAGGGGACACCCGCCTACTTATAATAATAATCTAGAAAATAGTCCTCTAACGCCCCTAAATAAGGAGGACTGCCTAGACTTTATATTTAAGGATAAAGATAGGCGCTCCTATCTTCCTAAGTATAAAGGTTAAGGTTAAGTTTTTTAGGGACGTTAACGGTAAGTAGGTAATACGCGTAAACCTTTTATACTTTACTAATATAATAATAGTTAGCTTTAAATAATATTAGTAACAGTCTACAAGCATTTTATTACTCTTATGCTTTAGTTAAAGTGTTTTTAGTTATAGGATTGCACTATTAGATGTTTTTATGTCTATATAGGATACTTTAATAGAACTATTAAGAGATGCCTTTATAGACTTGCCTACGTGTCTCTTTAAGCATATTCTACTAATAAATAGTTAGGGTTCCTACTAATAGTAAATTCTACGGAAAGAGCGTAGGGTAACTCTTATTAGATATGCCTTATTTTTAAAAAAAACTAAAATAAATATAACTTTATATTGCCTAACTAACGAATTCACCCTCCTGTTTTAGTAAAACGGCTACCACGCTAAGGACTATACCGAGATTTTCTTCTATATCCTAACTATTAGCTAATGCTGTCTTTTAGTTAATTACTTATATAAAAACTATATATTAGCGAAACTGTTCTAGATGGCCTTTTAAGCTCCGCCTAATATATATTTACGCCACGTATAAAAATAGCCTTTAAATATTATAGACCGAAGATTTATTTTAAGTTACGGTAATACTACTTAATTAATTTAATTCTTCCTTAAACGGCGTATATAAGCCAAAACCCTTACTATAGGAGGAGTGCGAGCCCTAAACTTTATAAGGAATTTAAGAATATTAGCTATACCTAAAATAACGCTTACGCTACTTACCACTATGCGCCTATACTAGCTTAGTGCGTTAATATTAGCACTTACCTTAATAAGCAACTAAAGTATATCTATATATCCGTTGTTGGCCGCATAATATAGTGGTGTATTAGCGCCTTAATTAAATAGGCTTATATCCCAAAAGTTTCTCCCTAGATCCCTAATCTAATTAGCAGAGATATCCGTACCCTTATTAATAAGAAGTTAAACAGCGTTTATAAATCCCTATCTAGTAGCAAAATATAATAGTATAAAGCCGGAAATGTTACGCTTTAAGACATCTACTCCCGCCTTAAGCAGTAGCTTTATTAAAACGGTTTTTCCTTACCCTACTAAGAGGTGTAATAATATATTTCCGTAAGGATCTCTTAGGTAGATATTAACCCTTTATTTTTTTTAGTAAGGATTTAAAAGTAAATATATAATTATAAATAGCGGCCCATTCCAAAACTAACCCCCTTTTTCTTTCTCTATAGTAAAGTATAATGTTATTAAGTCTAGTTATTAAATAGCTAGAGAGCTTATAGGTATATATAAAAGCGATAAAATAAAGCTTACTTATTAGAGCTATATATATATAATTCGTTAACTAACTAAGTAAGCTTAAACTCGCTAAATTAAGATAATCTATAACTATAAAGAGGAGTTTTAAAAGAAGGTTAACTAGATAAAGGGCTACTATAGCTATAAAAGTAATTGTTACTAGGCTATTAACCTAGTAAGAGGGTTAACTTAACTTAATTAACCCTATAAGGAGGGGTATAAGCAGAGGTAGATATAGCAAAAAATCTTAAAGGTAGAAAATAAAGAAAGTTTAAGAGGGCCATAATTATATAAGAAGGTTAATACTAGAGCATTTATATGGAATCCTAAGCACTGCCTCTAATAGTATATTAATTCTCTTATATTTAAGGTATAGTTTTATAGAGTCTAGATTTTAATTTTTCTAATCCAGTATACGCTAAACTAAATTCTAAATTTATTTTCTAGAAAAATAACTTTAGAATCTAGATTTCGATTTATACTAATATGAATTTATTCTTTAAAAAAATTAACCTTTAGTTTTAAGGGACATAATAGATCCTTTAATTAAACTATAACAATTACCCTAGCTATATTTTCTATAAACTTATTTTTAGGAACCTAAAACTTAAGTATTTAGGCAAATTTATTAAAGGAATGAGAGGTAGGAACGGTTAGGGTTATAAAAAGTTTAAATGGAATTCTATATTAAGCAATATAATAATATATATATTTTTTACTTTACGGTTAAATTACTTCTGTAAATATAAATCTGGTTATTATAAGCATTAGTTTATTTAAAACTGTTCTAGCTATTCCTACTATTTACGTTTTAACGGAATGCTTAGAAAAGGCCTCTTTAGTACTTAATAATTAATGCAGCTAAATAGGGCATTTAAACCTTAAATTATTACTAACTGCTAAAGTGTTTTTAGAAGCCTACTAATTACCCTTAGCTTGCTTATAATTCCTCTAATTAATATATATACCTCCTTGTTTATACTTTCTATAGTAAAGTATATACGCCGTCTAAATAATAGGACGCCCTTTAGTATAGACTCTATATAAGCTACCGGCCGCCTAAAAATAAGGAAGAAGAAAGAGGTCCTAATAAGGGTATAATAAAGGTTCTCTCTACCTTAATAATTAAGAGTTAAACGGCAAAATATAGTCCCTTAATACTGGAAGTTACTATTAACAAAATAAGGTATATTATTAAGCTTAAGGTAGAAAATAGAAGTATAGATTAAATTCTTTACTAGGGTTACTTATATACTGGACGTAATGGAATTATATACTAATTATTTAAGATCCTTAAGTAAAGATAAATTATTAATATTTGGCTCCGGACCGTTAAAAAATATATTAAAACGATAGTATTGGCTACGTGCTTCCATTAGCACGCTATTATAGAACTTTTTTTATTCTCTTTCTCTATTTAAATTAGCCATAAATGCCTAGACTAGGCGTAAAATACATTAATCTATAACTAGGGATTATACTCCTACCTTATATTTATAAGCAGAAGAAGTGCTAGTCCCTAAAAAGAGTATAAAATCCAGTTAGCCCTTATCTGGCTAGAGAAATTAGTATTCCCAGAAAGTAATAAAATAAGGATTATTATACCTAAGGCTACCATCTTAGTAAGTACCTAGGTTGTTAAGTACTTTAGGCTTAAAATACTATAGAGCCGCAGATATGCAGGAAGCACTTTCCTGGCACAGTTAGTAGGAAACTTAAGTTAGGAAGGTAGGATTTAAAGACTTACGCTTTACTAATTAATATATTATACTCTAGTTGCTAAGCCTAAACAAGTTAGTACCCTTAAGTTAATATTAGTAAAATCGGATAAATAAATATCTTTAACCTATATACCGCACTCCTAAGGTCTTTATCCTCTATTATAGTTCGATATTAAATAAGGCATAGTTAGTCGCGCAGTTATCATTATCACCGCAACCTTTGTGTCGTTCTTTAGTAGATTAAATATTTTAGAAGAAATGCCTAGACTCTATTAAAACGCGCTCTTAATAGCAGATAAATTATACTAATAGTCTCTAACAAGAGCGCTAATAAGTCTTTAAAATCTTCTTATTAAGGAAAGGCGTCCTTCTTAATCTTATAGAAAAGTCTTTCTAGTAAGCTCCTTAAATCAACGGAAAGACTCTTAGAGATTATATAGCATAAAGTATATATTAATGCTAATTAGGCCGCCTTAAAAGTATATTAGAAGACAAATTGTCTAACTAGTAACCAATATGTACTAACTAAGGTCCTATAGATATAGTTAAAATAATCCCAGAGCAGGCAACCAAAATGCTAAACTTATTGCTTAATGTAATTAAGGAAAGTAAGAGGTATAACACTATAAATACCGCCTCTATCTATATAAAGAACACAAGTACTAGCCGTAGGTGGAATAAATTAGAAGCTAGATGTTTTCTAGGGTACCCCATAAAGTAAGTAAAAAGAAATAATAAACGTATACTTCTCCGACTTTAGTTTTTAACTAAAGGTCTTAATGCATATATTATAGACCGTATAGCCGCAGTTAAAGACCTTCTTAGGCATCCTTATTAGACAGTAAAAGCAAGATTTATAGCTCTTAAATAGTGCGAATTATAGCTAAAAGGACTTAAGTCATTAATAATATATAAGTAAGGCACTCTTTATAGCGGGCTATAATACTACTTTTATAAATAAGGCTTCCATTTCCTCTTAAATAGCTAAAATAAATTTTTATTGTATATCTTTATGGATAGTATAATTATAAATCGCGTTTCTGTAAGCGTTTATAAAAAGCGTATTAAAAATAAGCGACGGGAGGAAATCTACGCTGATTAGCTAAATAGTCGATTAGTATATTATATAACTTTTATAATAAGATCCTAGCGTGTAACTCGCTAGTAGTAAAGTAAAAGCAGTTAAAGGTACTATAAAATGCTATAGCTATACCTAGCTTAGCATTTTACAGATCAATTCTTATAGATGCTTTTAGAATTCTCGTATAATAAATCCTTAAAGATAAGATAACTAAATAAAATAGAAAGATAACTTATCCAAGCAAAATTTGTCTATTATAATTGTAAAAAGCGCTTTAATATAGCGCATATTAAAGAGAAATCTATTATATTGGCGGGCCTATATAGCCTCTACGGAGGTTAAAAGAAGGCGTTTGTGTAATACGGAGGAATAAATACTGTAATTCCATTTCTAATTTAATCTAAGGACTTAAATGCTGTAGAAATGGGCACCCAAGTCTTTTTTAATATTGTCTTCTTATTTATATTCCTTAACACTTTTTATAACTATTCTTATATTAGTCTAGAGCTTAGCTTCCGTAATAGATAGGTTAAATGTAATAGATAAAGTGTTAAGAACTATAAATATATAAGGAAAAGTAGATTAAGGGAGGCCATGCAGTGGAGGCTTAGTAGCTTAGTATACTAAATACTTTAATACACCGTAAAGCCCGCCTAGGTCCGAAGTAAAGTAATATATAATATTTAAAAGAGAAGCAAAGACGTAAGCAGAAAGAGAATTTACAATTTCTTTCGCTAAGCGATAGCCTAATTTTAACCATTTAATCTATTTTACTGTTTCGTACTTATTTTATAGGCTAGGTACAGAATTTAATAAACTATAATTATAGATTTTGGAGTTAATATATATTAACGGGCTGTTATCTCTTCGTGTTTTTAAGTCACTTTAAAGGTAGACCTAATAATAGGAGTTTATTAAAGATAAATTATTCTTCTTACTAAGGATTTGCCTAAGGAGCTTAGATTTAGTTTATCTACCAATTAGCATAATAAAGAAAGGAGTTACGTTAGGCTTTAATAAAAGAGACCTAAAAGCATAACAATAAACTCTTAGTACGCTCTTACTCCTTATATAGGTAATCCTTATCTAGGGTAGGTCGTTTATACTTAGGCGGAAAGAAATATAACTAGCACTAGCTTAAGTTCTACTGTTTAATAGGGACTAACGGCTATTTATATTTCCGAAGTAGGCCTATTATATTATAATCTTAGTGTTTAGTTACAAATTATGTATAAACGCTAAATCTAAATATCCCGATTATAAAATCTAAAATCTAGATTTTAGAATCTGGAATCTAGCTTAGCGTGGGCCAGATTAGAAAAATAAAATATACGGTTTAACATTTTAACCGTGCTTAGGAAACTAAATCGTAACTCTAAAGTTTAATTTCCCTAGAAAGTGGCAGCTCTGGGTATCTTCTTTTTAAGCAAGAATATAGCGTTTTAATACCCTATACAAGGAGTAGGCATAAGGAAGGGATTTATATACGCCATTCTTGCATTATCTATACGAGCTTATAGGATTCCCACTTCGCGCTTTATATCTCTAGAGCTCTTTACCTATTAACAATTACTACTACTTTAAAGCTCCTATATAGATTTCCACTTTAGCAGTAAGTATTCTCGCCGCTTAAGTATAACTACTTACTGTCCTAATAAACAGTTATAAAGAATGTTGCTACTTAATCTACTAAATAAAATATTATTATTAATAGCTAAGAACCTATAAGTAGAGGGATATATTAACGCTTTCGCCCGGACAAATAACCGCCTCTATAGTATTCTAAATCCCTACCTTTATCGCTATAATGTCGAACGGGAGGATGGTATAGCACTAATATAGGCTGCAAAATAAGGACAAGATGCAACTGCTTAAAAATCTCTTAAAGCTGCAAAAATTAGAATAGTAACTTAATATCAATACTACGGGCGTGCGGATTTATTATGGGCAGTAAGGAACGGATATAAATTAGTAATACGGCTGTTAATTAAAAGCGGACTTAGCAGTTTTAACCCAGAGGACTTTTCGTATAAGCTGTTATGCGCTATAAGGTTTAGGCAAATATTAGTAGTACAGCTACTCTTAGAAAGCGTTAATATAAACTATAAGTAGGAAAACGGCCGGATACCGCTATTACTAGCCGCAGAAAAGGGGTATAAAAATATAGTTTAACTGCTTCTAGAATATAAAAATGTTTATATTAATATAAGAGACCGCTTTAGTCGGATACTACTATTATAGGCCGTTAATTATAAGTATAATATAGTAGTATAACTTCTAGTTAAGTATAAGGGTGTTAATATTAACTTAAAGGACTCCTTAGGCAGAACGCTATTATCTATAGCTAAAGTAA
>Ga0307515_10001563_pt1 | contig 51111 bp, 41 predicted proteins | sample 17_EM_MG_FD_194513 | JGI IMG/M metagenome (GOLD analysis project Ga0307515, IMG submission 194513) | Populus trichocarpa ectomycorrhiza microbial communities from riparian zone in the Pacific Northwest, United States - 17_EM | ecosystem: Host-associated > Plants > Roots > Unclassified | place...
GTGCATGCTATTGAATCAAGTTTTGATGATCAAGTCAAAGATATCAGGCCAAATAATCTTAGATCTTTATCTGCTGTTTCTGGTACACACGTCAGCATGGTTTTGAATTTTGTACAGCACTCAGTTAATCACGGATGTACTATGTATTCACACAACTTGCACACAGTTTGATGATTGAGAAAACAAGAAATTCTTCTAGTCTATCTGTGTTAAAACTAAGGCAGTGTTTGGCATTGTTGTCGAAAATAATTTTGAAAAAATTTATTTATTTTTATTTTAAATTAATATGTTTTTGATGTTTTTAGATTTTTTAATATGTGATATCAAAATTATTTTTTAATTTATTTTTAAATAAAAAATATTTTAAAAAATAATTGTTATTTAACGCCGGCAGTAGACAAAAACACTGGCGGTAGACAAAGCAATTTCCTTTCCCAGCCTGACGAAAGTTTCTTCCTGTAGAAAGAACTAGGATTATTTCCTGCTATGCTGCAGGTCTAATAAAAACAAATCTAATGTAAAAAAATACTGTCCAATTCATGGTGGGCTTTTTATTATTATTATTAAACTCGGTAAGTCAAATTTAAAATAAATAAACTTCATATATATATAAATTTGTGGGATTTAAAACAACTTTTTTAAGTGATAATTAATATGTCGAAAAATAATATTATCATCGACCTAAAAATAGGCCACATCGAAAAAAAATGAAAAAAAAAATGATCATTGAACTACTGAAGAGTGAAAATAAGAACGAATAAAGCTTCCAAAAAAAACATAAAGTTTCCAAAAAAAAAAAATAAAGGAATGAAGAGAAGAAAAAACATCATACAAATATGTACCGTAGGATTCGAACCTGTGAGGGAAAACAAGAAGAAGCTTTGATTCCATTACTTTGACCAGTGGAGTAAATGAGCAATTAATACAAGCGTGCCCAGTTTTTATTAAAAACCTATTTGACATTTCACAAACAAAAGAGGCAGACGTGGTCAGCCGTAAAACAGATAGCGGCCACCGGTATTGCCGAAAAATCATGGGTTATTTTGGTTCCGTAAAAAACCTATTTTCATCGCATTTTTATACAAAATCACCTAAATAACACTTCTAGAATATAAAAAAAACCTATCAACGTAAAGAAACCAATTTGTTTTTGAAAACACTGGATTAGACTGGTTAAGATCTTTCTTCATCAACCCTAATCTATTTTTTTAGAAAATATTAAAATTAAAACAATCTTTTCTCATTGAATAGAAATAAAAAACATCAAAATTAATTTTTTTAGTGGACATAATTCATATGAACCGATAACTTTTTATCTCTTCGTTGGATTCCAATAATTTTCTTTATTCTATCTTTAACTCAGTAACTGAAAAATAAAAAAAAAAATTGAAAAAATATAAAAGTTAGACGATGGAATCTATATTTCACAGTTCAATCCCCATCATTTAATATTTCTTTCATTAAATAATTTTGACAAATTGGTTAGCAAATTAGAAGGATGCAATTGAAAAATAATAAGTTCTAATAACCAAATTAGAAAAGCCACAGCATTTAACTTTTAATTGCTACAGAGTATATGTTAATATTGTATGTATATGGATGTTTTTATAAAGTTGTATGACATGGAGCGGTAGAAAAGATTGAAGAAACTATACATACCAAACCTACTTGTAAATTCACAATACCAGAAGCCAAACAGCGGTCATGGCCAAATCAAAGATGACAATTTCTACCTGGTACCTAAAAATCACTATGAACAGTATATGCGTTCATGTGATAGAAAAAGCATAACTCTCAGAAACATCACGCCCCAGATTCAACTAGTAAATTCCTTTACCTCTGCTAACGCTCTATCTGGATGGTTACATGACTTATATTGTATTCCCTTCTGAGATAGCTGATCACATTGTCTAGCACCATGTCTGCATTTGCTTCGGGCATGATTTTCACATGACAAGCCAAGAGAATCTTGCCCACGGTAATGGCCCATATATGCAGTTCGTGGATAGCCATCACCTCCTCCATCTCCAGCAGACCCTTTTCAATCTTTGTAGCATCTATCTCTCTTGGAGTGCTCTCCATCAGGACTTCAAGTATGTTCCGTAGCATTTTGATTGTTGTACCCAAAACTATAACAGAAAAGATTAGGGTGCAGATCAGATCAATTATCTTCCACTCAGGCTTATACCATATAATTGCACCTCCGATCATTACCCCAATACTCTGGATGGAATCCCCAAGTACATGGAGATAAGCTCCTTGTACATTTATGTTCCTTTGCTTCTTTTCATGCATGGCTTCCCCTTTATCCAGCAGCGGCTCAACATGATCTTCATGAGCATGATGGTGCTCATTGTTCGAGTGGTCATGATGATTGTCATCATGTTTTAGGTGCTCCACGTGATGATGGTTATGAGTACTAACTGTGGTTCCATGGCTGTGGCCAGTCCCATGTTTGTGATCATGGTCAGGCCCATGATCATGTCCCAACACAAGAGCCATTATGATGTTCACCAGAAGGCCAAATGCAGCAACAAGAAACATAAGGAACCCATTTACCTCACTAGTACCATGGATGAGCCTAATAATGGTTTCATACACCAAAATCCCTGCAAGCAACCAGATGAGCTGCATGGAAACCAATGCACCGAGAATCTCAATCCTAAAAAATCCATAAGATTGGCGGGGTGTGGCTTCCCAGCCAGCTGCCCATAAAGAAAACAAGGAGATAGCAAAGCCTGCAACATCTGAAAGCAAATGTGCAGCATCAGTCAAGATTGCCAGACTATTAGCTTCGATGCCACCAGCTAACTCAGCACTCATGAAGACTATACAAAGTGCCACGGATATCCAGAGCTTGCGCATTGAAGCTGAACGTTCTTTGGCATTCTTGGAGTTATTTCCAGTATCTGAAAATCCACAAGGTGCTTCCCCGCATCCCTTGCTTCCTCCACTCATCTCTCCATCAAGAATATCCACGCTTATTTCAACTGGATGCCCATGCTGAGGATTTTGTGCTTCCATCTGAAAGTTCACAGCAACATCACGAATACCATATGAACTTTAACAGAACATGCCTAAGTATAAAGTTGCACGGTGTATTCTGTAATTGAAACATGGAAGAGTCCATATACTGTCCTAAACATTAGGAAACATGGAAGAGTCCATATACTGTCCTAAACATTAGCAGTGAATACACCATAGCTTGTTAGAACGAGGAATTTTGGTCCTTGTTAGTACGGGCAGTGCCCTAAGGTTTCTCTTTTGGAGAATTGGTGTTGTTTTAGGAGCACAAGATTATGTATTAATGTATTTGTAGTGGGCACGCTCATTATCTTTTCTCGCCCTTTTCAGTTTATTTTTAATGAATCTCGACTTATTAAAAAAAAAAAAGTTTATGATGAACCAACATACAAAAAGAGAGAGAAATGAAAGAACTGAAAGATGAACATTTCATAACTCAGGCACCAAAGGGAGAAATTCCAGGTTCAATATTCAACAAGTCTAATTGCCAAAACCTATAAAGATTATTTGATTGCATGGACTTGTTAAAAGTAATATTGTAATTCTGAACTAGTAACCTTACTCCTCCTCCTCTGGCCTTTTCAAAGACAGTGGTCTTAACAGAACTAGACCCTGAACTCTTAATGACAAGGCATGCCACCTTAAACAGGAATCTGATTGATTAAAATACAAATACATCATTGAAGTAGCGTATGTTAGAAATAACACCAATAACTTCACAGTAGAAAGAAGCCCACAGATATATTGATTCTGTAGAGTGTCACTCGTAACCCCCAATAACTTCACAGTAGAAATAAGCACAGAGATATATTGATTCCGTACAGTGTCACTCACATAGCCAGCCCAAACCAGTAAAAATCAAGGCATTTAGGGTGTCAGAAGGCCACTAACTTCAATTCAGAATTTCAGACGGACTTAGAAAGTTAAGTTAAGTTCACAATGTGATGATCACTAGCTAAACCTGCCAACAGCATAACATTCCCTGCCCGCAATCTAAGCTGTTTGATACAAAAGACACCACAACCTGCTCAACGACAATTAAAAATATAAACAAGTTTCAATTTTTTTTAATGCTCGTTCAAAATCCATGAAAGACGGTAATCAGGAATTAGCAATTTAAGTTCACAAGCGAAGCACCTAAAATTCACAGGGAAAAATTTGCCGCGCATTTAACATCTCTAATGGAAGATTAGGAGAAAAAAGAAAACCGCAGAGTAAAGAATGGAGATCCAAGGACCAAAGCCATAAAGGAGATGAGCTAATAGTTTAGCTTTCAAGGCACTCGAACTTTATTAGTCACAGGAAGCCAGCAATGCAACGAAGAGCCTAATAATTGAAGGAAAACTTTATCACCCAACACACTAAGGAGCATCGCTTAACAACCGGAGAATCAGAGTGAATCTTACTATAAGAAGCAATACAAACCCATATTGTACAAAATTTAATACAGATCTCAATCTCCTAGAAAGGCTTTTCGATTGAATCGTTAGGATAAGGATCTAGTGCAATCAGATCCATGCTAATCAAAACCAAACCAAAAACCAGCATATACACCAAATTTATTGGTCTTGAAAAGTGAGAACTGCCCAACAGGGAAACAAGAACAATTAAGATAAGTAGCAAAACACGACTGGCTGGCTGAATCTTTCTAAACTAAAACGTCAAAAGATACTAATTATACACAAACTTAAACCCACAAGTCCAGAGATTATACTTAATGAAAAAGAAAGAAGGAAAAGAATACAGCAGCAAGCAATTAGCAAATACATCAATGCCATCCAACCTATATAGTTATGAAATTGACATTTTAACATAAACAGATGAATTGAATTCAAAGAAGAGGTGTAACAAGCAAGGAAAAAACATACCTTGAATCAATAAAAAAACAACGGGTCTTGTTCTTGAATCTTTCTTGCTTCTACCATCAAATAAGCCTCTCAATCAATTCACATGCGTATCTGTCCTTGCCTATTTATGACCTCCTCCTCCCTTCCATCCAGCATGTTGGGAATGCGAAGTGGGAACCCATCTTGTGTCCATCTTCCAATTCTTTTTTTATAATACTACATTGCCCCTTCCAGATACATCCTTCTAGATTCCAAATCCACCCCAGCAGGATTTTATTTTTTATTCCTTAGTTACAAATTTAAAAACATTATTTTTATATATTTTTCAATTGAAAAATATCATTAATTATAATAAAAAAAACACAACATCATCTAAGTCAATTCTAACAAGTCAATACTTTAGTCCGAGTTGATAAGTTATTATTATTATTATTATTAAAATCATATTTCAGAAGTTAAATATTGGATATCCAGGCTAACAATAGACATGGACACATTCCACTCCACCCCAGCAGGATTTTATTTTTTATTCCTTAGTTACAAATTTAAAAACATTATTTTTATATATTTTTCAATTGAAAAATACCATTAATTATAATTAAAAAAATACAACATCATCTAAGTCAATTCTAACAAGTCAATACTTTGGTCCGAGTTGATAAGTTTTTTTTTTATTATTATTAAAATCATATTTTAGAAGTTAAATATTGGATATCCAAGTTAGTGATGGACGCATGACTTGAATTTTGGACCGCATCCACCTCGAATAAGATATTTAAAAGTACATGCATTCTAAATTTTTCTTAAATAACTCTAACTTTTTTTAAATTAACTTCTTATAATTTCATGATTAAATATCTTTACTGCTTTCACATCCTTGCCGAATAGATGCTAATTTGGATATAGAAAAATCTTGGAGTGCAGGGATTTAGTTAGGAAGTTTAGTTGAAAAGGAAAGGAAAGAGTTGACTAGTAGTTGAGATATTAAAGTTGGTATTACACGAAAAGTAGAAAGAAAAGATCTACTTTTCAAGAAGAAAGAGAGAAAAAGGATTCGAGGACTTGAAAAGGCAGAGAGATGAATGAGTTTTCGAGCCCAAATCTGAATAGGCCGACTACACTAAAGCCTCGATTTTGAGATTCTGGACAATGTTTCATCTAAGCCCGTGCTTTGGGTCCACAACAAGCCCATTGGCATTTTCATATCGTCGTTGCTAGAGAGATTGAAATGGATGGACAGCACAGGTGACCAATGGCCATGTCCGCACGCCTGCAGGCCTACCTTGATGTTCTTATTTCTATCCATTCATCACAGACATTTAGTTGCACGTAAATGCAACTCTCCTCTTTCTTGATATTTTTCCCCTTAAATTCAAGTATCTTTAAGACAACTTGATCTCGATTCACAGCTCAGTCATGATTCTCCCCTCCAATATTCCATGAATGTATTCACAATTTGCCCAGATAACTAGCTGTATGTTTATCGTAGTGTCTTGGGATTTGAGAAGCCGTGGAGATGCTGCCTGACTGGTAGGGATGATCCCAATGTAACTAGGGAGCTCCTCAAATTATAAATGCAGAATACTTTACGATTCTTAATTCAAAAAGCTGACAAATGGGCGTCTGATCCCTCTTTTCTTCCCCTTCCCAACCTTTTTCTTTTTGAATCTTCTTTTTTTCTTTTTGAATCTTTTCAGCAGCCCACTTGCTGCAAGCTCTTAATTTGAGAGAGACAGCCTCCACTTTTGAATGGGTCTATTACATTGGCAGGATCTAAAGAAGATTGGTGATTGATTTACAAGCTGATCCCCAACGCTTCTGCATAATTACTCGATGACGCATATGAATTTCAACCTGTTTTCTATTAAAATTAATTTATTTTTTTAAAATTAAATTTTAAAGTTATTTTAATGTAGTTGTTAAATAACCGGTAAAAAATATTTTCGCAGCTAAATTGTCAAAGCTATGAATCTGATACCTGTCCATCAATATCATTTAAAGAATCAAGTTTGCAGTAAGTAAAAGATCTATAATTGAGCCTTGAGAGATGCGATGCCCTATATGAGGGGGGTGTCATACCCCACTGTATATTAATATTCTTTGTCAACTAGTCATAAATGTAAAGAAAAAAAATACAAATTCGTGGAGTAAAAAACAAACTAAACTAAGATCTCTAGGGCACGCACCTGGCTAGCAATATACAGTGTACAACACAAAAGGGCACATAAATAAGTTCCTCTTTAACTTGTCGGTGAAAATATTTCGTCTCACTTTTGAAGGAAAGCACATTTAGTCAACGAGTGAGGCATCCTTCGCGTCTTTTATCACACTGGAGTATTCAGTGATAACGCCGTACTCTGGACCACTGAAAGGGAAGTATTTTTGCTTGGACAGGTATCGATCGTTTTTTAAAATATTGTTTTTTAAATATATTAAAATAATATTTTTTTATTTTTTAAAATTTAAATTCCACACTATCATATCAAAACAATCTAAAAAATTAGCTTATCCGATAACTGTATATAATCTGAACTGAAATCAATCCATTTATATACATATTTCTAAGTTTAAATTAAGGAGCACAGCAAAATCAGATTGATTTTGCTACCCAGTTTCCTGGTGCCATCAGTGGTTAGACCATGCACGGCCTCATCACAGATATTCCACAGTTTTCTGTTTTCCGGTGAGAGCCCTACTGGCTTTTGCATCCCCAGTCCTCGTTCATGTCATAAACTGATCAAGTACTATATATATGTCCATTTTTTGAAGAAACTAGTTCAAATTAATTTACCCTCTACAAGTTTCAGATATATTCACTTGTTTCCCTACCTTAAATCTACTATCATATCATAAATCGTAACAGATTTCTTTTTTTCCTATCCCTCGTCCCTGATTCCTCACTTCTTGAACAAAATATATTCCCTCAGGACCAAGGAAGGAAAGAAGCTTTTCTTATCCACATTTTGACTCGTTCCATATTCCGTTCGAGCACATATATATACGTGTTATATCCGAATCCGATCATGTGCTAGTTATCAAATCCAAAGCGGGTCGAAGTAAATATTAATTATCATGGTTTATTTAATCTGCTGTGCTAAGAGTTGACACCATTAATGGACAAATGGCTTCTCAGTTTGGACATCTATATCAGATACTTTTAGATGGTAAAGACAAATGGTGCGTGTTTGGCTGCTGGAGAGCCATGCGTCTCGTTTGTTTTCACGCCTAGTGTGGCGTACGTGATTAAGTTGAAATTAAGCAAAATCCTTGTAAAATATAATAATAATTATAATAAAAACCAGAACGAAATTAATTGACAAGGAACAAACACATCAATGCATAGCCCTTGTCGGCGTAAGCAATGAGTTCCAGAGAAGGAAAAAGGGAAAAAAAATCATTTTTGTTGTTTATGATCGTCATGATCTAACCATATATAAGCCAAGGCATGGAGACAGTACTGGACTAGAACATGACATTCTCTGAGGCTGGACTTTGATCTGCCATTCATATTACAAGTTAAAACTTCTAAGGAAAGTAAAAAGGGAAAAGAAAAAAAGAAACAACACTTAAACCCACATAAAGAAGGAAAAGAACCAGAAGCTAGCTAGCTCATGGCCTTACACAGGCTTCATACCTATATAATTAACTTCATATGTCAACTTTACACTGTGGAGACCCAAGCAAAGGCACTGGCCCTACAAAACCCTTCTTCAAACCCACCACGATATCACACTTCACATAAACTCCATATCTCCCAGTCTTTATGCCCCCAGCCTTCCACCTCAACCTGCCCAGCAACACCACCCTCAACGCCACAACCCCATATGCCTCATCCCTCACCAACCCATCTGAAACTTCCACTGACACCGGAACCCCTGCCCCGACAAGCACCGGAGACATGACCACTGTGCTCTTTTTCTCTTGATAAAATGGAGGCAATAACAGTGGGGGAGTTATCGCTTGGTTCCTGTATGATACATAAGCAGTGAGTTTATCATACATGATCGAGACCCTCGTGTTGGGGTTTCTAGTGAAAATAGTGAACTGCATGGAGGTTGAAATGAAAGGTGGGGATGTTGTGTTAAGGTCGTATACAGCAGCCCCAACTACAGTGAACCGGGGCTTGTGGGGCCTGTAAATTAACCAGACTATGAGAACTGCAAGACCTGCTAAGAGAAGGAAGGTGGTGATGAATGTGAAGAGAGCATGGCGTGGGTTTTTATGACCAGCGCCTTTCTCTTTCGTTGCGAGTAGGTGTGGGTTGTTTTCTTTTCGTTGGTGCTCTTTTGCCATGAGAAATGCGATTTTATAATATCAGGGTGTTCAATGAGTATATATAGAAAATACAGAGAGAGGAGGGAATTAAGGAGAGCGTGGGTGGTGAAGATGACGAGTGTGTGTGTGTGTGTGTGTGTGTGTGTAAGATACAAAGAAAAAGGCCGAAGGAGAAGAATGTACGTGACAAATGGAACAAAAATTGAAGAGGAAAGAAAGGGAGTTGGGTCACTTGGAACTAAAGTGATCTTTTTTTCTATTTTTATATATTAGGTTCTCTTGTTTTTCTTTTTTTCTTACAAGTACATGTCATAAAAATAATTGAAATGTTATTTTTTGTTTCTTTAAATTGCTTTACAAAGTTTTGATTTGAAAAAAACATGTTTTCATATAAAAAAATGAATATCGAAAACAGAGTCTTGACTAAAGAAGCGTACTTTTTTCTACTGAATTTAAATTATTTTAATTCTTACAATTATTTAAGCTTTTTTTATGCTGTTAATAGAAAATAATTTCTTCATAAAAAACTCATACAAAAAGAAATCTTGGATGAAGGAATGCATTTTTTTAATCTAGAATCTTGATTGCTTGAGTTTTAAAAAATATTTATTTTAATAACCTGAAGATTAAATAAAAGCAACTCTTTAAAACGGAGCCGCGGCATTATGCGGGAAAGAACACTAGTAGATATCTAGTAGTGCCCCATCTCAACAAAATCACCAACATAACAAAAACCAAGAGGTGAAGATAGCGAGCATCTCCCCTCCCAATCTTTTCCAATATGGATGAAGCCAATTTCCAAATCTGGATCGATACAATCAGTACTCCTCTCTGATGATTCTTTTCGTTTCATTAACAACAATATCCGGGCCCCCTCTTTAAACTTGTCATGGTTTATTGGTATATGTTTTTAATTCTCTGTTATTTCTTAAAAAAATATAAATAAAATCATATTCTGTGATTAATTAATATGAAAGACGAGATTCATTTTGTTTTCCATGTGCATGCCAAATAAAAGACACCTAGAATTACACTGAAATCAGATTTCAACGGATCTGGGTCAGCCTAAATACACTTCCAGTGCATCATTTCCTTTCGAGCACCACTGATAAATCTTCACGTCATCTCCCCTCCAAAACTTATGCAGAAGTAGGTTTTCCAAGATTCTTCCCCGTTGCACACTTGCTACATGAAACAAGGCAAATTATAGGAAACACATACAGCCTCCCTGGCCATTTCTGCACTAAGCGCGTGGTACACGCATCCATTTTAATTAATATAGGAAAAAAAACACAAGGGAAATCTTCTATAACTTTTGTCACCAAACCATATGATTTGGGCACCGGGCCCCAAAATAAAACGAGAGATTAAGAACAGGAACTCTGGTCTATCCGCAAACCATAGAAAGGCAGTAGCACTAATGACAGTTCCTTCGCCGACATATGGATAAGTCTTGTCTGCATGAAAAAAAAATAGGTGGCTAAGCTCTACCTTTTCTACGTGCTTCCTCTTTTCATAGCTAATGCCTCGTCAGATATCCAACATCCAACAGACCAAGTCCCTGTATTATGAGGCTCGGGTCCATGCTTACGTCATTACTCGCCCCTTTTTTTTTTTACTTGGCACGTGAAGCATCTGATATCTTTCTCCTCTCTCTCGCAAAAATATCTACACACGAAGGCAATTGCAGCCATTCATGATATCATCCCCCAAGAAAACCAAGTGACTATTTGCATCCTTCCCAGCCACGATCCATGGACTCTTGATTCAGGAATTTTCCCGGGAGTACTTAACTTGCTCAACTGTGACACATGCATAATCTGGATTAAGCATCCATAAGTTACTGTTGTTGATAACAGAGCAGTCAAGATAGCCAGGGGAACGAATGCCCCAATCAGATAAAACCCCAAATGGCAAGATTACTGAGCCAAATGAAACATAAAGAATAGCAATAGCATCCACTTTCTCCTAATTGATTGATCAACAGAAGTTTATCTACAAATCTCACCAGGAATTCAAACATATTTTATAGAAGAGCAACAGAAAGCAAGGTTGATGAGTACATAAATTTTCGACAGACAATGTGGAAGCTGCTCAGCAATCATATGATACAATACTGACATAGCTAACTTAATAAACAAGCCCATTTTTATACTATCAACGCAAATTACCACGATATTAAAGCTCTCTAACTACTATGAGTCAGTCATCTACTGAGCAAGCAAACAAAATAACCAGAGTAGAAGAGGATTCAGATAGCCTTACCCCATAATTACAAGTCTACCCTTTCAATAGACCCAAAAATTACAGTTAGAACCATACTGTCATTAGACCCAAAGGCAAAGAAGCTTGCAAACACATTCTTATCTCACCATGGTCATGCCATAATTTCCAAAAGTTCAAGGCACATGATAGCAATAAACAGGCGTGTGATGATGAATTTCATGGTCAACCATTAGCAATTGGGGAATCATTTTGCACTTGACGAACAAACTGTCCTTTCACCCGAGGACGTTGCTCTGCCAGTCTTTTCCGGCTTTGGTATCGAACCTGCAGGTCAAAGAAAGTACATGTTTAAGAATTGCAGACAATAGCATACATGTCTCGGTATGTGATTTTGCTATCCTCACCACAGGCAATAACATATCATTCTTAGCAGCTGAATGCTAAGATTTCCTGTCTCTGTCCATGATATATGTGCTACAGTTCACTTGAAATTGAAATTACCAAGCTAGTTCAAATTACTCATGGCAACATATGTAAATCAGTAATAGGAAGGGTTGACGAAAGGATGACAATTTAAAGTAATGATCATGATAAGATACGACAGCTATATGACACGGGTCCAGAGCAGCTGTTGATGGAATCACCTCGATGCACATGAGCACAATATCTGCCTACGCAATAAGTAAGCACATACCTTTTTCTCATAGCATCGATCTTTCCGCTTCAGTCGGAACTTTGTTAGAGCAGCTTCTCTTTGGCTGGAGCGAAGGGAATCTATCCCTCTAAAACCATCACGATTGAAGTTGTCCCCATCATTCAAATTCTCTTGAGCCATGGCCTTCTCTTTGGCATTTCCATCATCTCTACTGCCAAAGCTTTCATATGCACTGCTCTTATTATGATTGATAGCACCATTACATAAACCACCAGTACTCTGACCAGCAGCAGGTGAGTCATGTCTCACTTCATCCACAGGTCCCTTATTGTTCTGCTGATGATCATTTTGGTCAACAGAGTTGTAAGTAGTTTCATCAGAACACCTGTGATTTTTCTCAGAATCATGAATATCAGGATTTGAATGAATTGAGGTACTAAGAGGATATGGAGACTGTTGCCACCCAGCAAGTTTGGGACTCCATGCTGCACTTGATTGAGTATAATATAGAGGGGAGAAATCATGACCGTATTCGGTAGATATATTGTCGAGCATTCCCCTTCGAACAGGAATCAATCCATGTCGAGGGCTTGGATATGCTAATTCAGCCTTCCCAGATTGGCCAATGATTGGAATGGTCATATCTTGATTCCCACTCAAAGTGGCACCATGTCTCTGAGAAATAGAATTAATGTTTTGAGCATGTTGATTGGATGACAGCTCAGGAGACTTGCTGGCTTCTTCCTTGGAATCAGAACCATTACTGGCAGATGCTGGAAAAGGAGGTTGCAATGTCTTGCTATTGTACCTGCATAGAGAACCTATGAGTTAATCGAAGTAGCATTACGCATGTGATCTTTTTAAGAGTTAAAAAAATTAACTCGCATAAAAATTATGCAATCAGGGGCCTGATACCACTGTTTTTTCGTATCTTTTTTTTTAAGAGAGAAACATTAGACTTTAGCTCAAGACTTCATCTCTCTTGCTTTGCAAGAAAACCAAAGAAGCTACAAGCCCATTGGTTAAAACAGAAAACACATTGGAAAAAAATTGTAAAGCACAGCTCTTGTTCTTTAACGGATCAATTAAAGTAGTAGATAAAATTATGTAATTTTGAACCTTTGATTCAACATTTGAGGAGCACTCCTTGATAATCTAATCTCAATATTGACCTACGAAAATCAGAACCACCTATACCATCACGTCCACTGTCCCAGCACCCCTGCTTCTTCCTTCATCAATACATCCATGCCTAATATCTAATTTTCATGAAGAAAGATAGACATGCTTTCATGATTTTAAACTTAAGTTTGAGACGGAAAACAATATGCTGGCGACAAGTTATATCTAATTTTCAGCATTCCAAGTTTACTTGTAAGGTTATGGGCTACAAAAACTTACCATGAGAAGGCTGAGGCATGGGAATGCTTCAGTGCATGTCTTTCATCTACCCCCTGGTTCTTTGAGCTGCTGGGATACAATCTTTTGAGAGAGAGTTCAAGCTGTGGAGCAAATTCGAACTTGTTTGTGCCATAATGTAAACTAGAGTGTACATATGTGGTCTTTGGACCATTATTTAAGGTACCAATCAAGTCAATGGCTCCACTTGAGGATTCAAAAGGTACATCATCGCAGCCAAAGGAGCTATTAGCAAGCCCCCTGTCATTTTCTGGTCTCGAATTTTCATCTTGAATTGCTGACTTGGCACAAGCGTGCTCTTCTAGCAGTCTCAAAGAAGTTGGATTATAAGCTCCACTGCACGGTTCTCCATCTGACTCCATTCGGTTCGGCCTTTCTGGTACAAATACTGTGTCAGATGTCCATTTGTTAAGTATTATTGAGCAAAGAGAGCACAGTTTTCAAGCAGTTGTAATAAACGATAAGTAAAACATTGCAACAGAAACGTGAGACATACCTCCAGTCTTGTTCTCAGGAGTTACAGGGCTTTTATCTAATTTGGCACACTCTTCGAACTCCTCTCTATCTGTGTTGCTCAGATTTGAAGCACTCCTATACTTCATCTGTGAAAGTCCCTGCATATTTTGCATGTGAGCACTCTCAGCTTCCAAGCAAGGGGTCGTACAAGAGCTCTGCACAGGAGGTGGCAAAACATGCAGTTTCTATGTGATATTTCATGAAGCCAACCTAATCTGGAAAGAGAAATTTTCCTCACTCTACAAGTGGCCTACATGATTTTTGTCATGGATCCTGGATATACCTGTATCTTACTGCTTTACAAGGATTGTGCAACTGATGAACCAAAAAGAATTGGGGAACAAAGAGGAAAATCAATTGATTCTCACCAGATTATTTGGAAATACATTTGGGAAATTGGCAGGTCACATCACAAGAATAAATTCAAAGGCACAGACTTTATAGCCCTACAAGAATGACATCGAAGTGATCTAATACTCACTTGGGCATCACACCCTTTCTCGCTGCAATCCTTATTTTTCCGCGAAGACATCACAGAGTCACTCGAACCATTGCTTGCAGCGTTGATTTCAGATGAGGCCTCGACTTTATGCAAGTTTTGAGGGATTTGTCCAGCACTTAGCTGATAAAGAATTAAATTAATAGACTTCCATTAGTAGTATGCTCTTGAACCAAAAAGAACAAAACAAACCAAGAGAATGAAAAGGATGAGCTTGAAAGTAAAACATACAGTTTGCCTCCTCCAAACATGCTGCCACAAGTTCCTCAATTCATTCTTCCTAACAGGCTTAATGAGAAAGTCAGCTGCTCCTTTTAACATGCACTTCAGAACCATGCTAATTGAATCTTGTGAAGACATCACTGTATGTTTACGATGCAAAGAAATCCTAACATGTTAAGCACTACGCCAAACAAAAAATCAAGGTACTAAAGTAAACAAAAACATGATTTTGACATACTTATGACAGGAATGTTTTTGCAAACAGCATGCTCCGTGACCAAAGTAAGAAGTGCATATCCTGATATTAAAGGCAGCTCCACTTCAGTTAATATGAGATCTATGTTATGAGGTCCACCCTTCAAAGTCTCCCATGCCATTAATCCATCAGGAACAGCAGCAACTACTCAGAGAGAAGAAAAGAAAGCGTACATTTTCAGTCGAAGTAAATGATACAAAAAATTGAACTTATAATATATATTTTTTTAAGTTTCAAATAATACTCGCAGATTAAGAATAATGCCCAATTACATCGTATAGGTAACAGAGGAAGCGGCAAAGGGGAATCAACAAGTTACAGAGCAAAACAGTAATGCGTCCAGAAACTGAGAATAGATATATCCATTCAGATTACAGAGCACGACATATATTTTTCCATCAAGAGCAGCAAAAACAGTAATGCTGACTTATTCAACCAAGAATGATGCGTAGATGTATAACTGATATATTTAAGACACAAATTCCAACTCACTCACAAAACAGAAACGCAAATTCTTTTTCTTTTTTGGATCAACCATAAAAATCAGCAAAAACAAGTCCAGATGATAGTGCAGCCACGAGAGATTGACAAATTTATATCACCAAAAAAATCAACTTGTAGTCTACTTAACAAAAATAAGATGATCAAGAACAATAAAGAAATGAGAATTGAATCCGGGTAAAAGAAAAAATAAAAAATGATACAACTAAAGTCAACGAAGAGGGAAAAAATGAGGAAATCAACCACCTCTGTAACTGCATTTTCGGAGAAGAGCAGCAATAATCTGACGAGTAGAATCATCAGCTTCAACCAAAAGAACGCTGAGCACCATCCTTGGTAGAAACTTTTCCCATCGAACCACCTCCGATGATCCAATATCCTTCTTCTCTGTCTCTAACTCCACCGCCATCCCCTCCACCTCTTCACTGCTGCTACTCACCACAACCTCACCCATTCTCAAATACGCTATTACTCGCAGAGAAAACAAAATCTGAACTTAAAAATCAACGCAACAAACAAACCTAATTTCTGCAGAAAATTCAAAATGAAAACAGTAGTCCGTAGTCGTGGTAGTAGCAGGAAGGAAAAGAGAGGAGAGAGTGTGCTAAAACGAAATTAACCTCATCCTAAACAAGATAGTAAAAACCGCCTCTTGATTTCCAACTTTCACTCACAGCCGCGAAAACCGCGAAAAATATCTTCTTCACCAGGAGGATTTTCTTTTCCTTTTATTTCGATTGTGTGTTTTGGTTTAGTTTTTTGATTGAGGAGATCTGAGGGTCAATCAAAAGGTATGCTGCCGTTGGCTTGTGGTTGGTCTAGCTGACGTGTCATAATATGGGCCACTGTTTTTTATTTTTCTGGTAGGGACGGTACACTTATGATGGTATCTGGTGGGGTCCATGACTGAACACGTGTTGCGTAGTTATGGGATTGTTGGAAGAGGATTTTCTTAGTGGGGTTACCACGTTGGCCTAGTGAATCACAATTTGACATCTCATGGTGGAGAGATCGACACGTGGAACATTCAAGAGAATACTCTTTGTGGCTTTCAACTTAAGTTAGTGGTGACTTTAATTTTTAATTTTTAATTTAACTCTTTTTTTTTCTGTACATGTGCCTTATCTGTTTATATTTGACAAAAAATATCTCATGATTGATGATGTGAATACTAGGTTCCGCTGAATTACCACCACCACCCATTGTTTTTAAGAAATTTTAGTTTAGTTTATTAAAAATGTATTAAAATTCTTTTTCATCTTTTGAAAAAATTTAAAAAAGGTACCGGTTATGGAGTATTTTACCTCTTTTAGTGCATGATAAATTTGTGATAATTGATTTGCAGATATAGGGTTCATTTTTCTTATGAAAAAAACATTTTCTAGCATAATGATGATATCCCTGCTTCAAAACAAGCTCTTTGGTTGTATTTTTCTTGATTTAATTTCTAAAATAAATTATTAAATTATTTGTTTCGGACATAAGCTCCCTATTTCTTCCATGTCTACCATTTTGATTCTAAGTAAATATAGTTCAACTAATAGTTTTATAGAATAAATAGTTACTTGCATTAAGGTGCCGTTTATAATTATATTTCAAATAGGTGTTTTTAGAATTTTTAATTTTTTTTGTTTAAAACTATTATATATATATATATATATATATATATATTATTTTAATGTGCTAATATTATAAATAATTTTTTAAAAATAAAAAAATATTATTCTAATATATTTACAAATAAAATACATTTTAAAAAACACATTTCTAAACATCCACTAAAATTAAGGGTGTATTTGAAATTATGATAACTGTTGTGGTTTAAAGTGTTTTACGATTAAGAATGTATCAAAATAATTTTTTTATTTTTAAAAAAATATTTTTAATATTAGTATATTAAAACAATATAAAAAATAATAATTTTAAATAAAATAAAATTAAAAAAAAACACAACCTGCAGCATTCCAAAGAAACCCTCAATCAGGGGCTAAAGCAAGGGGGCAAGCAGGGGCCCAGGCCCCCTACAATACATTTTTTTTTCTTTATTGGGTAATTAGGTAATTAAATAATGAGGAAGTGTTATATTTTTTTATTATTTTAAAGAGGTGTGCCTCTTAAATTAAGTGTGATTTTCTTTTTGATTTTCTTTGAATTTACTCTTGACCTATATGGAAAAGAAAAAAATATAAAGGTATTACTTTGTGAAATAAAAAACAAAGCCACCAGTTTATTCTAATATAAATCCTGTTGCAGGTCAAAAACACAAATAAAAACATAAATCGCAAGCAAAATTTTTCTACAAAAAAGATTGAAACAAAGCTACTAATTAATTTATCTTTCATCAAACAAAACAAGGTAACTTAAATTAAAAATATATTTTTGTTTTGTTTTGAGATGTGTTATTAATAATTTGATGAGGTTTTTTTTATATAATTCTATCATTTTTGCTCATTTTTTTTCTCAGATCTGCTAGCTCTACCAATTGTTTTTTGAATTCTTGTTACAGTGATTTTTTTTTTAATTAATTAGATATATTTTATTGGTTTGTTTTGATTATGCTTGGATTTTTTTATGTTTTGTTTTTAGCAGAGCCACCAAAATTATCAATTTTTTCTTATGATATATGTTTTGATTTTAGGCTGAACCATGAACAAAATAAGAAGAATTGATTCTTTTTTCGAAAAAAAAAATATATTGATAACTCACAGCCTACTGAACGAGCTTTTTCAGCGATGAAGATTGTTAAAACAAGACTTCTCAATCAGATGGAGGATGATTTTCTTGTAAATTATTTGATTGTCTATATAGAAAAAGAAATTGCTGAAAGATTCACAATTGATATGATAATCAATGATTTCTATTCTATGAAAGAACGACGAGCACGATTAAAATAAATATGTAAGAATCATTCTTTATTATTTTTTGCTTTATTTCATAGTTTATCAAACATAAATAATGTTTCATTTTAACTAATGTTTCTTATATACTTTGTATGCTTATATTTGATAGGTATAAAGACTAACAACATTAAAGTGATGGATACATTATGAAGATGAAATTAATTTCATTGCTTTGACTCAATTTGATATTGCTCCAAACTTTTTACCTTATACACATGTCATTATATGTTTGTAGTAAGTAATTTGAATAAAACTAAATTATATAAATTTTATTTTAGTACAATAAATTAAAATAAATATTATATTTTATTATATTAATTTTAATCTTCCTAACAAATAATCCTAGCTGATCCCTGACCTCAAATATCTTTGGACGCTACGATGGATATAGGATAATAGGACAGGTTACTGTGTTTGTTGATGTACTCGCCCTCCGTGAGCATGACCAAGAGGACTCGATTCGTTGTCATCGACTCAGAAAATAAATCTCAGCGAAGGAAAGGACTTCGTAAACTGGACCCATAAGAGAAAAATACTTTAAGCGATAAAATATGAAAAACTTTTATGGGCCCATGTGATGGTTTTCCGGTACTGCAAAGATAGAGAGAAAGACAGTGCGGTTGGATCAAGTCAAGCCCGTGGGAAGGAAAATTTAAGGTCCAGTTCCAAATTAAACGGGCCTCAAATTTTCACAACCGAAATTTCACTTATTTTTAAATAATAATAATAATAATATAGATTGGATATGCTAATTACTTAATCAAAATCTCCAAATAGATTCTCCTACACTTCAAGACAATGAAGGTGATTTTTTTTTTCAAAAATTTTATTTAGAAAAAATTAATAATTATTTTAGATAATGATCTCAGAATTTAAATCTAAAAAAAAAAGCATATCTTTTTAACTATCAGACCATCCTCTTAAGATTTTCTTGTCCAATCATTATTACATAATAATATATAATTATTAAAATTCTAGTTTCATTGGACATTTAATTATGACATTAAGCTTATTTGGTATTTTTATTGTGGAAAGAAAGATTAAGCCTACTTGTGAGATCAATATTGTATTATTTTAAAAAATAGCTCTGACCCTTCCTTTACATGGGATTAATATTTTTTATTTATTTTTAAATTACCATATAATCCAATTCCATATTACATGTAGCAAAATTTTAATTGAAGATGAAGTAAAAATAAAAAGAGGTTAAGATAAATTATAAATTACTGTACATAAAAAAATGAGATTATTTTCCATCCACCAATAAATATTACCCAGTGATGAGGTCCAAGTTTATCTCATGAACTTGTGGGTCGAGCTGGTATATAAGATATTTGGTTAATCTTGTGGTTCTAGAAATCTGATCCATTCTTTATTGACGAGGCTTGCTGGTGGATCATGTTTAATACTTACAAAAAGCTCATATATATATATATGTATATATATATATATATATATATGTATGTATATATATATATATATGTATGTATATATATATATATATGTATGTATCTGAAAACTCTCTGATTATTAAATCAGTATTATTTAAGAGAAAAAAGTAGTTATAAATTAGAAGAAACATATAAAATAGATATGTTATTTTTTTGTGCTTCTTTTAAAAAACACCCCTATCTTTTTATAGCCCCTTGCACTCTTTGTTGAAGATAAGAGTTAAAGCATCAACAAAGTATCTTTGACTTCTTAGGATAAAGTATTCTTAACTTGTCATAATAAAATATTCATAGCATGAGAAGAGCACGAGCTCAACACTTGGCTAATCACAAAAATAATGAGTCTGACAGCTCACCATTTCTATATATTTTTAAACTCAATATTTGACCAACACTAGAAATAATAAGTTATTACACTCTCATTAATCACTCTTTTAAAGAACAAATCCAAAGAAAAACAACAATGCCGATCCATCACTAGGCATAGACATAAACCCTCATTTCCTGATTTGTTTTTCTTGCAAGGGGTTTGTAACTTCTATTATCTCTATCTTTCGGGGAAAAAGAAAGAAGTAATGATATATAATAATAAATTTCTAATGTCCCGGGTTTACTGGGCCTGAAACTGAGTCAATGGGCTATTAGCCCATTCATTTTACCAAGCTTCTGGTCCTGTTGTGATCTTCCTTTTTTTTCTTATCAATTCTAAAGACTCCTAAAACTTTCTCTGAAGTGACAGGTAGCCCACCAAAATCCAAACATCCTCGCACAGTATATTTAAGCCGTCAGTCGTCATCTTCGACTGGAATTCAGTTGTCGAGACGAACAAAATTCACACTGTATATTTCATTGCCTAACTAGTTCGAATCCATATTTGTAGACAGAAAGACGGATTCGACTTGGATGGCTCCTGCCGATGACTCCAGATCAGAGTCCTTGTTTAATGGGTAATGAATCTGTGTGTTGATCCTCGGTGCTTTTCAACATGCATAAATCATTCCTGGTTACCTGCAAAATTTTATTGTTAACGACTCCTCCTCGTACTCGTACTGTCCCAATCCTGCCAAAACCTCAATCACTCTTCTTTTACTCCTCATCACCCCACCATCACCAACAACACAAACGAGAACTAGAACCTTCCGATTCCCATCCAAATGCCAACACCAAATCCCCAATTGGGTCACCATCTCGAGTCCAAAAACTCATAGCTTCCCAATCAGATCCTCTCTTAGCCAAAGAAATCTTCGACTACGCTTCTCGCCAACCCAATTTCCAACACTCTTACTCATCCTATCTCATTCTCATTCTCAAACTCGGTCGAGCCAAATACTTCTCTTTCATTGATGACCTTCTCATTGACCTCAAATCCAAAAATTACCCCGTAACCCCGACTCTTTTCTCTTACATAATCAACATCTACGGAGAAGCAAATCTCCCAGATAAAGCTCTCAAAATATTCTACACTATTCTCAAGTTCGACTGCAATCCTTCGCCCAAACATTTAAATGGCATTCTTGAAATTCTTGTTTCTCACCAGAACTATATTAAACCCGCTTTTGATCTTTTCAAGGATGCTCATACATATGACGTTTTCCCCAATACCAAGTCTTACAACATTTTGATACGTGCTTTTTGTTTAAATGGGCAAATAAGTATGGCATACTCATTGTTCAATCAAATGTTTAAGAGAGATGTTATGCCGGATGTTGAGTCTTATAGGATTTTGATGCAGGCTTTATGTAGAAAAAGTCAGGTTAATGGCGCTGTTGATTTGTTGGAGGATATGTTGAATAAAGGATATGTACCGGATGCATTGAGTTATACTACTTTGTTGAATAGTTTGTGTAGGAAGAAGAAGCTCAGGGAGGCTTATAAGCTTCTTTGTAGAATGAAGGTTAAAGGATGCAATCCTGATATTATTCATTATAATACGGTTATATTGGGTTTTTGTAGAGAGGGGCGTGCGATGGATGCTTGTAAGGTTCTTGAGGATATGGAGTCTAATGGGTGCATGCCAAATTTGGTGTCTTATAGGACTTTGGTTGGTGGGTTATGTGATCAAGGGATGTTTGATGAGGCAAAGAGTCACCTTGAGGAAATGATGATGAAGGGATTTTCTCCGCATTTTGCTGTTTCGAATGCTTTGATAAAGGGTTTTTGCAATGTTGGTAAGATTGAGGAAGCTTGTGGTGTTGTGGAGGAATTGCTGAAACATGGAGAAGCTCCACATACGGAGACCTGGGTGATGATGGTTTCTAGGATTTGTGAAGTGGATGATTTGCAGAGAATTGGGGAAATTTTGGATAAAGTTAAGAAGGTAGAATTAAAGGGTGACACTAGAATAGTGGAGGCTGGTATTGGTTTGGAGGAGTACTTGATCAAAAGGACACAGCAAAAAGCATGGAGATATTGAATGCTTTCAAGAATCTGATTATTGAAATTGACTCTGCCATTGTGGTGTCTTGGCTCGGTAAAGCAGCTGGCAGACCATGAAAAATGGCTCATGATCTGTCTTCCATATCAACTCTCTTGAGTAAGATTAGCCAGGTTTGGTTCACTCATATTCGTAGGGAAGCAAATGGTTTTGCTGAATGCTCGGCTTAACAGGGATATATGCATCAAATGGATTTCATTGCTTGGCTATAAACTTGTTGTGGTGCTCTTCATTTTTCTATGTTGCCGATTTGTTTCAATCTTGTAGTTTGCATGCTTGTGATTATCGTATATCAGAGTCATACTTCTATCTGGTTCTGTTCAGAATCTTTCGGCTCTACTAATGTTGGCGGTCTCCAAGTTGCTTGCTTGTGGCATCACAAACTTCCTCCAGGCTGTTGCTACGCTTGTGCTTCCACTTCATGCTACCAAGAATTGGTACTGTGTCTGACCGCCTTGAGTTTTAATTTTCTGGTGCTCAAAAGACCTGGATTATTGCTATCTTACTTCTGGTTTTTAATTTTCTGGTGCTCAAAAGACCTGGATTATTGCTATCTTACTTCTGGTTATCTCAGATTGATTTCTACCTCGGATTGCTCCGTGTTTCTCATCTGAACTGATAGCCCTTGCTGCTGTGCCGATCATACTGCAATGTCATTATGCGGTCCCTTGCTTGATTTTACTTCCAAGTTTTATTGTTGATTTCACTCTGCTCTTTTCTGGGTATGGTGCTGATGCCATCTTTCTACAATGCTGATGCGATGAGTATGAACCCCTGTTATAGATTGCTGTCCTCATGCGGTGTAGCTGTTGCGATATTACCTCCCCGGAGCTTTGCTGCTGCTTGAGATTGATATAAGCAAACTGATTTCATCAGGTGGCTTGTGTTGGGAATTAGAATTCTGCAGTTTTTTGAATGAATTACTGCTCGAATATAGGAGGGGATTTTTTTTTTCCTGGTGTTAGTCTGCCTCTTTCTTTCCTGCTGCGACCTGCCCTTTGCACTGTCTCCTGCTACACAGTACACTGTTTGCTGATTTTGCATGTGGATTACTAACAAAATCTCCTGCTACTTTGGTCATTGCTGATGACAAAAATATCCACGTGTAATGTAATAATTGGTCTTTCTAGTAGGCCACCCCCCCACCATTTTTGTCTGTCTGTTGTGCTTTGGTCATTGTTGATCTGTATGTTGCTGCATAACTATTGAAGGCAGACTACTTGTAACTCTCCCTCCATTGGCAAACTTCTGTTCTTCGATATTTGTTATTACAAATCTTGGCTTATGAAAAATAAATAAATAAATGAAATGGAGAGGTTGAATGCTCTTTTTGTGCTGTTTACTATATTCTTTCCTTTTAAACAAGAAGCTTGTAGATTTCTAGTTCAGGTATGCATTCACCATTTCCTCTAGTGGATTACTCCTTTTGTATTTGATGGGTGTTCAAAAGACGTATCCCATTTGTATAATTTCTATGATCACGATTCTGTATTCTTCCGAGTTTTAAAACTGTTGTATTGCTTGCTGGTGATTTCCTTCGGCGGATTTCTCATTACAAAATGCATGAATGGATACAATACTGCTCCTACGAGATGAGAAGTAAAATTTTTGAGTGATTGGATGTCGCACCTTAAAATATTCCTACCCAGCCCTGCTTGCTATATGTTTTAAGTGACTGAATGTCGTGTCTCAAAGTAAGTAAATAAAAAGATCCTCAGACTGGTGTCACTAGGCGAGAACATTGGCATTATGGTTGATTAGGGTTAATGTTTTTTAAACTAGTGACGGGAGGATACTGGTTCATGAATAGCAAGAGCAAGCACATAGGTGTAATCATGAAAATAAATTCCTGTTGTAGTTTCGATTCTGAAAAAACACAAAAAAAGGATAAGGTTTCCACCATTGTTTTCAGTTGGAAGAACCATGCCTAATTTGCACAAACAACAATTCCATGCTCAAATCCAGGGAAATTTTTGGCAGCTGCTGTCCTCTACTTACGTCTTGCAGAACAAAAATCAGCAAAGTACTCAATCACATAATATGTTTTTCTAAGAAGTTGCTAGCTTCACTATTTCGCCATGCTATACCAATTTGAAAGGTCGATTAATATATCTCCCTCTCCCTCGTATACACATATTACCAGCTTAGCAACCCAGCTACTTGAAATTCTCATGAACTCGAAAAAAATTACTACTTCGGCGAAACCAAATTCAGAAACTAAGATATCGAGACAAGATAGGGTACATACACTCTGCTTTTTCAAATCAAAGAACCAAAGAGTAGATGAGAGCATATGAATACGCAATCACCTACCAAAAGCTAAAATTTCAACTTTAATAAGATCTAGTTAAATTTTCTCAATGTACTTTTAATATAATGTTGATGCCTACAAAACTTTGAAGGGTACTTAAACTTCAGTGTCAGATATAGAACTTGAATTTGCAGGAACGAGGATAAGAAAGCAAACCCTCTGCCAATATGTTTCAAGTGAAACAAATGCTTCGAACTATCTTATTTGTCCAGACCTCATAACATGTATGCAAGCAGCAAAATTTCAGTAAGAGCTCGGTCGTTTCTCAACCCCTCTTTTAACAACTAGCATGCGGTCATAGAACTCCTGCAAGAAAAATTCAAATTAACGTGTTGCATTGACAAAAAGAAGCAAAAGAAGAGAAGGAAAGTTGAAAAAAAGAGATGTTAATGAGCTTAACTGTTCCATTCATTGAAAGTGCAGCATCACGTTCTGCATCAGATAAAAAGGAAAGGAATGCATAAGTACGGTTCTTTCCTCCTTTCCGATCAGACAACACCCTTGCACTAACCACAATCCCGAAATGATTAAATAGATTCCTCAACTCATCCGGTTTTGTACTCCAAGGAAGATTACCAACGTACAACTTATGTGGACTTTCATAAAATAGGTGTTTTGTGGGCGCTGAGTTCAGTGCCTCGGGGTTCCTCCTCCCAGAACTTATTTCAACTGAATATCTTACCCGCATTTCCCTGCCACCGACATCCTTCAAAACAGTAAAACGAATTTCAGGCAATACATTAATGAGATAGAGAAATAATAACAGTAATAATTAAAAAAAGGTAGCTAGTTCACACTCAACTGATCCATCCAATGCAGAAACTGCATTCCTTGCTGACTCTACAGAACCCATTGTGATGTAACCACATCCTCGGCTTACACCCGTCTCAGGGTTACGAGAAACCTGCAATTAACTCAACAAGGAATGCGAACTTGAGTGCAATCCCACAGCTTTCAAAATGATGAATATTGTTTCGCTGTTCTTTTGTATTCAGCTAAAACCAAGTTGGCAAATTTGGAGACAACCCAGCTTCCCATCAGATGAATTTTGTTTCAATCTTTTTAATTTTCAATTTTCAGCAAAAAAACTAACCAGCATCCACCAAGCTTTGATAGAATTGCATCTTTCCTGTTGTTGACTAAAACCTCACTAAGTTTCCAAATTATACAGTGTAGTTGTTGCAATTGAAGCAAAACAATGGGGAAAAAAATGATGATGAAGCATAGCTGCGATAAATCCACAAAAACTCTATTTATCTCTTGAAAATTTAGGACGGAGCTATGTACAGTTATCTGAATGAATTTAGATGATTTTGACAACTAAACTAGAAATGATATTTCTTTATAGAACCCAACCTTACGTAGATGTTATTGAGAAGAAAGGAAAGGTCCAAAGTGATAGATACCTCAACAGAGAGAACAGAGCCAAAAGGCTTGAACATCTCAACAAGGTCTGCAATGTCAGAGCTCCTTGGAAGATTACAAACGTATAGTTCGCATGGTTTTGCTTGCTTCTTCTTCAATTCAAAGTCATCAATCTTCTCCCTTACATGGTTAATCTCCTCCGTAATCACGGTTTCCTTATCTACAACTGCTAAAACGGCGAGAAATTTTCTTGAGCGCAAGCAAAGAGTGTTAGAGAGGGATAAGGAGCAGCAGAGTTTTGGGTGTTGAAGTTGGATTGGCGGACAGAATGATGATATTGAGGCTGCTGCTGCTGGAGGCGGTCTGGTTTTGGTTTTGAGAGGAGAGGAGAGTAAAGGGGGAGGGGATGGTCCTCCTAAGAGACTGCTGGCCATTGGAGAGATGAGCTTCTAACCATCCAAGTGGATATGGTTTAACACAAACACTTTCACAAGACTGGTCTGCCCCATTTGCAAAACGGAGTCTCCGGGGCTCCCATATTTTACCCCGAACCCATTTAATTTCTCTCTCACTCCCTCTATTTTTTTTAGTTTATACTGTTTTCTGGAAGTAATTTTTAAAAAATTATTTTTTAAATTTTTTTGTATTTGTTTATCATTAAAAAAGTTGGTCAACAAAAAACACTTTCCAGTCAAAGAAAATTTTGGTTTGGTTTCCAGAAAAATATTTTTCTTTTTGGTTGTGTTTGTTTTCCGGAAAGTGGTTTCCAGGAAACCACTTTCCAAACTTTTCTACTTTCATGTATTTGTTTGCCATTAGAAAAGTTGGTCAACGGAAAACACTTTCCAATTAAAGAAAAATTTAGCTTGGTTTTCAGGAAGGTGTTTTCCTGAAAAATTTGGGCGGAAAACACTTTCTGGAAGTTGTGAAAAATTTAGAAATGTTATTATTTGCTGATTATATCAAATTTAATCCTCAAACTTTTGATTGCAATATATAATTTGTTTTGAATATTTATTTTTTAATTTCATCTCTTAAAATTTAATTTTTATATTAATTTTGGTCCTTATTTTTATAATTGCTATTTGCTTTTTCCTTATCATTTTTTTATTGAAATTTTTTATCTATCAAATTTGGTCCTCATTTTTTTTATTGTTACTTATTTTATTTGAAATAATTTATGAAATGTTAATTATTATTATTTTAATTTCTTCATCTTTCATTTTTTTTTAATTTTTTAGATTTGATCTCTATTATTTTGATTATTATTTATTTTATTTGAGATAATTTATGAAATTATATTTTTTTCAATTTCATTCTCATTCAACTTTTTAATTTGTAAGATTTGTTCCTCATTATTTTAATAAACTTGAGAAAAATAAAACATTAATAAGTTATTTTTCAGCTCATTTTCCATTACATAACCAAACACTGGAAAGTATTTTCCAGCTTATTTTTCATTACACTACCAAACATTGAAAAATACTTTCCCGGAATTCACTTTACAAAAGAAAACTACTTTCCAGCAAACAAACGGGGTTAGTTTAGTTTTTTACATGCATGTTTATTATCATAAATAAATCTTCAAACAAATAGTGGTTTGGATCCAAATAATTAGAAACAGATCTATGTTTTTAACTAATCATTTGATTTCAACATAACAAATTTAAATTGTAAAAAAAATAAAATGAATCTCAATAATGCAATAATAGATGTATCATGCAAAGTTGCAAACATTAAAAATTTCTCTAACTTCCTTTGCTCACAAAATCTCCCCAACCCCAACCACAACGGCAAGAAGACGAAACCACCCTCACCTTCCATGAAGCCCTTACACCATGTCCGCAACCTAACCAATGTGGGAGTCATAACTCTCATCTACCCTGCCAATATATAGTTATCTGTTTGGTGGGGTTGGTAAAATTTGATTTTTTTTTATTTAAAATTAATTTTTTTTATAAATTTAGATTATTTTGACGTGCTAATATTAAAAATAATTTTTAAATAATAATAAAAAAATATTATTTTAATATATTTCAGAACAAAATATACTTTAAAAAACAACCACTTTAAAACCTTTGACACTTTATAATCTCCACAAGTCCTCTAAAAATCTGCTAATTTTCTATAGATTGTCAAAGCTAATTTGGGCCATTTTATAGATTAAGAGACTGTGAGCACCTATATTGTTTTGATGATAACAATATATTATTGTATTTAATATGTATGTTGGAGTATTGTTATTGTAAGATTTTTTCTACATCAAATTAAAGTTATGATCGAGTTTTTATAGGATTTAATTTGATATTTATAAAATAAATTTAATTTATAATTTTTTAATTGCTGAATTTTATCAATAAAAAATTATTTTATTGCCAAAACCTATACTTACCTTATGAAATATTATTTCATCACATGCCTTGGTATTTATCACTAAAGTATTTTTAAATGGATATCACATATTTCGTCAATTATAATATTAAACTCTTGCCCACACTGAAAGTTTTATATGTATTTTTAGTGAGCGGTGATATTGTGATTTTGGAAGAAGTGTATTAAATATTGAAGAGCTATTTTACGTAAGATATCAACTCATCTTTATAATATGATATTGCAACAACTCCTTAATTTTCTTTCAAAAGCATCTCTTAACCATTTTTATTTCTCGAGAAAAACACTTAGAAGAGCAAATTTCTTCTTCCTTTTTCTTCTTGTGAGTAATGGCTATATTAGGACTTTTCTCAATAAGTACCCAATTAACTTCAATGTAAGATCTCCCTCTCATGCTTCTACTGTTTTACAATCTTATATATTTAATGATTTGAATTTATCTTACTCTAAAAAGTTTTCATTCATCTTTATATTCTCTTGAGAATCTTCAAATTCTATATCGCATCAAATCAATTTTCATATCTTCGAGTTAAATTACATCTTTATAAAGACTTGATTTTAATTTTTATAATCTTGTCTTGGGTAAGGAGTGAAAATCTCACTCGAATAAGATTTTTTAAAATCACGGTTGAACCGTAAAAACAAACACAATTTAAATTTGATCACATACTCTTTTCTAAAAGATTTCAATTATACTTTATTTATTTTTTTAATCTATACTATTTTGTTATTTCAATTAATTTTTTGTTAATATTATCTAATTATGTATTCCGGGATGTGTCGGTTGGAAAAATAAAATAAATACTCATACATTGCATATGATTTAAAATCTCATTCCATACATATGTGATGATTCAAGACGAATTGAAATGTCAAAAAAGTTTCACGTGATTTTTTAATTTAAATCTTTCATTGCTTCACTTTTAATTACATTTAATCTAACCTAATTATGTATACATTTTATTAAATTTCATTGCTTGATATTTATAAAAATTTAATCTATTGATTTGAATAATGAGACATTCTTCTTTTTAAGATATTATAAATACTTGTAAAGTAATTTACCAACACGTTATAAATATATCACGTTTAGTCCCTTTCCCAGCATACGAGAAGAATTCTTTTTCTTTAATTTAAAACGTATATATAAAAACAAGCGGTATCCAACTACTAATACGGGTCCATAGCTCAGTGGTAGAGCATTTGACTGCAGATCAAGAGGTCACCGGTTCGAACCCGGTTGGGCCCTTTGTTTTATGAAAAAACTTATGCATTAAACGACATCGTGCAACACCTTCCACAATCCTTGTTCTTTTGGATAAGAAACGTTTTCATCCCTAGTTTCCATATTTTCGATTGCATCCCTGAGTTTAATTGTTTCAGTTTTCTGTGAGGTTTTACTGCCTTCAAAAGAAACAGTTTCATTCATCTCTCTGTTTCACAAGATTGCGATTGCATGTTGATATTCCTTGTTTTTCTGGATAAGAAACAGTTTCGTCCCTGGTTTCACGAAATTGCGATTACTTACTTTCTTAATTTTGATTTTTCCAGTTTTCGTGCCATTCAATGCATTCCAGTCCTTGCTCTAAAATCTCGATTACATTTGTAATTTTAATTATTTCAGGTTTTTGTTTTTGTATCTCCGATAGGCATGCCCTTCCCAATTGTGTAAGGATCTAGCCTTGTTCTCTTGAAGAAGATACAGATTCATACTTATGTTTCGCTAGGTGGGCTTGTTAGGAGAGATTATGGCAAGGATGCACACGGAGAAAGTGATACGAAGAGAGGTTTGGGTATTCGCCAACTTTGGCAAGACAGATATATACCAAACAAAAATTATTCGAAGAATCCTTATTTATAATTTTCAATCCTGGATCAACTCTTTAGTAATTTTCAATATTCAATTTGTATAGATTAATTATTATCCTTCTTCTATTTTATTGGCCAAACTTAACTAAATTATTAGTAACTCATCTATCTTTTCTTATTTCCACCCTTCCATTTTATTTTAAACAAACATGGCCTTAGATTATTTATTTATTTTATTTTTATTTTTTTTAGAAAAAATTAACCTGATAATCCTATAATTTAGTTGTTTTTACACCTACCCTCTGTATTTTAAAAAATTACAGGGCGTAAAATAAACTAAGCTATAGGATGATTTCGGATGTAAACTATCATGCATGTAATAAAATTTGAATGTAAACTATAATTTTCAAAAATATTATATATAAAAAATTAAACTGATCAAGGTAATCTCCCCCCTTATTTATGGAATTTTTTAATCATTTAATAAAGAATAATTTTAAAATTTTTATTTTTTCATGTAAAATTGGTCAAAACTTTTGTAGTGGATACTTTTATTGATACATATTTTAAAACTCATGGTAGATTTCTATTCTAGACTGCAAAAATAGCATGAGAGATTAAATTGAACTCGCTTAGTGTTAAACAATTTATTTGGTTCTGAAAAAAGAAATGTGACAAATGAAAAAAAAAAAATGAATACTACAAACTCTAATTAAAGAACTCAATGGCAAACCAACCCACAGCAAGGGCCAAATTTGGTATTACTTCTATAATTTTAAACCTCTGAACCTACCATCTATCCAGTGTGGCCGTTCTAAGCAATCTGCAGGCTTTCCTTTATTTTCCTCCAGAAGGCACCTATTACAATTTGCCATGCATAATAATTTATTACAGCATCCTCAGTTCAGTTGGTGCTTGGTGGAACACATATAATAGTACTCGTAGCATCATCCTTAATCCCCGACAAGGCCAACAACATATTTGCTTCAGTATCCATCCCATTTTCCAGCAGAATGCTCATAACCGTCCGATCAAAGCTTAAAAAATTCAAGCCTTTAAGAGCAGTTTTTCCATCCCATGGAAAGGTAACAGTAGTTTCGGATTGCAAACATCAAACTCCACCATTAAATCGATGCAGGCAAGAACGAGCCTAACTTTTTTAAATTAAAAGGTTTTTAATTTATCACCAAATTTACTCCCCCCACTACATACAAAATTTATTTTTCCTACATGGTTACAAGACAACTGCACAGAATATTTTATACATCACGGAAAAAAAAAAAACAAAAACAAAACAGAATGAGAGAGACTACATAGGTTAGAAAAAAACCTCAGCCAAGTGAGAGCATCGTTGATGACAAACTCATGAGCTAATGGACAGCCGGTTTTCAATTTCTACAGTTTGTTAGTCTATACAAGCTAGTACTGTGACTACTGTCAGCCTTTGTTCGTCTTCTCCTTGCCTGCAAAAGCATCATCCAGGTGTTAAGATGCATCTCTGTGACAAAATTTTACCAACATGAACTGAGCGATCACAAAGCTTACCGAATATGCTTGATTTTAGTGGGAACCGGAGAGATGACCCTTTCAGTTTTACCTCTCTGAGTTGCCTCCTTTTGCCTGGTTTCTCGACTTCTGCAAGAGCACTGCTACTCTCTCCTGTTAAAAGTTCAGGTCCTTTCTTCACCTTTTCATGATAAACAGCAGGTGGTGCAAGCCTCAGCTGAGGCATGCTTTCTATCTGTACTAATTTCTTATCTTTTTGGAGACTAGACAAGATCTCAAACTGCAGAAAATTCAGGATGAGTTTTGATCAATTAACAACTTCTAACCATGAGTGGTGTAACAATAACAATTAAGCTACTCATTTACCCGTGATATTTGCTGAAGCCCATAGGAATTCTCTAACAAATCTTCATGTGGGTGTAAAATGCTAGTTCCATGTGCTCTCCGTGGTCTCGCAGAAACCTTATTCACTAAACCATTCTCCGGAAGTGCTGATTTGTTTCTAGCCCCCCTTTGAGTATTCTTCTTAGGCATGCAAACAGGACATCCGGATAAGTGGCCCCTACTTGATGACTCATTTTCAAGTTCGCAATCAAGATGAGTTGCATGACCACAACTGAAAACTCGAATACGGAAACTGGAATTCTTTGCAAGTGGGCAGTTGCATATACAACATACAGTACTTCGGGGAGCATAGCCATGAGACGCCCCCTTCTTTAGTAAGCTCATGGTGTAAAATGTGTCATCCTCTATCAAGGACTTGGCAGTATCCTAAAATGCATAAAATATGAGTTAGTAGAAATTTGTGAATTAAGGTTGAACAGCTCATAACCGTCTGGCACAAAGTTCATAAAAAAGACAAATTCTAAGATGAATAGATAAAGAAAAAATTCAAATGACCAAGTTAATAGATCATAAATATATACCAGAATTCTTCTTTCAAAGCCATATGTTCCAAGCATCCCCAGTATCGTAATTTTGAAATCACCAAATTCCTGGCTACCATTATCAGAGAGGAGTTTTGACATGATAGTTGGAAGGCGAATGTATCCAATCATCCCCTCGACAATCTCTTTGATGAACATAGAAAACAATTTCCTCAAGGAGTGAGCACCTTTGCAAGATCTGGAGATTTTCCACTTGATTACCCATGCCCCATCATCCTCTTGGGAGCCCAGAACTTCACCTAGCACTCCACTGTAATTCTTTGCTTTTGATGCCCTTCTATCTGAATAGGAATCCATCAAAGGCACACAGAACCTGCATTTTTATATATATGGAAAATTAGGAAATGAAAAATGCATATACTGTTCCCTTCCACAACAATATCATTCTTGGCAAATGTAAAATAGATAAAACAGCAAGCATAAAGGACTGGTGGAGCAAAGCCAGAAGCATGAATAATACAAGATCTAAAAGGAGATGCATGTTCTCTTAATGCAAATATAGAAATTACCAAAAGAAAACTCATAAGATGCAATTGAGAAATTGAAATTCAAACAAAACAGTGGTTGACTTGACCAATTAATTAAAAAAGAGTGCTTTGCACAGTTGCTCAGCTGTTGACTTGTTTCAAGTGATAACTTCCATTACAGAATGAATATATCACTAGTTATGGCAGTTCCTATTAACCAGATGTTAATCTCACACATTCTCAAATAATACAAAATTAAAAGAAGATGAAAAGGTTCACATAGTCATTCTTGGAGATTTATCAAAAACCACATGCATTATGTGTTTAAGCTGCAAAATCAAATAAAAAAAGATTATTTTATATGAAAAGGTGTTTTTGCCCTTAAGAGAGCTGAAATGTTTAAGCATGCCCAGGTGTGCTTTTACCAACAATATAATAGAAGATGAAAAGGTACACATTAGCATGCCCAGGTGTGCTTTTACCAACAATAGAACAGCATTTGTTATCGCAAGAAAACATAAAAAGCAGACAGGAACATTCTCAGCTTCCTCTTTCAAAACTATGCACAGGCAAAACACAGCACACATAGCGATATCCTGGCAGCTGGCTATAGTACTTGAAGTGTTCTGTCGTATATCATACACTGCTAGTTAATGTTCTGAACGGTAACAAAAGATGTGGACTTTCACTAGGAGAATAGAAGAAAAATAAGAAAAAAGGTGAGTCGATAATCAGTAAACTTTTTCTTACATCATAGACAGCTTGTTAATGTTCTGCATGGTGACCAAAGATTTGGATTTTTTAATAGATGTACTGAAGAGAGAAGAAAAAAAGGTAGAAGAAATATGAAAAATCTTGTCTGAGGAGTCACAAGCAAACTACTGTTATATATAGAATGTCACACAATGCATGTAATCAAATTAATAATCTATATTGAGCTTACGAGTCAAGTAATCTGAACCAGAGCATCTCAGATTCCTCAGGTTGTAAACGAGGGGTGTTCCGCTGGCATAATCCAATACAGGCATTTAATATACTGCGTATGTTGTCCACCTGAAGATAAATATTGCAGAGTGCATTAAACATCCATTAAAAGCATGCTTTCTTATCAGGAAAAAAAAATTAAAACCATATCATAAAACTCCATAAATCTGTCAACCTCTTTCAATTTTAAAACAGTGCTGTAATGATCACTACTGGCAGAAACACTCATATCTGAAACCACACTTTCCACAGCTGACTCTAGCTCTGGAAAATTATCATTGAGACCAGAAAGTGTGAGTAAAAGAGCACTTCCAGCATCACCAACCCTTTCCAACAAAAAGGCAGCAGCATCTATTATCCCATATTCCTGGCACTTGCGTAAACAATGTTCCACCCGATAGCTATCAAAAGTCCCTAAGAATCTGAGAACTGAATTGCGCTCAAACTGACATAATAGCTGCAAGAGCAAAATGCAAAATACTAAGAATCTAACCCAAGAAGTGATAACACCATTCTTGAAAATTCTGAAGTGAAAAGGCAGCAATTAGAAGTGCAGGAAATTAGAAGTTATCATAGCAAACATAATTCTGATAAAAACAATGCAATTAGTCAAGCAATAATTGCATAAAATTGCACGTAGATGATTATATCCCACAAGGAAAAAAAAAAGGCAGCACCTATATCACAACCCAAACCAATACAACATTTATTTGACTGAACACTTGAGCTTATTCATTTCCTTTCAGGCGCACCTTGAGAGCAAATTTGAAGAGACAAAATTAAGAGTTACGTAGACCATGCGATCAGACTGAACACAAACCCTCAAAAAAAAAAAAAGACATGACAATTTTTTAATGTTTCAGAGGGAGTGGTGTTGCAATGTCATTCAAATCCAATCAATTGCTTTTAGGATAACAGTAGATGGGCTGACCTCAAAATAAAGCTCAATCATATCATCATTCACATGAACAGGATTATTCCGCATGAACTTAGGAAAATCAGAGATCCTTTCCAGATAAGCTGTGAGTCCTTTTGACTGATCTTTCACCCTTCTTCCATCAGCAACATCTATATCATCAGCTTTTTTTAAATTAGAAAAGTCTAAGGTTCCAGACAAATGAACCTCGATGACAGTCTTTAAATACAGAAAAAGACTCTGTGGATGAGAGCGTAATTCAGAGAGGATATGTGGACTTTCAACACGAAAATGGTCAGTGACCAAGAAGAATGTTCCCTCTCTGGAAAAAAAATCATAAGATCGATTAGAGAAGAAAGTTCCCAAATAACAGAAATCTGACAGGATATTTAATAAGAGAGTAAAAATTGACATGTCTTCTTACAAAAAAATTTAAAAAAATTTACCTGCTTAAGACAAGCAACTCAGGAATCCTAGAAATCACAGCTGATCGAAAAGCACCACTATCATTGTCACCCAGCTTTTCTAACATATTGTTAATGTAGGCAAAAGTATGAATGGGTTCGTCTACGTCTTTCATATAGCTATCCAAGGCAGCAAGATACTGATGTCTGATGGTATGAATTAAGCCACAAACCTGAAACCCATATTAGAGCCAATGGCATGATGCTACCAAAAAGAGAACTTGATATAAGAAACACTCTCTGAAACAATAGCACAAATGTGATCATGGCATAGATACCTGGTGAAAGTGTGCTTTCTCACATAGCTGTAACACATAAGACTCATTCCAATCAGTCTCAGGCACCACTTCCAGAAGTGCAAGCACCTGTTTCTCTCTCTCCTTTGAAGTTTCAATGATGTGTGCAGGAACACTTGGTGGGACAGTACTTTCTGATGTCAAGTACTCCAAAATTTGACTCAGCACAACTTTTGAAACATGAGCTTTCCTACATGCAACATGGTATGCAATGAATTCAAACAGATTTTCCAAGTCTTTCTTTGAGGGCCATGCATCCACAAATCGAGTATCAACATTATCAACAGCAGACTCATCTGCTCGGGATATATGTTTTTCGGTAATTTGAACAAGAGCATTTATAGTATTCTGAATCCATAAATTCTGACTTTCAGCCATAATATTGTTTTCTTGCTTAGCCTCCATACTTGTGTCAGCACCATCTTGCATAGAGAACTCACGTTTCAGATTTTCACCATCTAAAAAAGCACACCTCAAAACATCTAAAGTTGCTTCAGTATCTAACTGTAAGAGATGATACAAGTTCAGGTATGTTCCTTTTGACACTGCCTGTGGATTAGAGGCATCGGAACTCTCCAGCAAAAACTGCACAAGTTCGGTCCTAAGAGATGACAGACGTGTGACAGGAAGAGCCCCATGTCCTGCAAACACAATGCTTCAAAGTTTCATAATCATTCATGAAAACCAAATTACACATTGAACATGTACTTTATCCATATGCCACTTGTGATCATTTATTCCAAAATGCAAGCAGTTCATCATTGGTTTAAACAACGGAAATATTAATTTTGAGAGTGAACGGCCAAAGTTCCTCGTACATGGAGAAACTTCAAGTTTAACCAACCTGTTATAGATGAGGATAAAATGTTGACAAGAAATATCAAGTAATGACAAATTATTTAGAAAGTATATGCTTATCAGAGTACACTAGCCAAAAAATCGTGTCGTGGGTATCAAGTTACATAATAGCCAGTACCATGATCAATATATACTTATATAAGAACCGGATTGGATAAAAGCTGAGCCAATAAATAGGAAAAGGATTGTAATAAAAAACTTCAAACATGACGCTAGCTATCTATACTATAAATTATAACATCATGAAAGATATTATTGTTTTACAAAAAACAAATATTGACTTTGTCAACAAGAGCCTCTTACTTGTCTTAATAAACAAATATATAAAATTAGAAGTTTCATATATCAAATTTAAAGAGCAAAAGCTATCCAGAACTTGGCACCATTCTAAAGTGTGAATGCATGCTGTCTTCAGAAAATAATGACTCCGAGCTCGCATAAATTGTTTTCAAAAACACATGCGCACACACACAAAAGGCTTGATAATAATCTAGTGCTCCTCGATAGTCAATTCTCAGAACATTAAATACCCAACTTAGAAGTTGATTTGAAAGTTTTTTATGACAATCTATCTAATGACAAGAATTGAAAAGGAGAGAATTTTGTAATAGTTGAATCAAATCAAGGTCTATCATAACTTGAATGATACCTGGTGGAAAGGCGAGACCTAAAAAGCAGTACTTCAGATAAACAAGCATCCTGTACCTGTAATTGAGTTCAGTAGTAAAGGGTAACCATACAGAATAGAGAAGCCATGGTCAACGAATCAACTTACAATTTATTTTTTGATTAAAGTGAAGAGGGAGGTAAATTGATGTGATTCGTTTTCTTGGTTAATTTTATGTAGTGTGATTCTCAATTAAATTCACTTAGGAAAATTAAATTCATGCAAAAGAATTTCCCCAGTCAAAACCTAACATGTGAAAATCCCTGCCTTGTTAGTAAGCTTATAGATGATATATTTAATGCAGGATGACATTTACTCGAAATCATTGAAGTTTTAATTTATTGAATCTGTCATGGGTTAAGGCCATGTACCCAAGGGCAGCAGCAGTCTCTTGTTGACTAGTTCTTGAAACAACCAATAGCTCCTCTAAAGGTGTCCTGAAATCATCCAATCCTTTATTGAAAAGATACACCAAGGCACCATATAACCCATGCTCCCGGCATAGCCTGACAACCTAAAAGACAATATACAATGATTATTCACCATTCTTGGTGAAAAAACTATAGCAAACATATAGTTTGAACAAGGGAACAATTAAGAAAAACCTGATTAAAATCCAAGGAGGAAATGTCCATGTGAAGGACACATTGCTCAACTCGCTGCAACCACCCTTTGCTACTGTAATGCTCTACTAGGGCTTGCATAATCTTTAAAGGTGTAAGAATAGGAAGATGAAAGAAAAGACATTACAGTGAAAAAGTTAGCAACCAGATTGGAAAAATCAATGAGGGTAAACAAAACAACAAGCATCAAGCAATACCTCAGGGGGTAGAGACCCCAGCATATCCCTCAATATATATGGCTCCAAAAGCTCCAAAAATGTATCTAAAATACAGAAAAATAAAGATTCAAAAACTGAGGCTTCCACTCAACAGGATAATCATCGCATGTAGCATCAAAATAAGAAGAAAAGTACATGCAATTTGCAGCATCAATTTATTGAAAAGGGCATTCACTTCATAGCATTAATTGTAGAAAATTGCACACCCATAACAAGAAAACTTAAGCAAGCACAAAATGAACAATAAGGAAGAGGCTACATCCAATCTATAAAACTCAAGCCTCAAGAAGTGACAGAGAGATGTAATGCAACTAGCATCTAATTGATTGATTCAAAATTGCTACATGGTGGAGCAGTCAAAGTTCAAAGTCCAGAATTAACCAAATAAGCACAGAATTTTATGTAATCTGAAGGGGTACCTCTATGTTGAACAAAGACAAATTTAGAGAAAATTTCGTCAAAAAGGATGTCAGTCCGCTGTATATGGACACAGAATTCTACAGCAACACCACCGACACGTGTGAACTGTTCTTTTATTTCAGAGTGCACTGAGTTGCTTCCAGTCTTTGAGTCATCTTGTTGTTCCGCTTTTCCAATTTGATTGCAAAAAGCCACTGAGATATAAGAAAATACTTCATCTACATATGACATAAGCAACTCTACCAGATATGGCATTATGGCTTCCTTTACAGCATCTACTGATTTAGGAAGGTCAACAACACCATGAGCTTGGCCATCATAAAGTGTCATTGCCATGTTCAAGGCACCCATCCAGTCACCTGCTCTTCGCAGAACCTGAATACGCTCTTTCCATGGGAGAAGGCGGGAAACAATAAGATGTGTTGGTCCAAGTATGTACACAGAAGCTCCCCTTACACCTATACAATTGTGATAAGCTTTCTCAGGGTTCCCATAGATATTGATCAAGTGTGTATGATATGCAGCTAGATCATCTCCCCTAGAACCATCAACAGCAAAACTAGTTTGGTGAATCACAGTGCCATCCTTTGCGAACAAATATAGTTGTCCTGTTAACGTGAGAACCACCAGCATCTGGGAAGGGAACAACCCTCATTAACTTAAGTTTTAAAGATAAAATAAACCACAGAGCATGCGCAAATGTAGTGGAGAAAGCAAAAACAATAAACAGTGAACAACTAGAAACAAATAGATTTGCCAAAAAAAAAAACATACATGATCATCCAACCAAGCCACACCTATGGCTGCACTGTCAAGGGACCATTTTCCATAAACTTTTAACTCAGATTTGACCAATTTTGCCACTTGCACTTTTCGATCCCAGGCAATTGCGAGCAATGAGACTCTCTCTGCCACATGTTCTGGAACATTGTCTGCAACAAATTCTTTTTAGAATACTGTCCACTAGAAAATTTAAGAAACTCTGCAGGCCATACCAGGTGATGAACTATGTGATTGTGTGGTACATTTCCATGCAGTGTAAGGCATGGAACCCTCTCGAACTCCATCTGGCCTAGAAAGTTGTGCATATACCTGTAAACTGGGACTGAGCCTAACCTGTAAAAAAGGCATGGTTTCAACACATTGTGAAGAATAAACATCCACAAATAAGCAAACATTAATTCACAAAACAAAAGGTGCATGGAACTTGCAGAATTATCCAGGGACTTCATACCACCAAAGCAGTTTGATGAGTGACAAATATGACCACACCTTCTTCAACCAAAGAAGAGCCCTCATTGAATAGTTTCCAACCTGCATCTCCCCCAACTACACCACCCATCATGCTACTAATGCTGGTGGATGATGCTGAAGAATTTCCCTGTGTGGCTGGCAAAGCACCTCCACAAGATTCATCAAGAAGAAGGGGTGAAGCTGATAACACAGTGCCCGTTCTTTGTCCATCAAGAAGACACTATAACAATCAATTAACATTAAGTCATTAATTTGGCAAGTACAACACATACCTACCATATGCTGACTCAGATTAACACATTTTACTGCAAGGCATGGGCGTCCACCATTAGCCTAGAATGGTGTCTTTACCTGTGTTTTGAACGAGAACCTATTAAGCAAGGGAACCACTGAGAAAGCATGTAGCAGAACCAGACCCTTGCTATCACCAGTAACTGCTTTAAACTGACGAGTAACTTGAGAATCCTGGCCCAGAAAGAATGCATGCACAACTGGTGCAGTATGCTCCCCAGTAATAACTTTTGCTGCTGATGCCCTCTGGACATCCCAAACAGTAATGTGACCATCTCCGTAACCAGCCAAAAGCATGTCTCCTTGCTGATTAAAGCACATGGAAGTCACTGGGGCATGAGATCGATCACCTTGTAAACCAAGCATTAGCATCTGGAAAAGGAGTACGATGGTTCAGTGGGTGATGCTGACTAACTATAAGGATAAACAAGAACCTAACTTGCAAAATATCGACAATGACAATGTTTTGCAGCTGTGATTTTCCTTGAAAATTGGATATTCAGTTAGCATTAGAAGTTTGTTTCACTACAGTGAATTTCCTAGTAAGCAGGAGCCAGAAGAGTCTATTGAGAAAAGAAAACAAAGATTTTATGCACGCATATAAATTAAGCCCATGCCTAAAGCACAACTTCAAAAAGAAACACTATAATCTCATGCAAGTACATTTATGAAAGTCCTTCAAATTACTGCTGGATCTAGGATTTCCTTATTCCACATTGCATCTATGAACAAAATAGGTCTCGTCTCAGGAAGCACGTATCTAATTGCACCCTCAAAAGAACAAACCTTCCCGTCCTTCAATAAAAGCAAGAAAACAAAAGGCAAAGACTTCCACTAATTAAAAAGAAGCAAGCCAAAAGCCACATGCAACATAAACTAAAAGCAATATGAGTGAACAGAAGTAACCTTTGCATCCATGTTATCATCATTATGAGAAGAGTATCTACTAGGGACAACAACAATGACACCTTTTGACATTCCCACTGCAATGTAGTTAAGATGAACAGCCAAAACTTGAGGTGAACCATGATCTCTCCTAAATGTTTGGGAACCAACAGTTTGTGTAATAACATTATGAGAATCAACATCAAAATATCCTAAACTAGTTGACCCCCTCCGAACACCCTCAAGTCTCATAGGCTGAGCAGCCGCACCCTCCTCCCAATGCAATCCAGTATAGGCCATTTTCTTCTCGAGTTCTTCTGCCAATTCAAGCGGCTTCAGACTAGACTTCCGTTTCTTCTCCGCCCTTTTACTAATCATCTCACTCTCCAGTTGCTCGATTCTCTCCTCTACAAGCTCCGAAATATCACTCATTGAACTTGCATCATCACCATCATCAATAGTAAAAACACCTACCCCATCATCTTTAACCTCGTCCATATTTTCTTCCAAATTATTTCCCTCTCCTTTCACCGCCTCGTCTTTAAAGGAATCAACATTATTCAAGTTAATAATATCTACTTCACTCGAATCACTCACTTCCACAAATTTATCTTTAGAAACAGAAGCTGCATTTTCATCATCCAAATTTAAGTTAGCATCAGAATTCGAGGTCGAACCAGTATTATGCAACATATCTTGACCACTATCATCACCAAGCCGTACTTCCCCCTCGATTTGAAAAACTGGCTCTCCTTCACTTTCACGTGAAATCTTCAAATCCTCTTCTGTATTCGGAATCGCATTCTCTGCTGTAGCAGATTGAAATAATCCACCCATCTTCTCCTCTGACTGGGACTGGAATCTTTCAATTGAGTCTCCGTTCGATGAATTTGACACAATTTCATGATCGCCACCACCACTGGAGCCTGATTCTGCTATATCGAGAATCGTCTGGAAGGTTCCACTCCCGCTGCTCAATCTCCTGGACTTGATCGCGGCGGCATGCGGTGTCGGAACAGAACGAGAGGCAGCAGCTGCCGCTGCAAGGGCTGCCCCTGGCTTCGCATTCGATCTCACTCCACCGAAAAGCGATGGCAACTGTCTAGAAGACGGAGGAGGAAGGCGCCACGGTGAATTAGTAATTCGAGTAAGTGAAGTGGGTTTTAATTGATCCTGGAGAATTTGTGATTGTGTGGAGGAATCTAGTGAGACGTCGTGTTGGAGGTGGGAGGGAGGGAGATCTGATTGTTTGATGGAGGGTGGGGATGAAGGAGGGGAAGAGGAATCGGAGTCGTTGAGAATTTCGTCGAGAGTACGGTGAGGGACGGAGGTGTTATCGGTGTCAGAATCGGAGGTGGAATGAGAATTAAGGAAGGAGTCAAGGTCGAGTTCCATAGGGAGTTTGGTACTCGTTAGTTTCTTAGTCATGTTTATTTTCTATCCGGTAGGATGATGTTTGTTCATTTATGTATGTGACTGCAGAAGAAAAGGCTGCTTTGTCATCACGGTAGAGAAATTTCTTGCTTCTTCCTCTGAGACCGGGCTATAGAATTGCTCCGATCGTCTCCATAGTTTTCTACTTTTCTTCGCCACCGGTATCACTGCAAGTAAAAAATAAAAAGCCGACAACTCGGCGTATGAAATCAACGACCCCTCGTTTAAGGAAATGTTTGGGATATTAGTAGTCATTATTTAAAAAAAATATTAAAAAAATATTTTTTTTAAAAAAATATTTTTAATATTCATATGTTAAAACAATTTAAAAATATAAAAAATAATATAAAATTAAAAAAATTAAATTTTTTAAAAGCTCAACGACTTCAAATATTACCTAAATTCTTTTTTTAATAGTATTAAAATTAAAAAATTAATAACAAGGGTAGTTGTCACCAAGACATTACAAAGATTGAAACAATATGACTTCTAAAAAAATTAAGTAACTAATTATTGCAAGAAATTCAATTTTTTTACATGGATTCACTAGTCTTTAACATATTGATAGAGAATAAATTAATTTTTAAAACATGTTGAATTAACTATCATTCTTAAAAGCAAAATAAAACTTAAATTCACATTTAGGGTTTTTTTTCATATTTTTCACTTTTAAAGTGTATTTAAATAACTAAATTACCTTTAAAATTAAAAAAAAATAATTGAGATTCAGGGGTATTTTTATATTTTCATTTTGATTTTCTAGTTATTATCAAGTTAAAAGATGAGTAGTTTGATAATTTAATAAATATAAATATTATTTTTTAAAAAAGTGATTAATGCATTCATTGCACCTGCCAGCAAAATAGTTGAGGTTGCGCTACTCGAGCAATGTATAAGGAGGCTTTCGGCAGCTAAAAAATAGCTTTCGAGACAGCTTTCAAACCGTCTCGACAGCTCCTTCATCTCTAAGCGTTGTGTGGTTTAATGACCGGCTTGGAACCAATAGCCTTTTTTTTCTTTTGTTCTCTCACCTTCTTGAAATACGTGTTTAATCTCTAAATTTTCAAAGTAACCCTTGAATTTATTTTTTCTTTGAATTTAGTCAATGTTATTTTGATTACTATTTGTTTTATTTGAATTAATTTATAAAAATAAATTTTTTTTCCTATAAAATTTTAAAATACAAAATTATCCTTGAGTATTAGGCATTATATTATTTTATTATAGGTTAATTGAGTATTTTTATTATATAAAATATAAAATTACCAATCTAACCTCATAATTTGTAAAAGACAATTATATATAATTTGTAAAAGATAATTGTGTTATAATAAAAAGATCACCCTGCCCTCAATATCTAGTTCAAAGGTTTTTTTTTTCTTTAAGAGTAATTTTATAATTATACTATTCCATTGAATAATAATTTGTATCTAAAGCTACAATAACCTTTTTTTATATATAATAATAATGATGATTACATTCTTATATTTGGTCGTGCAATTTTTAAAACTATAATATAATTGATCATTTAAATTATAATAACTTATTACAGTACAAGCATTACATAAAAAAAGTGATGTAATGAACCGTTACATGATGAAGAGTAATCTTACAAGGACCTGCTTGCAATTTTCTTTTATCATAAATTGAATTATAAATTTTATAAAGTACACGGATTAAAAGAATAATAACTCATTACATTACAAGCATTGCATAAGAAAGTTACGTGATGAACCATTGCACGATGAAGGGTAATCTTACAAAGACATGCTTGCAAAACAATATCCCAGAGACTGGGTTATAAGTTTTATAAAGTACAAGGACAAAGATAAATTTCTAATATAGACCAATTTATAAATAAAAATAGAATTTAGGAACGAAAATAATTTTTCAAAAACTACAAGGACTAAAATAACACTCTGATCTTCTACATTACATTTCTAAAAGTTTTGCAACCAAATAAAAAAAAAATAGTAAATATTTCAATTCCATTCCATTATATATAAATTTGTTTTATAATTATCAAACTCAGTATCACCTGGTGAATCAATCAACATGGTAGCTTTGTGAAAACCAGGTTTTATTTCAAAAACATCCATGAAATGGTAGGGAGTAGAGCCAGCAAAAGGAACTTGTAGTTCCCCAAGATTGAAAGTATGTGTTTATATATGATGCAGAATACTTTTTAACAAATTTGCTTATATTAAAATATATATTTTTTAATTTTTAACATTTATACATCAAAATTATAAAAATAAACACTTAAAATGTTATACAGTCTCTAAAGACCAAATCAGGTAAGCTGCTTCTTCATTATAAGAACAGTACAGGTCAGAAATTTTTTATGACCCTATGCCACCATCAATGGTATCCATGATGCGAGCACGCAGGGTCCATGGAGAAAAACGTTAAATGCTCACTTCGCACAATACAAGAGCAGTACATCCAATAAATTTCGATTGACAAGTTCGTGTTTTAACTATAAACTTAATAAAGATGCCGCTATTAATCACTTCACTACAGGATGACAGCGTTAGCAAAGCAAACATCTATAGAAGTAGCATACTCGATTTACCACAATTGCCCAGAATGCAAGCATATACCCGGCAGAAGAGTATCGGGCATGAACAATGGTCCCCGGACTTGCCCAGGTAAGCAAATAGCTCAAGACAGGCATTCTAGTTCTTGAATAGCAAAATATTTCAAAGAAAATACGCAAATACAACAATCCAAATCATAAGAACTCATTACTATCAAGTATCAACATGGGTTGATAGCTGCTGCATGATATGCAAAGATGCCCTGTACATGACACTAATATCATTGCGTAGACAAACAATAATGTCATTGATTTGTAATTGACCAAGAAACTTAAAAAAAAAAAGCAGAATTGAAGATTACGGAACCTGTCTATGTTTGGAAAAGAACTTTAAAACAAAACCATTTTTAAGCCAATGACAAAAAGCTCTTGACAACACCATAACATCTGAAGCATTGAAAGGGAAATATCAGATTACACTGATCTATCTAAACATGCAACAGGATAGCAAATAATTAAACCTACCATCAACAGTGACCCGTCAGATCAACACTAGGAAACATCATAAGAATCAAAACTCATCTAAAAAACTTCTATTTTATCTAGAAGCACCATCAGGTCATGAAGATAAAAATACAGGATTCTCTAACAAGTCTTACATTCAACGACAAAAAACTGCAATATGGTGCAAAAATTGTACTCTTTAAACAACTAAAAGCAGCAGAGGACTTGTGCATTCTGAAAGGAGCTCCTAATCAAACAAGCTGAATCCCATGTCTTCATCCTCACTTTCCTCCTTAACTGGTTCCTGTAAAATTCATAAAACGAATCACACAACAGTTAGAAATATCAAGCACCTCAAACAACCACCACCCAATTCAACAAATCCGATTTGTTCCTTTCTTCTCACCTTCTTCTCCTCAGCGGCAGGAGCATCGGCGGCGGCAGGTGCACCACCAGCTGGGGCAGCAACAGCAACAGCAGCACCACCACCAGAGCCAACATTCATGATGAGGTCCTGAATGTTGCGCTTCTCAGCAAGCTTAGCAAATAAGCCTGGCCAGTAAGATTCAATTTGCACATTGGCTGCTTTCACCAATGTTGCAATCTTTTCTGCCTATTAGCAATAGTTAAAGAATCCAAGAAATCCGCTTTATAAAAAAATCACAACCCCTAAAAACTTATTTGAAGAAACCGGATAGCAATAGAATTATTTATCTAGTTTTTGAAGGATACAGTGATGGAGATGTTCTCATCAAAGAGAATAAGAGCAGCGTAAGTGCAAGCAAGCTCGCTACCGGACATCTTTCTTTAACTATGAAAATCATCAAAGAAAATATAAGAAATCAACAGAAAAAGTTTCCACAATTATCAATTTAAACACAGAAAAGTAGGATCACATCTATCCATCTATCTATAAATAACGAGCGTAAATAATTTTGATTTTGAGAAGAGAAAAGGAGCTTTTACCTTGTGAAAATAAGATCTGAGATGGGTTGCTTCTGTCTGTGCCCTAACCTTCGCCAGCGCTGCTGCAACACAGAATAGTATCTAGGGTTTGGGAATCAGAGCGAGAGAGGAGTATTAGAAGCAGTCTGAGGCGGGCTTGAGTGTTTTACGGGGCTCAGTGTTATAAAGGCTAGGCCCATTATGTAATACCCGCATGGTGATAGATTATATTTTCACTCCCATATATTCAGTTATGTTACACTTCGACCCATGTATTTTAAATAGTCAATATCAGCCCTCATGTTTCCAAAAGTTCTTACTCCGTTGACCTGTTAAAAGCCCGTTTGGTATTGGTTTGCAGCAAGCGCCGCAGGCTTAGCTTCTTTCAACAATGGCTTTCTGACTTTTTCAATAGGGGGAAATTACAAACTAGTCGAACAAGTTTGTTCTTATCCTCAACACGGATGCTTTTAGAAAGATGTTAATGTAAAATTTCTTCAACTAAATTACATTACTTTTCATGGAAGTTTGAGCACTTTCCCAAGATTTTGATATGGTTATGTTGGCATGGATTCCCTGTGAGATCCATACAAAATCACGTATGCTTGGGGAAGTTGGTGGTTCTTAATCTATCCAAAAGCTGTGTTAGTTGATGCTTGGAAAGGCAAACCGGTATGTATCTAGTCTCTTTCTATAGCTATTTCTCTCGTTTTCAATTGATAACAACTAAATTCATGTATTTTCACAGTTTCTTTTAAAATTGAAAGTTCTTCTGTTCTTGATTTCCATCACTCGCATGATCTCATTAGAACCCCAGACTTCTCGGGTCTCCCAGCCTTTGAAAGCCTAATACTTGAAAACTGCATCCGTTTGACTCAAATTCACGAATCTTTTGGTGATTTACAAATACTATTAATCTTAAATCAAAGAAATTGTACAAATCTTATGAAGCTTCCAGAAAATAAGATTTAATTCACTTCAACAGCTGGTTTTAATGGTTGCTCAAATCTTGTCAACCATTTAAGAATCCTAAGTGTAATTCATTTCAAAAGCGACAAATCCTTCTTGTATGATTTCAAAGAAAAAAGAAATAACATTGTTATGCTTGATACGGAAAGGGGGGAAAAAAAGGTTCTAGTATTATAAAATAGGTGGCCATGTTTTATTATTTCATCGTGAGTTGGAATGATTTTTTTATAATATAAAAAATAATATTTAAATATTGTTGATGTATTTAAAAAAATATTATAATTTGAGTCATAGACCCTACTAGGTCTAATAAAATAATTTTATTTAAATATATAATTGAAAAAAAAATAATATTAAATAAACCAAATTTAAAAACAAAAACATGATAAAGATGGTTAGAAGAAAATGAATGCATGTCAAAAGAAAAAAAAACAAAAATTTATATTCTAAAATAACTCAGTATTAAAAGAAAAAATATAAAAAAAATAATAAAATAAAATATCTTAAATCAATCAGAGCTACAATAATAAACTTATAATACGGGTTATAAAACTAATATCGAAAGGGAAAAATCTTTCTTTTCTTATACTCCATCGCATAGTCTAATCTAATACACAACGAGTAAATTCAAGTTATCCATACAGCTCCAAGGCACCATCATGCAAAAGAAGGATATATGGAGAACAGGAAAAAGGTGCTGGCTCCAATTCTAAGCTTCGGGAGCTCTTGAATATTGAAGGATCTAACTTGTTAAGAGAGAAGGTGGAAATCAGACTGGACATCTAACAGAACAAACTTCATGTAAATGACAGATGCTCTAACATTGGCTATGAACAACTGCTGAGCTGATTAAATGTCTGACAGCTAAAATCTACATCAACCATATTGCAACGTACAGAAGTTACCTAGGAGAATTCCACACAGAAAGTTCAGGTAGCGTAAATCCTGGCTGACCATCTCCTCTAACCACATAACACCTTTACATTGCCTGCGCTTGGAGCAAAGACCCCTTGAAAGCATATAGGAGGTATCGGCAAATCTGTTTGGGATTCTTATAGTGGTTGCGGGTTAAAATATATTTTGTTTAGAAATATTTTAAAATAATATTTTTTTTTATTTTTTAAAAAATTATTTTTGAGATTAACAAATCAAAACAATATATAAAAACATAATAAAAAATAATTTTTAACAAAAATTTAAACGCGCCCTTAATAAACATATCTTCCAAAATCTTACATGCTTCAATGAGCCTGCCATCTCAACAAAGTCCATCCAATAAAATGCCATAAGTTTCTGGTTGGCAACACAACCAACCTGCTTAGCCATCTTTTTAAAGTATCCGACAGCGATTGCAGGATACCCTGCGTCGCTCCTTTCAATAAAACAATATAAGTTCAACCTTACAGTTACATTAATGGCTTCACCGCCCGTACTACCTTTTCTTCACAATGCGGTGACCTTCGCTTCATAAGCCCTAAGTGATGGTCTTTATAGCCTCTCTCTTGAGTTTTATCTGGCACTTTACCAGTCTGATCACCAGTCTTGCCTTCACGGTAAAGATCAACAGCCATCGCTGAATGACTACCCAAACGGGGAACTCCACCTCTGATTAGAGCTTCATTAATTAAACGCTTAGTGGGTTTCATATCTTCACCATTATTGCACTGACTAAGATCAAGAAGATCCCGGCATCGCTTAGGTGCCTTCACCTCCTTCATTAGGATCTTACCGAGGATTTCAAAGGCGTCTTCAACCTGCCCGATATCACATAAAGCATCCGAAAGTGTTCTATATACCACAATATCCTCATTCCTCACCGCTCCCCCTTTGAGATATCCTCCAGAACGTTGAACATAACAAATGTGTGGCCACGTTTAGCCTTCCATCTTCGCACATCCCCTTCACAAGAATTCGACAACTATCCTTGTTCGGACGGGATCCTGATAATCCGTCTCTTGGAAGACTTGGTTGCAAGGTCAGAGCGATTACGCTGACAAAGAGCATCCAATAGCAGGTTCAGGCCATGAAAGCGAGACTTCACTTCCCACGCATGAGTTCCCCAAGAAAATACGGTGTTCTGCCTCGAGTTTTGATTCCTTCACCAATATATGCAAAAGGGTATTGAAAGATTCGGTCCAGTTTACACAGTTGAACTTTGAAATGCTCTTGAAGAGTGAGACAGCTGCGCTTATTAGGCTAGCACTCGCATAGGTCTCGATTACAGTCACCAAGTCTGAATCTTAGCGCTCACAGGAATCCTCTTTCATCTCAGTAATTCGGCCCGGGTTTCCAAGGATGCCAATCATGGTGGCATACACAGGACCATTGTGACGATAGCTGGCGCATTTGTCTTTCGCTTACTTGAAAATCTACAACGCTGTTAATGGATTTCTCTGGCTCCTCAAAATCCGAGAGATCTAGTTGTATCGGTGCTAGAAGCCCCGGGCATCTTACGTCGAAAATTTATTTTGTTATCTACAGAAAAATTAACATTTAGTTTGACTTTGAACCACAAAAAAAGACCAGGATTATGTTATAGCATAAGCAAAAGAAAGACAAATAGAATCACTAATTTTGAGAGTCTAAAATGGTGGCGTTTCGAAGAAGATAAATAATTTTGTTAAATTATCGGAACAGGGGTGAGCAAGAAAAAAGAAATGCACTTAATGTTAATCATTTGACCAGCAATTTCAATGAGACCTTCAAATCAATTTAACGCTAGGCAAATTAAAGCTAACAAGGCGGCTATAAAATTAAATATGGGCTGAAAGCCATGAAAGGAAGTAGATGAAACTTTTTTAATGACATAGCATAGAGTTGAGCTGAGATTATCTCAAATAAACTCTATAATTTAACAGAGAATCCAAAAGAAAAAAAGAGTGATGCACGATCTGTTTAATTAAGAAGTGAAACACAATTGGCCGGAGAATTGAGATTAGTTCGACTTATCTCTTGTCATAAAATTTTCTTTCTACTAAAAATTTATATAATTATTAATTTTAAGATTTATAAAATCATTTAAAACCACACATGTTTAAAAAATAAAAAAAACACAATTGTACTCTACTTCAACCGAACCAATGAAATAGCGGCTTCGAAAGTTTAATTTGGGTAACAGTAGTAAGATTCAACAGATATCTGTTAAGGAATCCATTGAGGTCGCCTGTCTCCGATTTTCATGTTACCGTTACGCTGCCGTTTAGAAAAAATAGACCTGTTAAAACTTGAGGGTTAATGGCATTGTTTTCTTATTAAAAGGGAAAGGCGTCGTTTTTGACGGTCAACCCAGTCAATAAGAGGCGGTCAAAGGAAAAACCAACGTGAAATGATATATTATTAAAAAAGAAAAAGAAGGAGTCGTCACTTGGTATAAATCCAGATAAAGGAAGGAAACATTCATCGCTCGCTCGCTCCAATTTCTCCATTGCTGCACCTCGCGATTGGACAAGAGGTGCGCTCTCTCTCTCTCTCACTCTCTCTCACTCTCTATATATCTATCTATATATGTGTGTGTGTGTGTGTGTGTGTGTGTGTAGGTAGGTAGATCTCATCAATCTTTTCGTATGCGTGTGTATCTGTCTGATTATGCGTTTAATTGTAATCGTACAATCTTTTCTTTTAATTTGAAGATTCTATATGAATTCTACAATTTTTTAAAGTATAAATCTTCGATCTTAATAGAAAATCGATGACTTCCAATATTTTTCTTCCTTTTCGAGGGCGCTGATTGCTTGGTGTTGATTTTCAAATGAAAATGAATGAACTACCGTTGTTAGAATTTAGAGTAATTCGACCTCTAAATTTAGGATAAAATGGTCTTAAT
>Ga0307515_10001564_pt1 | contig 51107 bp, 46 predicted proteins | sample 17_EM_MG_FD_194513 | JGI IMG/M metagenome (GOLD analysis project Ga0307515, IMG submission 194513) | Populus trichocarpa ectomycorrhiza microbial communities from riparian zone in the Pacific Northwest, United States - 17_EM | ecosystem: Host-associated > Plants > Roots > Unclassified | place...
AGCGAAAGCAAGGAAAGCGCAAAATAGAGTGAGATCCTTGATGACGAAGAAAGGATTAAGCTCGGAAGGATGCAAAAGGATTCAAGTCGCGGCGGTTCAGGCGGTGGCGTTGTATGGGTCTGAATTGTGGTGGCATGGACAAGAAAATGGAGCTGAAGAGGTGCAGAAGTTGTTGAACGAACAGGGCAGAAGGGTAACCGGATGCTTTAGGACGACACCTCAAGGAGAATTGATGAATGATGCTGGGTTACGACCGGCAAAGGCTCTTCTAAATAATCGGGTACGCCGGTATAAGTTGAGACAAATGATGATGCCCGATGCGCAAGGCGGAGGGAGAATGTTAGAAGTACGAAGGAATGTTTTGCAAAGGGTGGAGGGGATTGATGAGTTGATCCCGGAGGATAAACCTTTCGAGAGGAGGAGTTATGAAAGGACGACATTACCGACGGAAAAAAAACACCTAAAAGGTGAAGTGATAATTCAGGATGAGGAGCAAGCTTTGAGAGAGGTGAGGTTAGAAAGGAAGGGGCTTGTTTTTTGGACTGATGGAGCGAGAAAGGAAGATGAGTGGGTCGGGTGTGCAGTGGTATGGAAAGGAGATGGAAGGCGGAAAAAGAGGAGGACACACTTAGGCCGACAAAAGGAAGCGTTTGATGCGGAAATGTATGCGATGTCGGAAGCAATGAAGGTTGCGGATGAGATGGCAGAAAGAAAGAAGGTTACCAGGGTTACGGTTTTTACAGACTCCCAGGCAACTTTAAGATGAATACAATCGGACGAGCCAGGACCAGGACAGGTACTAGCGTTATGGACGATGAATTGGGTCGACGCATTAGCCAGAAAAAATATCCAAGTGGAGTACCGGTGGGTACCTGCTCATAAAGGGATAGAAGGCAATGAAGAAGCGGATCAACAGGCAACAAAAGCGGCATACAAGCATTGCGGTAGTTATACCGAGACGCAAAATCCGCTACCGTTTTTAGATTATGTTTCGTTCTCCCATATTAGTCGAAGGTTGACTGAGGTAAAATGGGAAGAAAGTAAAGAAGAAATAAAAAAGATGGGGAAGAAGTCAAAGCACAGTTATCGGTATGATTTGGTGAAGAGGGGGGGTAACAGTGCGGTGATGGGAGCCAAAAAGACGATTGCGGCAAGGTTTTATCAGCTTAAGTCAGGACATGCACTGATAGCGAAATACCTATTGCGGATCGGAAAAAGAAGAGATATGAAATGTTGGTGGTGTGGACATGAATATCAGACAAGAGACCACCTTTTTAAGTGGTGTAAAAGATGGAAACGAGAACATAAAAGGCTTTGGGTGGACGGGCAAGAGGGGGATGATGGGTATGAGGGTGTTGAAAAGGTGTTTAAAAAGCCGAAGATTTCATTGCCAATGTCTCTCGTTTTTGCAGAAGAAAAATGTTCGCAGGCTCTGATGGATTTTTTATCTTGTACAGACGTCGGTAGAATTAGCGGAGTGGTGGAGGAGGCGGAGAACTCGGATCACGAGGAGTCGAGTGATGGGGGGGTGTAAAAGTGGATGTTGTTATTGTGTGTGGCGGTTTTCTTTTTGTTAAGGGGAAGAGGACTCGCGACTTTGCTTTTGTTTCTTTATATTATGAAAGAAGCGGGGAGGAAATATGTACAGGATATGCCATGGCCACTAGCGGCCGAATGCAATATGATTACAAACAAACAAACAAACAACAGTTCTTGATTATGGCTTCATGGAGAGCTCAGTAGGTTATACCCTGCAGCATTCCGCTGTTGCTCTTCTGTGCAAATAAGGTTGCTGCTGCTGCAGGCCATGCTGATTGCTGAATCAATACATTGGCTAGAAATGCTTGCAGGTAGGCTGAGAGAGATTTCAACTCAGCTTCTGAATGGTTAAAGATGAAAGAATATGATCGATTGAAGCCTGATTCCAAATCGATTACATGGTTGTTTTGCTAGTATGGTGCTAGAGTCTCTACCACACCATTGCTAGTAATTTGCTTATAGTCCATGTATCTCACAGGGCAATGACTTCCATCATCAGTGGATGCAGTACCTGTTGTTGCATCTGGGCACTACCCTGTATCATTGAGTTGGGATTTGGGCTGATAATGCTGAAAGTAACCTGGGAATACAGATTAAGTTGTTTGCCCCAAAACAAGCCATATCATACTACTCAAGCAATCTCCAATAATGATTCTGCATGTAAGTAGCAGTCATTCAAGGATCGAAGCATGCTTTTCTGCCACAACTACCACCACAGCTTCCTGTTCTCTTATCTAGCACCTGGGTTGAAAATTTCAATCTCACCAGAATCTTCCAAAGTGGTGATCTCAATAGTCACTCCCAGCTGTCAGCAGCATATACTCATTCTCTGGGCAAATGGCACAATGGTCTCGTTGCAAGCAACATAAATGCCTAATGGTATTACTCAAACTATGTCAACATGTGGTGTAGAATAGTTCACACTGGGCCCTCTCAGTATTCCATCTGGAACAATAGAAATCAGTGAATCCAACTTGAGTACTGGCGGACTGCCACCAATATCTGGCAGCTTTTAATAAGTACTTTTGTCATTCAGACCTTCATATAACTGTACTATTATATCTGGTTTACATGACTCCTCTTTGCCATTTTGGATACTTATAGCATCTTATTGACTGTCTGTTCACTCAGTCTGCAACTCCCAGGTCTTGAATGATAGCTGTCCAAGTACTAGGAGGTGTGAGAACAACAGAATACTAGTAGCTCAGTTTTGTTAACGATGGCTAATGAATCCATGCAATAGTCAGTGGTTACCGTCATGTGGCTCTCGCTGGCATGCGTGAACACCTGACCATCAAAGCTGTGAGATGTAATTGAAGAACTTTCAGGCATTGTCTGAGTCTATTGAGAGGTTGTGGAGGCACAACAATGCATGTAGCACTGCGATTGCAGAGTGGTCTTTCTGACTGCAATGCTTAGTGTTGATGTTCAATATGAACTTTATAAACTACATGCAACAGATCCAATCTTGTTCATCCACATAAATCTCGACTTGACCTGTGAGCTATCGGGCTCTCTAAGGCTACCCTTAGCCCTAGTGAAATCGAATGCAATGTTACTTCTTCTAATATTGTAATCCATACCCAATCACCCAACGACAGCAATCTCAGTACTGAGTGATCCATTCGCTCTCACAAAGCCAGTTACTGAGAATGGGAAATGTGCATTTTCCTTGTTGGGTGTTGAAGATGAACTGCAATGGGATTTATTCACAATGTCAGGGTGGAGCAAAGGCACCAGGAATATTAGCTGGTGTATATCGTGGGAGTCTGATAGTTATACAGTACTCATATCGACAGGCTATATATGCACCTTGAGACTTCCAACTATCATCTAACTCCAGCAAGACTCAACATGTTATTGTGCATTTACCATCACTACCTGACTCTGAAATGTCAAGCATCTGTGTTTCAGTCGGCTTGCTTATGTATGGTCAGAAGTTACATTTTCTGCCACCTTGTAGAGATTTTTTCCCAGACTGCCTTTTGCCATTAACATAACTGTTGCTGTTATGGGGGTACTAAGATCCCAATAACTAATACAACATGTATTGATTTTAAAATCAACTGTCTAATCACAACTTATCTTCTCATTTTTCTTCATCCTTCCCAAGACCCAACCTCCTGTTAACTGAGATATCAGCAAACTACTAAATGCAAGCATCAAGAGAACAATCAGGTTCCAATACCTCCACGTTGTAGGACTACTTTCAGCAATGTTTGGGTTCAAGGTAACTGTATCAATCATACTTGAAACTGGCTAAACCTGCATAATGCGGAACTTGATATGAGTTGAATAATTGTTCACAGTCTTCATAGTGAATATGAATCACCCTGATTACTTGCACCTGGTTATGATGTGCTGTCTTCAGAACTCTTGATATAGACATCGATGTATATGGTATTTTTCTTCAAACTATGTGTAATGAATTATTACAGGAGTAAATGTAACAGAAGTAAATATGAGTAGATTTCATAACAATATCTTAAGGTGTTCTACACTAGTAATGTCTAACTGTGGATTGCAGTTAGAGTTTGGTTCTTCTCATTGCCAGAGCGATGTGTACCCTTATTAGTTAAATTCAGAGAATATCACTCATTCTGATATTCATCATATGCCACTTAAGTTTGTAGCATTTCTTTTAGCTGCGGGAAATCCTGTTTATGACATTTACTCATTGTCATACCCATCAATCCCTTTTGGATATGATGCTCGAGTTTGAGTGGTTTTAAAGTATTGCCCACCCAATTCAGACCAACCTCTGGAAAATATCAATCGCACTCAATGACAGCTGATAACTCCATCTGTGTCATCTCTCCTTACATTTCTTCAGTAGTTGGAACATCTGGTAGCACCTACCCTATCAGTGCTGCATCATGATTAGATTAATACCTCAATGTGAATTAAATCCATTGACAACAGCATCAGCAATCGAGTCACTCACTAACTGATACTCTGCCTATCCAGATTATCCCAATGAGGTGCTTACTAGCTCAACTCAAAAACTCAGTTTGCTTCAGGTCTCTTATCTTCAGCCAATGTAATTAGTCCCTCAGAAACTGCATTGTGTTTGTTTCAACCATTCAATGACCATGAAGTGCTATAAGTTGATCTCCCTCCTTCAGAAGCCAGACTCATAGAATCCTGTTACTTGTATATTGCATGGCATCAGCAGTCAAGGTTATCTTGCTTAATTGCAACTTGACTGTGTATCATCCCACTACATCACATGTAGTAGTTACAATTGGTATTTATCTGTGCTGCTGATGTTTCTGCTTTCAACATCCCTGTCATTGCAGCACAATTGCATCAACCTATTTGAATTAGTTAGCAGGCCAAAGGCAGACGGTAATCAATTGACATGCAACTCGTGTGAAATCCCACAAAACATCACAAGACTGGCCAACACAAGAATATCATGAATGCATGTTATGCATTAATAGTCTCATCACAATCCCAATGTATTCAGTATGCAATCCCCTAAGAACCATTACCACTGTTAAAGGAGAACCCATAACAGTTGCTGCACTTGGTTCATTCCATCCAGCTGGGAGGCAGAATCTGCCATGTGATTGACAAGCTCATCATTGTAGTCCAATTGTCCATTCGTTGTTGTTTATTGTATGATGTTGGACTTGAGTTCTGGTTGTAGTCTGTACGACACAATTTTGCTAATCATCTTGCTGCGTAAAGAGATATAGCCCTCTGCTCTGCGATGTGTATCGAGTAGATTGGCGTACACTCTCAACAGATATTTTACTCCTTGGATTATATTGGTCGTATATTTCAATACATTGCTGAGTTTCTACGCCATATTGCTAGGTGACTTATGCATGTCATCCTTGGAGGCCTCAATATCATTGGAATAAGAATCTCCGTCTCTTCGTGATTCCAATGGCTGTTGACCAGATCGGTCATCCGTGTCCATCTCTGTACCAATTCTGAATGGTTATTCCATGTGCAGAGCATGCTTGCTTCTAGTTGAAATCATTAGAATTTCCATTCAGAACTTGGGGTGAAAGGGACTGCAAGTTAGATAATAACGTGTCGAGGAAGTTATTGAGCTATTTTGTTCCCATTCAGTACCATTCTGGATGTGTGATAACAGAGATTTGAGTTTTCAGTGCTTCGGGTCAAATTTTTGCCCCACAGTATTCTCTGTTCACTTCAATCCATTCCGGATTCTGCTCACATAGTGAGGTGTTCTGTTGGATGTCCATAGTGTGCATCAATTACTGTTCCTCCTTCATCTATTGCCTGGCAGCAATATCAATTTGTATGTTAGGCTTGGTCTTGGACTAAGGCTTTAGTTTCCCCAGACTGGAATCCATATCGTTACTCAGGCTATTATCCATTACTGGTGAGGATTTTCTATCACTGCAATCCGAATTGATGCTGATTTCATCCTCTTGAACCGGGGAGTGGAATGAGGTGAGAATAGAAGCAACTTGGCCAAGAAGAGATTGTATGTTTTCAATATTGGCACCTGTACTAGCAAAATAAAGTTGATTTCTGGCAGCATTCTTAGAAGGAATAGTAGCAAGATTGACAGTAAATTTGCGTAGTAGACAGTTTATTTCAATCAGTTGTATCATTTGTAATACAGTTTTGACAATTCAGGTTGACTTGTGTAATGTTGTGAGTGAAATATATCTAATAACTGTAAAATTAACTGTTGTGTAAAGTCATGAATACCTATGCTGGGCTGTCATTCTATTCTATTAGTGCTATGGTTGAATACAGAAATAATTGAGTATATATATAGAGTATTATGTGGCAAGGCATTGGGTACAGACCTACATACCACAATGTTATTGATTACGATGTGATACATATATACCCAGCCTTGGCCACATGCTGCTTTTTACCAATTGACTTGAGCCCCATTTGTACAAATACCTAGTCAATCCAACATAAATAGGAAAATGATTCGAAATAATTCAGACTTTCGGATCACAGGAATTTACACATTTACTATTACTTGATTAGTTGGTTGACTCATTGTAGTGTAATGTACTGGATCAGTGATAAGAGATATAATAATGCAAATTTGGTTAAATAAACTACTACTTGATGTGTATATCACCAAACAAAACAATAAGGTTAAGATTGAATTCAATGTTGTCACTAGTATTGGTAAATATAATAATAAGTTAGGAAGAAAGCAAAGGATATTCACCAATACTATCAAACCCCTATGTATAAAGATTTCGTATAGTATGTCCAAACTATTCTTCAAATCTAAATGTACAGTTCCGATCTTCAACTGTATTCTTATTCCCACTAACAAAACTCTTGTTATAACAATCATGTCTTATTGCGAGATATTGGAATATATCAATCCACTTTCTCAGTATACTAAATAATTTTACCACTGTTACTATCCATTATCAAACCATTCTTTCATCATGTAATATTAACCACTTCCCACAATATAGGTTTTCATCCATTATTAGTTGCATCGGTAAGTGGTTTAACTTACGGCTCTGACAGCTGTATATGATATAATCGGGCTGTTGGAAATAGCTTTTCGGGTGTTAACCTTAGAACAAAGATATCAGATAACACACATACAACGATTATACATAAAATTCATAATTATTTGTCAAATCTTGTCGGGGGTTATATTCTAACTTTCAATTGTTACAGGATTTATATTTTTTCAATATTATAGTATGATAATATCTTATGGGTTTTCTCTCTGTAATCTTTAAATCTGAATTTTTTGTAATAATATGGTGATTAGTATAGCTTCAACTGGAGAGATTTCTGCATATAAAATATCTCCATACTCTCTTGATTCAATTGGTAACTTTGAACAATATTGGTTGTAAGTTACTCTTTTTATAAATATTCCAGCTATTGAGCTACATGATATTATATTAGCAAACTCACAAATTCTTTTTCCAACTGAAATATTATAATTTACTTTGTACCTCAGTTGTATTATGAGTCTATATGCTATCTACTGTAAAAAATTTGGTGATAGTTTGAATGTAGTATCTGATAATGTATTGGCAATATTTTGAAACATAGATTAATAATCTTCAAAGCCTATTAAATATAAAGCTATAATATTCCGATATATATTTCAACTGATATTGAATCAGATTTTCTCTAAATCTCATATTTACTGTTATTGTCATAAATCTGAATAATTTCACTTGATCTGTTCTTGAGAATTCAATCAACACACAATAACATTTGGGAGATGCTGACTCAGAATGTATAAAACTAAGTACAATCTACTTATATAGAAGTGATTGGTTGAGATTAGCTTTCCACCTTGAATTGCTGTAAGATAGTACTCTGACTCTGAATTGTTCTGCTAGTTTGAAAAAGATGACTCTGTTTCAATTCATAGGAATATTACTGGATATGATCTCAAGTAGAACAATTTCATCATATTACCAAGTTTAATGGTTGATTACAATTTATCACAAAGGAGAAAATATAGGTCTTGAATCTTACTAATAGATTGAATAATTGTTTCAAGTTGATCCCTACAAACTAACCCCCATTGCATAAACAAGCAATCTCATATTATTCATTACTATGCATGTTAATTATTGCAGAGGCTGTATTAAAGACATATATGTATAGTGCATTTCACATAACTTGGAAAAATGTATCAGAAGAAACTCCTAATACCTTACATTAAAATTGCTGACATCTACATTTGTATATATTATCTCAGTACTTTTACAGTTATAGTACAGTCCTTAAAGCTCTATTGTTTTCATTATAATGTACTCTATCAATTAACTACTCACAGAGTACAAAATACATAAAAGCTATGGAAACAGCAGTGGGAATGTGGTTTTAAATAAACACCTGATTGAAATAGAAATATTTACTGGTAATAGTGTCATATTAACAATAACTTAAAAGTTATATATGCTAGAGAAATTCCACATGTGTACACACATACGCAAGTATTTGTTTGTGTGCATATCTGTATCTTGCTCTGTCGGGTTATAAATTGCGAGAATTGCATAAAACAAACAAAACAAAGAGTGCACCTCCAGTGTATGTATGCGTACGCAGGTATACGCAAGCAAGTAGATGCATATGATGTTTGCAGCTTTTTCGGTTACCCTAGGACAATTTTGAGTTACTACCACGAATGTTCAAGTTTGCGACTGTCCATTAGATCGAGGGGAACTACCGGAACACGGTCTTTCCGCTGCCAGATGCACCCACTTATATAATAAAATACATTGTCGCACGTATACTGAACTAATAATCTTATCCACACTTGCCGGCCATATATTAGAGCACACGATTAACACCATCACTCAAATATCACTCAACGCAGTACCCAAACAACGCGAAGAACCTTCACCCGCTCCCGAAGCCGTCATTGATGAGAACACTGACATACAAAAAACATGAAGTACGCCGCCTTACTCAGTCCACAAGGCAGAGTCGAACCACCACCATAGCTAGTGCATATTCGTAATCAAAGGAAACAAACGCCAGACATCAATACCAAGGATTTGTACCATATAGGAAAGTTCATGAGAATAAAAACCGAAAACTCAACACCAAGCGAACTTCTCATTGGCCTCCCAATCAATCTCATTCTCACCACTTCCCAAGTCATGGTGCATCATTAATGAGCAGATCGAGTCTGTTTCTCTATCAATAACCTTCACAGTTGAGCCTGCCGCTCTCTGCGCAGCCCTCACGGAAACTTTGTCCGGGTTCCACAAAGTGACCTTCCGAAGACCCCATTTTCTGGCTTCCATGCTCGCTGCCTTGAACATATTCGAAATCTGTTTCTCATCGTCTGCTTCATCCTGGCCATAGGATAGGTTGACATATCGAATGATGTAGAGTTGAGAGGTCTTTCCGAAGTCTCTAGTCCAAAGCATCCAATGTTTACCATCGGCAGTGATGACACCTTTAATTTCAGGCTTAAATTTCCTAAGCACCAGTCCAACGAACTCTTCACGAGTCCAGTGCCACTCCATGGTCTGATAGTCAGGAAGAAATGCAACTCTGGTCTTGAAATTGGTACAGGGCCTCTGGAGTGAGTCCTTCAAAGCTGAAATATCTTTTAAGCATAACGAAGGAACGTCTGTGGACCGTAGATATTTGGTACCAGTGGTCATATCTTTAGATCCAAGGGCAGAAAATTCAAGCTGTGAAGAGCGATGAGGCATCCAACCATACTTTGAGTAAAACTTCTGCTTCGGCTATAAGCATTACTAGCGTTCATTGCAGGCTTTTTTAACCTACCTTGCCGATATCCGAGTAGAGCACATTAAAGCCGTTGGGATTTCCTCGCTTCAGCGTTTCAGCCAGCAGTCGAAGCATAACTCCAGCATAGCCATTCCCCCTCTGGTCACTTGGGGTAAATACACTGCCAACACCATGAGCTGCTACTGCCCTCACTGTAGAGGGGGAGTCTTGTTTGATAGGTAGTTGGGAGATTAATGCATCCTTCTTTATGGTTTCACAGGACGAGAGAATCTTATCAGGATCTGCTGGATTTACGAGGACCCATGAGAGTATTCCGCCATTGCCGGTCAATGTAGTAGACGCCAAAGTGCGTTCACGGGCATGGTAAGTCTCGACGTCGAGATCTCCAGCCCAAGAGGCTGAATTCAAGTCGTGAATATGATGGATTTCGTCCGCAGTTGCCGGGCGGAGAAGAAGATGGGACCCGGTCATATTTGACAGAATCAGTGATCTCGACGGGTGCAAAATAAGATTTCTTTGAAGATTGGGGGAGGAAGGTTGGTGAGGTTCGATAGTGCCCACAAGGCGATGATAATGAAATACATAAAATATATGACAGAGCGAAGTTGATAATAGGATAATCAAAGTGTCCACAGTAGGAAAAGATAGGTAGGAGAGAAAGGGAGGCGCTGGGAGGTGCTAGAGAGTTAAGTGAAGAGTAAGAGTAGGGATGCGTGGTAGGGTGAAGAGTGGAATACAAGTAAAATAACAAGAAGTGAGTGCCATGAAGTGTACTGCACTGAATAAACCGAATAGGCAATATGCAAGGGATTATTTACTTACTTGGAAATGTGGCCAAGTTAACAAGTGGTCATTTATACACCCCTGGGTTCAGACCTCAACATTGGGATGCTGTCACACAATTCAAATCTCTGCATGCCATGGTTATCTATGCATTACATCTGTATCAATCTATATGTTTCCAATTTCTGCAATTTATCTAAATTCTACAAATACTCATAAATACCTGTAGTCACTTGTAATTTTATATCTTTATACAAGGTATAGATTTCTTTTAAATAGCGTGACTTTTTCTTTTCTTCTGCTGTTCAAATATCACAGCTTCATCTCCATTGCCCAATTCAATATTAGCAAGTCTTAATAACAGAGTTTTCTCCAATTTAAATATTTTGATATTTACCAATGTAAATCTGGTTAGCTCTTTAAGTAGATCAGTTTGAGTTATTATAAACAGTATAACATAGACAGGAGGAAGCTGAAGTATCAAATTGTCTAAATTATTCAATATTCGAAATGGAACTCTATGTACTGGTTAAGTAGTACTTAAATACTATTCTAAAATAGCTCTTGAATGTTCCATAAATTTATCAATATTTGAACTATATCCAGTATATGATAAGATTTGTAACAATTCAAATAACAGTAGAAATTTGAATGCAAAGTTCTTTGATATACAGAACACTGTTAACTTTCTACAAAATGCTATCAACACATATATACAGACAGCAAATCAATTTCACTATAAGTTAATTTACAATATTGATTCTATCTATTTAAATTCTAATACTGAAAGATGGACTTAAATCTTCTAGTCAGAATATACTTGACATGCAATTTACATTTTTAGAGAATATTTTATAAATAAATTCACTATTAATATTCAAAGGGTAATCTACAAAGTCATACTGGTTATACTTTTCCAATCTATGTTTAAAATAGTTATAATTGACTTATGAGAATCTTTTTCAAACTCTATTAATAACTTAATGCCAAATTCCAGTGATCGTAGACTCTGACTCTAGTATTGAAACCAATCGACTTGGAATTAGATAATGCAGAGACTTTGACTATTAATATAGCCTGAGCAAGAGAAAGTAGTAAAGCAGTTGTATCTTAGCAGAAAATATAGCACTACCAACCTAACAGTACTCAAATTAAGTTATTCAACTAGGTACTACTCATCTTAACAGATAGTTAAACTTTTCACGAATCGAGAGATATTATCTTGGTTTTTTGCCAATTTATCAATACATCAACAACAGAACAATAAACTAACAATGAACTTAGAGGCAATAGAAAAATTCTTCAATAGAATCAAAAATTATTTGTGTAATTTCAGACATCAATCATGAAGTATTGTTATCCAGTTTAATACAGAACAAATTCAATATACACTGGAATCATTTTAACCATCAATTTCCAAATTCGATTTGGTTAATATGTAGTTTAATACAGGTAGCGTTTTGTAATTGATATCGCTTCTTGAAGTTGAATAGTGTAATTATATAATATATAGTCTTTAGCATTAACAACTCTACAATGACACTAGGGTTCATATGCGTGCATTAGTGCACTCAGTATATGTATAGAAATTAAGAATACTTGACGCAAATATGGATATAAGTGATTGTAACTATAGATGTATATGCAAAATTATTATAATCAATCTAAGACTTCTGACCAGTCAACTATATGGAATTAACATTATACAGCTCCAGGTCACATGTAGCTGGTAAATTATCTGCCTATGTATGTAAATATCTTCTGGTCTATATACTTTCTTAAAAGAGTTAAAAACAAAAGGCATGGACACAAAGCAATCAAGTATTTATTCTCCATATACAACTAGATCAACCAATAAGCCCAACAACTACATACTAGTATTAAGAATTACATTTAACTGAATTGTGTAGATGGGGAAACTTTGCCTTCAGTGGTAGGTTGTAATACTCCATGTCAATGCCATTTGTACAAGATCAAGATCCAAGGCAGTAATGAAGTATGTCGAAAAGAAGATTTGAGTATAATCGACAAATGAAACACCCAGTTGATTAATTATCTCTGGTCTTTAGTTCTCATACTCTAGTGCTTTAATTCTTCAAGTTTGAGTTTCAGATATCAATTTCCCCATATCTCCACTTCCAAACCCATCATGCGCTTGATCTACCATGGCTTTTACTTCTTGTATGCAATCTTGTACACTAATGAATCGTACTGGAGACAATTATTACAACTTCCTTTGGAATGGTTGGGAAAAAGTCAATGATTTTAATAATCTTGTCATAATATCAAACAATATTGTAAGATTTTACCGCTAGCATTGGCAAAGTCATATACGGATGGCACTCACCATAACAGAGTAGAGGTTTCAGTATTTACACTAAATGCATCAAGTATGGGTGGTATATCAATACTCTCTCTCTAACAATTTCTCCTCTCAGTCAATACTACTCACTAAGATACCGATATGCTTTGATTTGGGCAAAGTGCCAGAGTGGAATAGGTTGGCAAATCACAGAATCCCTTCTTTCAGTATTCAGCATTGTCTGGGTGGATGTTATTTGGCAAACTGCTGGAATGTGATTGAGAAGTAAGTTTCATATGCCATTGGGCAACAGTTTTCTGATTGTTTGGTATGCTATATGGCAGATATTTCTGTCACTGACTTCATACAGCATGGCTCCTGGTAATCCTCTTGTATAATTTTTATGTAAAGATATGCATTACTGTGAAATATTGGTGATTACCTCATGGTAGGTAAAATTGCAAAAGTACAAAGTGACCATATGCTATACTATGTATACATGGATTAATGAGCTGCTTATTACAACCCTCCAATCGACTACAGCATCATGTGTATTCGGTAGTCTCTAATCTCTGATTTATAGAGGTCTAGATGTAAACTGATGGAGGTATATATCACTGGTGGCTGGAGATGAACCTAAATTTGAATTGACTGCATGCAGTGTTTGTGGTTATAGTAGTACTATTAACCCTATCACTGCCTTTCTACTTGAAAGCCCACTGGTGCCTAAGAGCCTAGTTGAAAACATACTTGAAAGTCTGCCTGATAGCCTGTCTGGGAACCTGTTCAATAGAGCCTCCCATGTGAGAGTCAGCATGAGAGAGCTGTATTCTAGAAAGCTGGTCTTTAAAAGGAATAGAGTATTTGATGTAAAGGTTTTGATTAATGGAAAATCTGAGTTTGTGGAAGCTGTGGCAAATAGAAGGTTTTAAATATGTAGAAGCTTTGATGCTGACATTGACATAGCCAATCTACTTGTATAAGTACTTCTGGTACTGTAATTACCATCACCAATACAATTACCATTTCACTCATTACCATTGCCATCATCACAATTATCAACATAACAATTGCCATTGTTATGATTGCTATTATCATCATTGCCATTATAATCATCACTAACATTGCCATTGGCATTATTACCTTTGTCATCATCGTGATGGCATTTATCACCATCAGATCCAGACTGAATACACTCTCCTATATCTTCAATCAATGGGAAGGACATACTAAATTCCAAATCACAATTATAGTTAGAAATCTGATCTCTGCAAGAATCAAAAGTGTACCATTCCAGCAGAATTGAAGACTTCAACTGTCAACATAATAATCATGCGACATTATAAGATTTCATTGAAGTGGCCATAATACTGATACAATTTGCACTATGATGTAGCCCAATATTAGAAATTCAGCCACTATATGCAACTTGGTATATACCACCCATCAACCACCACCCACCATTCACTATACACCTTACTCTATACACATAGTATGGCATATTACATGATACATGCAACATGCGTCATGCCAACTGGTGTTGCATTGCTGCAACTGAGCAACCTATATGTTCAAACATCAAGAAGTCTACCTGGAAGCATATAGTCCAGTGGGATTGAATATATCTCGCATCTTGAGAGTATACTTGGGAGCCTGGAGTCCAGGAGGTTGGAAGGAACCATCCTGTGTAACTGGACACATATATCAGAGGATGAGTGGAAGTGTACCAGATAACCTACCAGGAACTGTACGAGTGTCCCAACCCAGAGGTGTACTTGGAAACTCAGTTTGGAGTGTACAGGTGACCATTCTGGTAGTGTACAATCAAGTTAATTTGGAGTATACTTGAGAGCATAATCAAATGTCTACTTGAGAGTAAGTAAGAGGCATACATGATAGCATATACTGAAATGCATTTGACAACTTGGTTTCCATTTTGTTGTATGCAGTATATTATACAGTACCATGTATATATTACTGCATGTATATCATAGTAATCTATTCAATGCACAGGATCAGTGTTCATCTTAGTACCATACATTATTTATGCTATGAATTACCATCTCACCAACAGCTTCACAGCAAGCTACAGAATGAGTATTGTTATTTTTCCAGATTTATTTTGACTGTCTCTTACTCTGTGATTCAGTAAACTGCCTAGTACACTGCAACATAAGATTTAATCTTATTTGTTTGTTCTTTTTGGCTGTAATAATGCAGGTATTTGGTATTTTGTTCCCAACTGTTTTGATTACCAAATGTGTACTTAGTTGGTGTAGAGCACGAACAGTGAACTGATTGTTTCTTTCCATCGTATTTGCCGATATAGTAGGTCTGCTGACTATGCTTGGTGTACCTATGTCTCTGGTTGCATGGTGTACTTACTATCTCTTCTGCAGGTGTGCTTGTTGATATATTAGTAGGTGTCCCTCCAATCACTTGACATGATATATGTATTGGCATAATCTAAGTTTACTAGTTATTTTATTTGCCAGTACACTGTACTTTCAGTAGTGTAATTGTACATGGTAGGGGTCATTGGTGATACCAGTACAGTCACCCATCTTATTTGGAAGTTTTTGCTCTACAAGTGAATAATCTGCAATTGCATTGTAGAAAATACAGTTTGAAAGGGCTTAATATGAAAGTTAATTAGTAGTTGTTATTTGCCATAGTAGTTGTGTGCCATTTGGGTTATAGGAAGCTTCTAGAAATTTATACAATATTTATTGAACTAAGTTGAGCCAGCTATTCTCTATCTAATTCCTAGTCTTTTCTGTATCTGATAAGCTTATGCCAAAAGTTATAAGGAAGCTACTTATCTTCACAACCATCAACACAGTCCATCTCAGGAATACTTACATAAGCAAAATGTAGATTAGTTACTGGGAGCCTCAAGGAGTATTTGGGGGTTGTCAAATCAGAATCACACGGTGGCTAGATCCCAGAGTGGACTGGACCAATGCAGTGGAATTCAGAGGCACCTGTGGGAGTTGGCGATAAATCTGCAATAGCCTAGGAGGTCTGGTGACAAGCCGGAAGAAATCATGGAATGCTGGAGACCAGCCTGGGGGAACCTCAACTTGCTGTCGACATTTCTGGGAAAAATTATGTATTCATTGCAAGCACTGCAGGCATGCTTGAAAGTCATAGTTATTACACGTTGTTAGACAATGTTTAAATGTCATGTATTTAGATCTTATTCTCATCTATGAATTTGCTTATCTACATATTTGTGGTGCTAACTATCTCTACAAAGCATGTCTGGACAGGCTGTAGGTGGTACTCGAGAGCAATGTGTGGTGAGCATGCACTTGGTGATCAGGTGCACAAAGTGATCCACTTCAAGATTGTGATTGAGAAAGCTTGGAGCAGCACTTGATGCCTAATATGGTGTCAACTCATAGATGCAATTGCAGGCGATTACTTGAGCAAAATGTGAATCGGTCCAAATTCTGCACAGAGACTTCTCAGACACTCACGTGGACATCATGAGTGCTCCTCAATACTTCCAGATGCTCCCAGACCTCCCTGGAGCTATGCAAAGTGCTCTCAGACTCCGCCAGAGCATTCTCAGGTGCTCCTGAAAGCACCTGCAGTTATGGAGGTGCATTCAGGATGCTACAATATTACACTTATAGGATAGTCAAATATTGGAGCAGCTGAGACATCTGCGCAGGTCTGCGGGAGACTTTGAGAGCAGCTGAGAACTTATACATATGGTCAATCTGCCTGCAGACAGCATTTCAGCAAATTGGGAGAAGCATCTGGACACACTAATAGGGAGAACTTAGAGATGCACTGGTTGCTGTTGAGGCGGGAAAATCCATTCCTCACCACCACCACAATTCAGTTTGGTAGCGGGATGGTGGCAGAGGGCATATGTTGATAATGGGATATCGAAGACAGACTGAGCGACTGGGGGTGGATGTACAGGTATACAGCGATAACGGAGGTGAACTGAGCAACAGGGAGTATGTCTTTGGGAGACCCTAGGGTAGATAGACATCTCATTGTAGAAAATGCACACATTATCTTTCCCAGCGCTTGGTCCCATGCACTCTTGCCGACCTTTCATACATCCATGCAATTTGGGTGGTTTCTCACTGCAGGGTATTGTTTCATATCCTCTCACATTGTTTCTACTGTCCGTGAGCCAGCACTGCACTGTTTCACAAATTTCCTTTGGACACCGTGAGAGGTGCAGAGAGTGTTGATGATGCGCTCTCTGCCTTCTAGCTTCACCATTGCACTGCACCATCATCATGTGGACTTAGAGATGTACTTGGAGGCCATGATTGAATGAGTTTGAAGATGCATTTGGAGGCTCATATTGAGAGACCTTGGAGATGCACTTGGAGGCCACAATCGATGGTGATCGGCAGAGTACTTGTAGGAGGTTGCATTGGGAGCTGAGACTGAATTCATTTATTGACATGTAATTGTGGATATGAAGATAGTTGAGTACGACTATGTCCGCCAAGAGATGGGAGACTGGCTGGGAGCAGGAGACAGCGATCTTGGGATGATGCAGTACTCGGTTTGTGCAGTACTCTGTGAAGTCTATACTAGGTGTTAACACATGATGGCATCAGCAAAATGTAAATCGGTCTGGAAGCCACATGCACACTTCACTGACACTCCGGGAGACCTCACCGGTGCTCGCAAGTAATTCCTGATGCTCCCAGGCCTACTTGGAGCTAAGAAAAGTGCTCTCACACTATGCAAGAGCATTCCCAGGTGCTCCTGAAAGCACCTGCAGTTGTGGAGGTGCATTTAGGATGCTATGAGATTTGACTTATGGGATAGTCAAATTTTGGAGCAGCTGGAGCTCTGCACAGGTCTGCGGGAGACTTCGAGAGCAGCTTCAGACCTCTGCATAGCTCTGCCGGAGACTCAGTGCCCGATTCTCACAGCAGTGGTTCTTAGGGTTCCATAACTACAAGGCATTTTGTGTATCAGATTCATCTATGTTACAGTCACAAGATTCGCTACATCATAATATGGCATGTATTATCTATCTAAGTCTCTCCATATATTTACATACGGCCAATCTGGTGCAGCCGGTACTGAAGTGTAATCGCAGGAGCACCTGGAGATGCTGATTGAGAGAACGTAGAAAGGAACTTGGAGGCCGTGATCATGTGAACTGGGAGATGTACTTGGCTGTGGTGATCGAGTGAGTTTGGAGATGCACTTGGAGGCCGAGATCGAGTTGAACTCAGAGATGCACTTGCAGTCCATGATCGAGCGGGTTTGGAGATGCATTTGGAGGCTGAGATCCAGTAACTCAGAGATGCACTTGGAGGCCGAGATCAAGTTGAACTCAGACATGCACTTGGAGGCCGAGATCAGGTTGAACTCAGAGATGCACCCGGAGGCCGAGATAGAGGGAGTTTGGAGATTCACATGGAGGCCAAGATCGAGTTGAACTCAGAGATGCACTTGAAGGCCAAGATCGAGTTGAACCCAGAGATGCACTTGGAGGCCGTGATCGAATGAGTTTGGAGATTCATTTGGAGGCTGAGCTCAATTTGAACCCAGAGATTCACTTGGAGGCCGTGAGAGAGCGAATTTGGAGATGCACATGGAGGCCGAGATCCAGTTACTCAGGGATAGACTGGGAGGCCGAGAGCAAATCGAACTCCGCGATGCACTTGGAGGCCGTGATCAAACCAGTTTGGCGTTTCATTTGGGGGCCGAGATCTGTAAATCAGAGATGCACTTGGAGGCTGTAATCGAGCGAGTCTGGAAATGCACTTGCAGGCTGAGATCGTGTAACTCAGGGATGCACTTTGGGGCCATGACAGACAGAGTTTGGAGATGTACTTGGAGGCCATGATTGTGTAACTCTGAGATTCACCTGGAGGCCAGGATTGTGTAACTCACAGATGCACTTGGAGGCGTGATAGTGAGACTTCGGAGATGCACTTGGAGGCCATGATCGATCAAGATTGGAAGAGTAGTTGGAGATGGTTGATCTGCAGGCAGTAGATCTGGAGGGAGGTGTGACAGCAACTGGGACTCGAATCATTGGTTAACTCGTGATGGTGGAAATGTAGAGCGTTGAGTACAGTAAGGTTTGCCGAGAGATAAGAGTCTGGCTAGGAGCGGGATAGAGTCGAGCTTGGGATGATGCAGTACTCGGTGTATGCAGTACTCGGTGTATGCAGTACTCGGTGTACACTGTACTTGGCGTTAATTCATGATGATTGCATGGGGAGATAGATAGGGATGACTAAACTTCATGTTCTTAGGCGATGGTAAAGAAAGAGAGAGATGAGAGGAGAGGGGGGGAAACATCATGAGGAACTGGGACTTAAGAGAATTTCGTGTACGAGTCAATTTACCATTCCTGATATGGCAGGTACTACTCCTGATCCGGCAGGTAAGAACACTGATATGAGGTTTTCTAAAAGCAATCAGGCAAGTCGTACCCCTGACTTCCCATAACAGCTCGGATCCTCCATATCGTTCCCATTTTCATCCCCCATCTCGTTTTCTCTACCACCATCACAGAACACAAAGTCAAGTCATCCCTCTCCATCTCTCCATGCCATGATCATCAGTTATCACTGAGTACAGCATACACCGAGTACAGTATACACTGAGTACAGCATGCACCCAGGAATGTGTGTCTTCCCTTCATTCTCACTAGTACCAGTTGACCCATCAGCAACCACACTAGTTTCCATCTGAAACACCCGGGTGTTCCGGACGGCTCTGATGGCTCTGCCGGAACCTTGTACCCTCTGATGGAGAATTACATACTTCCCGTTGCGTACTTACCTCCATTACTTTGCGCCTGGTATACACACCATCAGAACAACACGTGTGTTACACTCTTTGCAGGGGCTGCAGTTATGCTGTAGCCATTTACACAATGCCTGGCGATGTTTATGCCTTTCTTCGGCCAATAGCCAGATTTTACCTCTCCGCTATTGCTTTATATCAGATGCCGCACTCGCCCCATATATGTTTAGCTTTGAGATTTTGTCACATATTGCAATACAGTCTTCGCTTTGGATACATCGCTTGCCATTGCATTTGCTTTGCCATTATCGTATTTTACCGGTCTGAAATATACAGTCCAATCTTCAGACTCTCTATTACTATGCCCTCAGTTCTCCACCTTCTGCGTTGATCCATCATCAGCTTGCGATGTTTATTCATCCTCATCCACATCCGCATTGTCGCCATGCTTGCACTCATACCCGTCGACATCACTGGTTCCTAGGTCAAACCTACTATGCGCTGAGTCCTCCATATTCTGCGTTGATCTATCATTGGCTTGTGATGCTTAATCCTCCACATCGGCATCCGCATCGTTGCCATGCTCGCACTCATACCTGCTGACATCACTGATTCCCAGGTCAAACCTACTATGCCCTCAGTCCTCCATATTCTGCGTTGATCAATCATCGGCTTGCGATGCTTCTTCCCGATCATCCGCATCCGCATCGTTGCCATCGTTGCACTCATACCCATCGACATCACTGGTTTCCAGGTCAAACCTCTCAAGTTCGGTCGCGGGCCGTCATCGCCGGCTGGCGGTGGGGATGGCATAGCGCACGTCACTTTCATCACCTTCATCTTCGTAATCCCCGCTGCCCCCCGGCATCCCGAAATGCAGTTCGTCATCTGTGGAATTGTTGTATCTAGGGATGTTTGAGTCAATGCTTCCGATCTCAGGCTGCTCAAGCGCCACTTTGGAGGCCAAATAATCATGATGAATAGCATTCTCAACACGCGCTGCATCCACACTGAACACCACGGCAGGCGTTGGGTTCTCCGACACTTTGATCAGACACTTGACTGTAGCAAGAGTGTTGTTATACACTCTCTGTCGGTAGCTCTCCGGTGGTGTGTTCCAGGTATTCGTCAAGAATGTATATGTGTCTGAAAAGCCAGGCGAGGTTAACAACTTGCCACCCATTGCAGCGCAGCAGGATGCATTCTTACGACCTCCATTCTGGTAATTGAAGTAGTTCGAGTGATCAGGTCTGTCCGGTTTCAGCTTTGACTTGGAAGCTTTCAGATGAACGCCTTTGGTATTCTGCCACTCCAGGAGAGCATGGCGCAACACAGTGCAGGTAAACATGATCAGTGGCAAGGCTATATGACCGTCCTTGTCATCAATCATGGAATTGAAAAATCTAGCAGCATACTTACCGCGGTTTTTCGCCCGAAGATAGAATTTGATATACATATACTCCCGGATTGCTTCCGCCACGAAGTAAAGTGGATGCTGGCCATTCGTTAGCAGCTTTCGGCACTCTTTGTGTTCGATTTGGACCGCATACACCACTGTCCACACGCTCTGCTACAGGAAAAAGATACTGATTGTTCGCCAGAAGGAATCAATGAATTGCAAACGCTCTGCGGCGGATTGGAAGTGCTGGAGATCATATAGCTCTGCTACATTGCCCCTTGCAGATTGAATAAAATGGAATTTAACCTTATTGACTTGTGCGTGAACCTGGTACCGGTTTGAGCGTGTAATATCTAACGTCGGCTGTTGCTTCAGCATACCTCTTTGGAAATCTCCTTTGTGCATGCCTGAAATGCTATGGACAAAACGTTCGTTTGCTGCATTGCGGTGTTCTAGTACCTCTCAATTATCTACCAGTGTGGGGCTTCAGCTAATCCTGTTGCAAAGTGTGGCGGTGCATAACTTACCATCTTCAAGTCGCTTGCACTCATAACCGGCCATCTGTTCCTCATGTAGAGCTCCAGGAGCCAGACCGTTGCAAATTCAAGATGCCTCATGTTGGAGTGACCAAATCGATGGATGCTGCGAATACCAGAGACCAATGATCGAGGTGTAGAAACTGCCTGTGTTTGCGATTGCCACTGCTTCTGTCTCTGATTCGTGTCTGTAGCTCGCGTTCGCAGTGAATTTGTAATAAACGCGCGGGCTTCTGGATTAGGGACGGGGGTAGGCAGATTTTCAAGACCGCTGAGAGGAGTGGGAGTGCTAGCAAAGCTGGATGTGAGGCTGGATATAACGCGACGGGTTGAATCTGTCTGTGTGGTTCCGCTGGATCCTGCTGTGTAATGACTGCGTGTACTCAGCATGGTGGTTGGAGGAATTATTGACCGTGGCTGTGTAGCGGATGGGGTGGAAGTCACGCATCGAGTGATACCTGCAACTCAAGAATTGTTCAGTGAAGTTGAGGGGGTGGAGTTCTGACCTTGGATTGTAGAGGCTATGGAGCTCCCTCCTTGAGAGGAATCCCTCTTGCCAGCCGGTCCGGAAACGCGTCTCTCAGCAGGGGGAAGTTGAGAATCCCCGACGGCCCACGCTTTTGTTGATTCTGACGATTAGCCGTACTTGGAACAATTCGTACGACCGGAGACGTGACCATGTGAGGGCATTGGGGAGACATCATCTGATCCGGATGTTTGACGTTAAGACTGTAGGAATAATTTCCTCTGCATGCATATGGAATGGCAGGCGAGGTAGACTCCTATATGAGCGACCATGTAGGGATTCAACAAAGAACGGAGACGCAGTGTAGCCCGCGCTAGACCCAACACTGTAACAATACTCAGGGATCAGATCCCTTCAAAAGTTTTCTATCATGGGGTCAACTGCCATCAGATTAAACTGAAATTGAACTCAGCATTGATATGCACTGTTACAGCAATGTCAGAAGGTCTATTTGCACCGCTTGAATGGTGTTTATGCCTTCTTGGCATGATTATCATCATATTGCACTGGTTCTTGGCACAATACTTCAAACCATCGTTGTGTATATCTTCAGCTTCCCGGAGGAAATTCCCCTTTGGCAGAGGTAAAAGCATCGCAAAGTGAACAATGACGTATTCTCTATCCTATGACATCAGTTGCGTGTGCTTTTTCCACCGCTAGGCATTGGTAGCCATGTTGGATGGTTGTACAGTTGGGACAACTTGAGAACTACTCAGTTAGCTCCGAAATGCACGAGGTCTGAGCTGTGAAAGTGGTATGTGATGCCAAAGCAACGCCCGGCGTCGCGAGCTGTTCTCACCACCAGTACTAAATCTCGTCTCGAGGCTCCTCATTCATGAGGTGCTTGGTGGTTGTGCAAGATGAATGCTGGGCAGTTTTGTGTTCATTTGCCAACAAAACGCAGGATATGAATTAAATCGCAGGAACTCGAGTATGTATATCCCTTTTACCCACCTACACCTCCATTATCTTGTCTTTCTATATTGAACACACCGGCAGCATCCTGAACTATCACGACATCATGTGACTCGCACAACACACTGCCTCTCGTTCCAAAACACACCTGATATCCTACACAACTGTGTACATTCACTCTGGGCTTTCTTTCACTAAGTTCAACTGTATCATAATGCTAACACCTCGGATGTAGATTCATTTCCAACTTGCAGTGATGGCACCAAAGGGCAGCCGCAAAGGCAAGGGGAAGGCAATTGCTAGGTCAACAATGTCGACATTGGTAATAAATCAACGCCTGTCGTTGGATCGGGACAGTATAAAGGGATTCATCTCAGAACACATCTGTGGATTCATATGGATATACAATGTTTGCGGCGTCAAGGATGAGAGGGCCTGGGACCTCGTTTATGATATAATCTTTCTTGATCCAGTGACGACTCGCCACTTTTCACAATTCCAGCTGACGTGGCCGCACCACAGGAGCAGGAGTTCTCCATTTCGGGAATGGTGGGGAGCCTCCCGCTCATATATCGGGCAAATGTTTGACACAACCCGTGACCAAATGAACAATCAAAGGTGGGATAACCTCCGTGTCATCAGGGATCAAGTCTATCGCTCCAATCAGCAGTCAACCAGCTCAGGAAAGGGTGAACGCACCGGTGAGCGTTTCTCTTGGTACTGTAGCAATCATCTCAGGCCAATGATTGAGCCGCCAAGCTGCTGGCAGTACAAGTCAGGCGACTTCCTGGCTGTTAGACCACTGAACTACGATGAGCTACTCAACAAGGATGATGATGATGAGAACAGGGTGGATTCCGGAGCGCCGAGTGGTGGACGGAGCCTTCCTGGCGCTGACATTGACAATGATGACGGCGAGGGTTCGGAGGACACGCAGGGCGGTGAGAAAGGGACCAGGAAAGGGAAGAGAACAGATGATTGGAAGGGGAAAGGGAAGGCGACTGAGGATGGGAAGGGGAAAGGGAAGGGGAAGTGGAAGGGAAACGGTAAAGGGAATGGTATTGTTAGACAAACTCCAGGGGGAGATGATATCTCTTGTGCCATTGCTGTGCAGTTGCAGCCGGTAATGTCAGAGGCAGACTTGGATACGGAGGGCTAACTAGAGCGGGTATATTTTGAGCCGGATGCATCGCCGGCCATGTCAAGTTCCTCAGATGTTGATACCAAATGTAATGAGTCGGACGGCGAATATGACTCAGAACATGATTCTGATGTGGATATTCGCATGGAGGATGATGTGGATGCACCGGACGGCGTTGATTTAGATGGTGATGTGGATATGTAAAGGGATAGTGATGATGAAGAGGAGGGAGATGAATAGGAGGAAGATGAAGAGAAGGAAGATGAGGTGGAGGAGGAGGAGCAGGACGATGATGAGAAGGAGGATAATGATGAGGATGATGGCAAAGAACCTGGGATGATTGGCCAGGGAGAGACGGTAAATACATTGGCTGACGATGTTGATACCATGGTAGACGATCAGCCAATCATGCTACCTGAGCAAGGCCAGGAGACACGCGAGCATACCCCATGGCCACAACCTCCGGCGCCTGCCCAACGGCCACACACCCCTGAGCGTCGCCCATGACCACAAACTCTGGAGGCAAATCCCCTCCGTCGGCTGGAGAATTTGAGGCTTGTGATGCCACAAATGAATCGACCGGAGGTGCCAACTCTGGGAGGAGCTAAAGCAGCCGGAAGCATGTCGGATGTGGATGTGGATCAGCAGCTGGTGATTGAATCGGCAGGTGGCGACTGTCTCCCCGATGACCCTCTCCCTGATGACCATCTCCCTGATATCCCTCTCCCCAATGTCTCTCACCCCGATGACCCTCTCGCTGAGGCCTGCCCGGATGGTTCTGTAGGTGAGGAGTGAGCCAGTCCTTGCAATGCAGAGGAGGTGATGGTTGTTGCGTTCGGGTTAGGGTTGGGTTCTTGTCTTGTTTGCTTCCTTTGTTCTAATCAATTCATCTCAGGCATTGATTGTTACATGTGTCGCGAGGTTTTTGGATCGCTCAAGGTTTATTTTATTGATGGGTTTTGTATTGGTTGAGTTTTATTGGTTGTGTTTTTTGACAGTATTATGGGACATCGTGCATGCAGCATTTTTACAACTCCTGGCATGTTAGGAACCTCCTTGTGATGGTGTTGAGGCTCTATACGTTTGCTGACAGTATCGTGAGCATACACACAAGGCTACTCAGGCCCAGCACCAACGTTTGTCCCTTTCTACAGTGTATACTCCACTTCGTGTGTGTTGTCGACAATGCCAGAGAAGAACTCTTTCCGTTGCTCCAAATTTTCATGCCGAAAGAAGTTCACCTCAGACAGCTGGCTACTCGGAAATATCAAATTACACCATCCTGAACGCCTTCATGCTGCACGCCAGAAGATTCTGTCTATTTGCAGCGCGCCCCGAATCGTTGAACCCGCTCAGCATCGTGAATTGAATGATAAGAAAGATTCAGTCGAAGACTTGGCCGCCTTTCCCTACGTCAAACACAGTGACAACGTCGCAGACTCGGAGTCGCAACCCCCGCCACATCTGGCGCGGATGGATATATACCCCAGCACCGGTGCTCCGCAGATCGAATGCAATGCAGAGTCATTGAAACGCGATGCTCAGGGCTGCCTTGAGACGAACCTACCAAACATTCCCTACTACCTGTGTGCGACACGTGATGAGTACAAATATATCGAGTGTGGGATTGAGAAGACAGTGATAAAGACGTACTATGACAAGGTGCTGAAGAAAGAGAAGACCCCTCTGCATTACCCGAGCTTCAAAAATAGGGATGGCGTCCAGAAGCTAGTGGCTAGCAAGCCAGATGAACAGGCTCTTGGGGAGTGGGAAGTACACACTCTCGAGGATATGAGATGGAATGACAATCACCAATGCCCTATCAAATACTGGAGTCGAGACATCATGAAAAGTATGAGATGGTTGATGCAGCAGCCACCATACACCGAGCATCACATTTTCGCCCCTCAGCATTGCTGAAACAGCGAAACGCCCCAGAAACACCTCTATACCGAAATGCACACTGCGGACTGGTGGTGGGAGACTCAGGTAAGGAGAGAGACTGGAGGATAATAATGTGCTGATTGACGTTTAGTCGACGCTCAGAGTGGGGGATACACTGCTTCCCTTGATCTTCATGTCCGACGGAACCCAGCTCTCGAATTTTGCTGGTGACAAAAAACAGTGGCCTGTATATATGACAATTGACAATGTATCTGCGAAGATCGGCCAGATGCCCTCAATGCACAGCGTCGTAATGGTCGCTCTCCTACCGATTCCAATCAAGAACCGCAACATTCCTCAGATGCGGCTGGATCAGCAGCAGTAAACAAGGCGATAGGTGCTGAACGAAGTACTCCGGCGGCTACTCAAGCCACTCAATTTTGATCAAAATCCCAGCGCCCAGTGTGGGTATCACAAAGTTCTCTGTGCAGATGGTAACTTCAGGCGTTGCAAACCGGTTTTAGCAGCGTGGTTTGCAGATTGCCCAGAGTATAGTGACCTACATCATCTCGAGCGGCATGTCTGTGTTTGGTGCAAGTGACCAATGCACGCACTTGGAGATTATGTGCATCCTGACAAGCAACACCTCCGGCGGGATCACAACCTATATCGAATGCTCAGCGATGTCAACACCGTGGCTGCCAATGCCAAACTCTCATCGCGCCTTGTTCACCGAAGATTCAACATGTTCCGACATATTCGCTGAATTGTGAGCGACCTTCCTCAGCCTGACCTCCTCCATACATTGCAGATCGGCATGCTTGACCACCTCGAGAAGTGGATTTTCCACTTCACGAAGAAGCACGAATGTCTCGACAAGTACAATGCAATCAGGTTATCCGTGCCTGCTTACCACCACCTTACACCAAAAACTAAGTCATATGAGGAAGTTTCTCAATGGAATGGGAAGAAGATGGAGGAAATGAGCCGGTACCTGCCTGGAGTTGTAACCATGTCTCTACGCGGCAGAAACACTGCTTAGCGTCACATATTCAATCGCGCAATCGAGTGCCACGGGCATTGTCAGAATTCTATATGTATGCTGAATATAAATCTCACAATGATGCAACATTGAGCTACATGTAGGACGCCTTGCATCGTTTTCACACATTCAAAGATGTTTTTTTATCTGGGCGAGCCAGGAAACAGGGGATGGCCAAAGCCAATGCCCTGAGAACGGAACTCGTGAAGAAGCGAAAGGTAGATGAGGAAACACATTCTGAAACTTGGACACCCTCCAAGACACGGCACGAGATGAACGCCTGGCGGGATTATATCAGCCACGAGATAGATATTTCCAAGGAGATTGATGCCGACTTCCACATTCCGCAGATCCACTTGATGTCTCATTGGGCCAAATAGATTGGTTGATATGGAGCCTTGCAACAGTATTCTGCTGAGAGACATGAACAAGCACATCAAACGAACCTCAAGGACGGTTGGAACGCCTCCAATCACAATCTCTACTACCTGCCACAAGCCATCACTTTTCAGCGTCGCATCCTGTGCTTCGAAATCAGAGAGCACAATCTCCAAGCCCTCGCTGAGCATCGGGAGAAGAGCGCTGCCGCCTGGAAAGTCCTCCCATCGGGTGCTGATCTGGCTCCCCCCCAGAGCCCGCAGTCATATGCAAAGCGTGAACTCATGTGACCCCAAAACCGCCGTGATAGAAAGCATCCTGACGGTTTGAACAAAGACTTCAGAGCATTACTCGACAATACACAAGACGCAACGCACCGCGTGGCAATATACAGTGGCACGCAGGTGTTTCACACTCATAACAGTCGTAACAAGACATATATATCGGATGAACAACTGCACGCAATGGCGCCCTGTATTTACCATGGTACTAAGGTTCAAGTCGAGGGTTTAGAAGGTGAACACATATCTCAGATGTGTCGATGCAGAGGAAGCCAGAGCTGGCGCGGAGGGGACCGACCGAATGACTGGGTGTGAGTAAAGCAACGCCCAGCGAGATGTTATGGTGCGCTGAATGGTCGTCTCCTGTGGCAACTGCAATGGCTATTCAAAATCAAGCTCTAAAACGAGGATGGAGCTTTCGTTGAGTAATGGTTCGCCCTGGCGGTCACCACAATTCCTGGAAACCCGGGTAACTTGGATCTCGTCTCGAAATTTGTACAAGTGAGAAAGGCACCAGCAGCCGTTGCTTTGCCAGTTTTCAGTGTTGGAAACATTGTCGGCTGCGTGCAGATTATTCCAGAGATAGCTACTTGTAGTAAAACTGGAGACCGACGGAACAATCGATGGATTGTCATCAGCCACATTGATCTGGCGACTTGGAATGATGTGTATTGTTAGTAAAGAGAGAATTGCATTTTGCGCGCAGGTAGAAGGAAAGCGAGCAGAGATTTTCCCAATGTCACCCATTCCATTGCAATCCCGATGCAAGTGCGTACTCAATGAACCCATTCCGACATATGGTCACAGTTGGCCACAACGCCAGAGTGTTCGTTTGACATGAGAGACTGACCGAGTGAGAAGCAACGGTGAAACATCGATCGGGGGGCGATATGCAACGCGATGCGTGGTATTGACGCCGGGCGAGGAGTAATCCGCCACCGGGGTGTCTCTGACGGCTCTGACGGAGCGCGTCCACTCTGACGGAGTCATTCCGCCCTGACGGAAATATTTTATGCTGATTGAAGCAGGTCAAAACACAAAGCAAGTCACAGTACTACCCATGTTGATAACTGAAGTGAGTCACAAAGAAAGGACTAAGTAAGTTGACAAATGAGTCAGAGCAAGTGAAGAGAGACGAACCAAGTTGACCAAGACCAGCCAAATAACATGTGAAGTTGAAGACCACCGAAGTACTCATGCGAACGCTGCCGAAAGACGTGTCGGTCAACAAACACGTACTGAAGGGATCACCAACCATCTGCCTGAGTTCCTAAGTCTACAGAGCCACGATGGCAATCAACAAATAGATTTGAGTCTAAGTCGTCTGCAGAGCAATGAACTTCACAAGAGGGAGATAGCCATAACAATACAATGATGTCTGCCGAGGTATACACAAAGAAGGCTACTGACAAGTCGAGCAGTCATGTCCTACAGAAAGGCCAAAAGCCTACCAGAATGCAGTCTACTGAGACACGCATCGAGAAGGTGACTGAAATGTCTACTGAGAAGCCGACCTGCAATGTACATCAAGTCTACCAAGATTTGTTGCAATCTGCCAGGCAAGGGTGCAACGATAAAGTCGACCGCATGGTTATGGCAGTGGACTTCGAACATGGAGTCAATATCTTGTATCCATGATTCCTGGCTGCACGAAATACTCCAAAGAGCTTCCGGAAGCACTGCACAAAGCCTCCAGAGAGTGCAGTCATGCTCGAACATCGTAGTTATTACCATCATTAGAGAAGCTCACTTGTTAGACATCAACAAATAAGATCCTATTGACATATATAATTGATAATCACCAAGGGGTACAGCGAGATATACGATCAACTGGAATGATAGTCGGAGGAGCATGGGTGCACTTCTGATGTGGGGATATGGAGGACGGGATGTCTTTTTGATGTTTTGTTCATTCTTTCTTCTCATCTGCTCTTCTCTTTGGATCTCGGCCCAGTTCAAATGGTGTCAACAGGGGTTTTTACCACCTGCTAATACAGGTGGAGTTTCCCCCTGGGCCAGATGCAACGAAAGGTCATGATGAGTTGTATTGATTGGGTTTAGGGATTAAGGGTTCGTATGATTGCCTACATAGAATGATTGTTTCATTCTTTGTTTCCCTTTCCTTTACTTCATTTATACTGGCTTTGGCAGCGCAGGAGGTCAGCACCTAAAGTGAGGGATAATACAATGGTGACATGTGACCCGAGGCAGGGTCTGTGCCAGTGTATATAGGTCACTACTATGGTACTTAGATCAGTAACGAAATTGATTCAATTCAACTCACCATTAAGATGACTGCAGTCCACATTCATAACTGTATACTGTCTATTCCCATACATTGGCATGCATGGGCGTACATGCTGTTACAATGTAAAACATATAATATACACCAAATCGCGTAATATCATAATAACCAATCAAATTGCCAATGCATCGAAAATGCTGCCAATGTTGTGGTGTTTCTATCATGTTGTCAGTATGACAAAGTTGGTACAAATTAGAGATTTGCGACAAGTGAATTTAGAGTATATGAGTAATTGATTCCAAAAGTTAATATCCTTATTTCATTTTCTACAGCAGGAAACCTTGATTTTCTCTCTAGATGTTTCAATTATTTAAAAGAAAATATATGGTCATTTAGATACATGTAAGTACTATGTGTATTGTATAATACTAATATTTTTTCAAATATTACTGGGGAGAACTGAGCATTGGATCATTGGATTACTCTATTTATATTCAAAGAATTATTCATTTGGAATGGTGGGTGGATAGCAATTTCTTCCTTTGATTCAATTTTGGAAATTGGAAATATGATGGTTTAATGTACTCTTTTGGATATTCCACTATTTTTGCAATATTGTATTTTATTTATTATAACTTCTACTGTGTAAACATCATATACACTATGTGAAAAAGTAATTGTACAAGGTATGTGTAAATACCTTACTGCCATATAACTTGTAAATCAATCAAGCCATTGATGTTGTAAAGGATTTGACATTAAGAAAGATAAGTTTTTAAGACATTTAGGCAATAATAATTAGCAGGCAAATAATGTGAATTATCTTAATTATTGCAATTGCCCTGTATATTACTAATGTGCTTCTCTATCTGCTCAGCACAAATTATCACTCAGGAGAGTAGTATCTTTCAAAAAGGATAACAGGTATATGCAGAGAATTTATAGTGCAATTATTTATCAGAATAAGTACAACCTAAAGTTAGCAAAATAATTTCTTATCTGATAGAATACCATTTACACATGATCAATACACTTCATGACATGTATTCTTCCACTTTGATAGCTGAATTGGAGGATGGTAGATTATTAAATGACAGAGTTAATTGCATTGGAAGTTACTGTCCCAAAACTGGATATGTGTTTTAAAAATCTCTTGCAATATTTCCATAGTTGAATATGGTAGCAGCCAAGCTAATTACTGCACAATACATGTATTACATTAATCTATTCACTGCAAGTTGAGTATAACCAGTACAGGTACTCTGATTATGGTAAAAAGAGATTCATAGTACAATATTCACTATTTAGTCACAATCTACCTGCTATCAAAAATGACTAGAACAGTATTTCTTAATCACTATTAACCTAATATTTGTTGTGACTGGTATATATACAAATGGTAACATTATTTCTACACTCTCAGCAATTGTGTCAAAATACCAGTCTGCAGTAGATAGCTCGCATACCTAGCGCCAAGTACCCACTCTACTGAACTGACAACAGATTTCAATCTCATCTGATTCAGATGGATTCTGCAGCATTGCACATGTAGTTGTAGGACACAATTTCCACAGCTATCCCCCACCAGAAAGGAGTTTGACATTGCATCTGGTATGCAAGTATAAATATATGGAGTTAAAGGTTGAGCATTTATATAATACATAATTTGCTAGTTTCAGGCTATTGCACATGAAGAACTACAGATAAATTGAAACAACGCTTGTGTGATTTATTGTTTTGGTGACAATGGCTATTCACCATTACATGAATACCAGAAGAAAGAGTAAAGACGAAGTATATATAGGCTTTAGCCGCAGAGATGATACTTATTGTAAATTCCGTGTTCAGTTCTATTACAATACCAGTTACCAGGTAAGCTTGCATAGTTGTCTTTCATTATATTAAACCTTAATCCCTTCTAATTTTCCCATAAGCAGAGAGAAAGACAGGTGAGGAGATTATAATTAAACTTCTTCATTGATAATGGGATATGGATAGCTCACAGAATATTATTCCGGAATTGTATAGCGAAAAGATGTAATTTAAGCCATATTAATATGAATTTACAACTGACAAATATGAAACCATAGTTAACCACTTGTTGAGTTATCTGATTGCAAAAGTTAGAGGAGTCTAAGTAGGAGGTCGTCTGTTAATAGAAATAGTTTCCAATATATTGATAACTACTACCAGTATCATAAATTACAGCAGAAGTAACAGCTGCAGCAGCGGCAGCCACCGTGGAAATAGATTCAAACATGGCAGCATTAATGAATAGCAGTAGCAACAGAAAGGCAAAACTTGAGGACACTGTGAATGGCCATTTTGGCATCGGTATAGATATACAGTGGTATGTATGCAGGTTAAAGCATTTTAATCATTAACTTTATTGTAGTAATTCTTTTAGGATTTGTTGCATAAATATTTATATGCAATATATTTGAATACAGCTTTTGAGTTTTGCATTTTTGAATACTACATTCTTCAGTGTAAATGTTGGTTGTATTCTTTGGATTTAGGATAAATTTAGTTGTTAGTTAGCTTATATAATGAAATAGGAAATGTATAAAAATAAAATTATACAGATTGAAGGTATTAATATGACACTGGCATATACATATTATGACATCAACATTAAGTTATGTGCCACAGGTATACTGTTTCTCTATATCAAAACATCACAGCAAGTATCATTAGAGTGCAATATTTGGTAAGTACAGCTTTGGCAAGATATGTTAATATTAAAAGAATAGAATATTCACAATGCCGAATAAATATTTATTAGAAAAATTCTGATCATTGATATTAGATAATCATTTTAAATATAATTGAATTTGGACATTGATTTGAATCCCATTGAACTTCATCTTTATAGTGAGAAATAAAACAAAACAGTTAGCATTGATTACAAAGTGGACAGTTGACATTAAAAATAAAAGAACAAGTAACACGGAAAGAAAAGGTAATTATCCAATACCAAACCATATCTCTGGATAGACAATGTGCAAATTAAATTCGAATTATTTGTCTTACTTCATTGTCTAATCAGAATCCTCAACGGTGGCTCTATATATAATCCACCACACTGTTATCGATACACTCATGTAACATCATCTTACATCTCACCTCATCCGATTACTTTTTTGTTATATTAAATTATTCTGTTACTGGTTTCCTTTACCATTGCACCATTACTGTATGTTCTAATGTCAACAACTATGATGTAATTGCTTCAATCACTTGTATATTGTGACGAACCCATGATGATGATTGTTTGTGCCTAAGTCTAAAATGACATATACCCTATAGTGTTACAGCCTGCTCTAACCCAAACCTACTTGATTTTGTACTTTACACATGCTTACTCTGACACTTCCCAAAGGCTTTATCACAATCATTAAACACTAAATTAGACAAAAAACGTGCAGGAAACACGCTGAAGTAACATGACGACCAGTGCCATTCCATCATCTGCTTCCAAACGTGAACTCTGCCATTCATGGCATTTGAGGTTTCCACGAATATCTTAGTCTAAATTGGATAGAAATTCGTCAGGTAATATTGAAATGTCATACCTTCAGATCAACTGCTTCACCGAAGGTTTTACCGATTCCTATTGTGTGGCCCATGGTCTCATGGTGTATAATATATACAAACTGCTAACATTTGCCATATACGCTATTGAGATTACTGTTGCAATCAGCTGGAGCATTATTAGATTCATTTGGCAGCCACTTTGTCTGATTCATGAATCTTGCAGATTGAGTCGGTGCTGGTGCAGGAGTCAGCCTCAAAAGTGAAGATTGTTATCCATGGCACAATTCAAGTACCATCCATTCCTGCATAGGCTATACTTGTGACTCAGGTTGTCCTTCAATACTGATACAGAAGAATTATAGAACTTCAATCCCAGCAGTTAAATCAATGTGAGTGGTTGTTATATCTAAAAGTGTAGGGTTCATGGTAAATGTAGAAATGCACCTTTTAACACTTTTTGTGTTCAGAGATGACGAGCTGATAGACAGCGTGAATATATACCCACTCTGGCCTCCGCAGGTTACTGAAATAATTCAAATTACACACCCAGTAGACTTTTGTGGACAATCAACCACACATACAACTGGTTGTAATGAATTGACATCTTCAATGTATTCATCATCCATGGGCCAAACACTTTCACCAGACTATCTTAAAATCATATTAATGGCCAATGTTCTATTGGCTAACCACCAGTTGAGCAGAATTCAAAATTGACCCAACACATCCTGATGATACATTGTTCGGTATATTACCGTTGCCCACAATGTGATCCATCACTCCCTCAAATGTATAGATCTGTTAATAATTAACCTGTGCTGAAACTCTATTTGGTACTTATTCTGAATGAGGCTTGTTGATAGGTTATTACTTGTAGTAACCTTCTGATGCAGTGAAATACAATACGGCAAATATTACAGTAGTTGAAGTAGTTAGGTGTGTTATCTCATTCAGCTTTTGAATCTGATGTGATTGCAACGTTAAATCTTTGTCCTGAGTCCGAATTTATTCCAATTCTGAGTGTATTCACAGAGCAGTGATGTCTTCATATAAATGGATGTACTTAGGTCGACAATTTGATCGTTATCTACACTGTATAGTTGTTTACAATACTGTTGCAATTAGGGTTTGACTTGAGCTTATAGACCATTGTGAGGAATATGTTCTAATGATTGATGGAGTCTGAGACAAAGACAACACATAGCCTGTACCGTAGTTGGCAGCCCAAATCCAAACCCATATAGTGATGTACATTACACATCGTGCATGTAATATTATTATTGGCAATATCTACATTCATTCAGGTTCATGGGGTGCAGTACACCATCTGCTAGTCTTGAGGTTCTCTGAGTTATTTTCTTCTTGGTTACAATTGTCAGCATTACACTGGATAGACATGTCAAAAGCTTTGGGTGTGTGGATAAGTTTTGCACATTTCCAAGTAAGGGATATATCACATCTCCATCTAACAAGATGTTGTTGCTGAATGTGATACTGATTGTAAATGCACTATTATTAATCAAATAATTGTTATCGCTATGTTCCTCTCCAGGCTGTAATGGAGGAATGTGGTGTCCGGGTAGAGGATTGGCAATTACAATACCAGACCAGAGTGCTGTTTGGATGTTATAGATGAATCTCATCACTACAAGATTTTCCGGGTATGTATATTAAGAGATTAGTCAGAAATTTGTTTAAAGTTTATGTTAAGCCCCATCAAGCTTACAGAATGGTCTAGTCTTTTAAATTTGTCAGGTATCAAATACTACCTGATTTGATGCATAAATATATGGTCCAGGTTTTTGGAATTGGTTGGTGTGATATTTTTAAGCTTCCAGGCCTTGATCAAGGTAAATGTGGAGACATTTTGAGAATTGTTGAATTGTCAATTGTCTTGGATTAAACTTGACCTACCAAAGATTCTGACTGGGTTCCTGGAGGATTGCAAATCATATCTAGAGGTCCATGCTGAGTACTGAGAAATATGTAGTGTTAGCAATGGTTCCATATTTGGAACTGGCCTGTTTTATAGGTCTGCATGGTAATGGCCTTACCACATTCAAAATTGACAATTTTTTAAGTGAACTGCCCAATTAAGTCCAACAACATTGATCAGAGAATTTAGAGCTTGGTAAGTGAATTATGCAGCTTTGCATGGCGCCTCATTTGGTGGTCTCGAATTTTTGATATCTTCAAAACTTGGCAAGTGATGGTGCAAAAACATGCTTTTTGGGCGAAAAATCACTGTATTTTCAAAGCCGCTTGCTGAGTTTTGAAGATATCAAAAATCCGTGACCAACAAAAGATGCGCCATGCAAAGTTGCATAATTCACTTACCAAGCTCTAGATGCTCTGATCAATATGAGTGGACTTAATGAAGGGAACCGTTTGGCAAAAACCGGAATCCAACCGGCCAGTTCACGGTTTTCTTCTACCTGCTATAGTAGAAATGGTCCCAACATGGAACTGTTGCCAACCCTAGAAATATGGCCAACATCTGATAGTTAGTGATTACTGGTTGTTTGCCATGAATTTTGCAAGAAGTGGCAACATCACAGTCATTCAACTGATAAGTGACACTGATCAGAACACACCATCCCATACTGGCATCCATTTATTCTGTTATTCATTAAATTTGTTGGTGTAATACCATATATGGATTCCTATCAATTCGGATTCTTGAGTACAGTTATCTCCAAAATACTGAGGAAAGCTGTGGTCCTCAGTCCGAGTCAATGGTAGATTGATGCTCATTTAGCCTGTCAACTACTCAGACAAATGTTTTGGCTAGCAGCATTGCATCTCTGGTGTATTTGCTGATAACAAGGAAGGTCATTTTCACGAGTCAGTTGACAGTCACTGTAAGCCCAAATAACACTTTACACTCAGCCAATCCCAGTGTGAACACCATTGCTAGGGATTTCTTGGCTGAGCTGGTACTGGTAATAGACACAGTTCAACAACAATTGCAACTCATGCACTCTGGAAGTATTGTCAGATATGGCCTCTTTAAATATACCCATTGACATCATCTCACTTTGTCCCTTACAGATACTTCTTGATACAGAAGATTGCATAGTGTTGAATATTCTGGATGGCATGCCAGAGCTATATGATTGAATTGCTTCATTATTTGTTTTTGCAATTTGCTGTCCTTCGGAATATAAAGCCTTTCTCAGTTTTTTTGTTTTTAATACTCCACAGGATGGTTGCATATCCTAAATACATTTGAGCTTATATCATTCTTACTTTTTCACTTTATATTATCTGGAAGCAGGTGGGTCAGTTATTTTTTGACAAAGTGAACCAAATTGGAGCAACAGCACCGTTTATGTAGACAATTGACCAATAAATCATATTGTTCTGGTTAGTTCTTCTGCGCTAGTATCACTTGTTCAATATATTATATTGAGTGGTCCCCTGATCAGAGAGGTCTGTCAATCTTCGGATCAATTCACCCGCTCTACATTTTCATTTTGCCTATTGGTACAGTCTGATATCTTCACAACTTTACAAACATTTAGACCATTAAGCTTGTTTTCAATTGAACAGTTTCTTGGTTATAGTGTACTCTGAATTTGGACAATATGTAAGAAAGAGGATAGCGTATAATACTAATCCATAGTCAGGCCTCGAGCCTTCTTCAACCTGGATCATATTGATGAGTTGTGGGTCAAATACATCTGGATCGAACAGACTAAGGTAATTTGTATTGCAATCATATGCTACGGAATGATGAATTCCCATATAATTGTATTGTAATAATATCTCTATCCAATTGTGGTCAGAGGTATTAGTTTCAAATGTAGGTATCATATTATTAATACTATATCAGCGCATTGAAGTGGATGCAAATGAATCCACCTTCATTTCAAATACCTATTATTGTGACCATACTGTGACACATGCTTGAATTTTCTGAAGCATAATTGATATTTTTAACAATTCTGAAAATTAGGGGATAAACTGATGATAGTAGTTGCAGCATTCTTATGCTGGTGAGCCTCAAAGAGATTGTTAAGTTATCTATTACTGTTTTGTTCCCTTTGGGCTGGTTCATAATTGTTTCCACCTTATTTATTCACAAAGAAGTTCCAATTGTTGGTCCAATAGATTTCAAATACTTGAAAGCATTCTTGTAGAACTCCCATATTTTAGATTTCAGACACTGTCTGATATTTGACATCTATTCTATACTGTTCTAGATTGGTTGAACATGCTCCTCAGTTGAAACATTCTATATCTGGATACTATCAAGGTACCCTGATGGACAAGCATCAAGAGCTACTCAACTGGTGTTATCAATATATTATACAATATCTGCTCAGCAGTTGATCATACAAGGCTGTATCTCAGTGTGTTCAAATCAACTGTATGTTCCCCACAAAGCTAACTTTTGCTCATTTCCTTACTCATATCACAGCGCACTATCTGCTCCATGGACATTCAGATTGATATATATCTTTGCTACTTGAAGGATGTCTAGTGTTACTAGAAACATAGTAAGAGTGTAGAAAATATATTAGTCATGCTAATTATATCGTGATAGTGAATAGGGAAGTGTAGTCCACTGTCAGTGTTTGTTGCAACTAGTGCTATGATGGCACCACGTGATGATGACTGGTGTGTTCATCGTTTCAATATATTGTATTCAAGCTAGTCTTGACATGTGACAAGTTTCTCTCTTGACATTGAGTAAAATGGCTCCCAGTGTGGTATTTCTTCTTTATTATGTCAAACCTCATTGTTAATTCTGGATCTGTGTGGTGGCAGATAGTATCCCATCACTTGCTGAAAAAAGGTATACAGTAATGCTAATACACTAGAAGTACTTTCAAGGATGGTGGGTTATTCAAATAATTTGCACTGATGGCCTTGATAAAGAGGTACTGTATAGCTTTGAAAACAGCCAATCATCCCTTCATAACAATTCAGGCTGATAAAGTTCCATTTAAGATTCCAATATTACCTCAGAACGATAAGGTTGGTCAACTATGTGATAAAATAAAACCAGGAGATATATTTTCAACCAGCCCTGGTGGTTTACTAGAAACACCTTGTACTTTGACCATGATGTCATGACAATGTACTGTATAATGGTGTTCACAGAAAATGACTATTAAATGAAATTCAGATAGCAGCATCGTGTAACCATAGCCAGAAACTATTCAAGATGATGGGATAGTGGCTAAGTATTATGCTGATTATCAGAAGTTGATGTTTACAATCACCCACAATGATTAGGACTATGGATAGGCTTTACATATCTTCCAATATAATATGATTTCCATTAATATAGTTATCTTTGCAATTAGTTTCATACCATGGTAGAGGATTGTGAAGATGGCAATCAAAATCATAATTCAAGAACAATGCTAATAGCTCAGCAAATAATCAAGATATTTATGTTTATCAATTCCTCATTCATCGTCAATGTTTGAATTGTAATGTTGGCTTGTTGTTTGATCGGTTTTTGCAATGGACACACTTTGCAAGTTCAAAACTCACATCTTTGCAACCATTGCAAAAGATTTCAATCCAACTCATTGTTGTTAACCAATGAGCTGTTATTCTTCAATTGACTGAATCTTCTCCCAATAATTCCAATGTTTCACCTACTTCTCCGGTTTTTAATACTACCCTTATAGTTTATACAGCCTGTATCGATTTTCCTTGCTGTAATATCTACAGCACTGTATATCAGCCCACTGTAGTATATACCTTTTTTATTTCTGTATCTTTTTGTACAAACCTCCATAAATATCCCCCATATTCACATTTAAAGCTTGATTGACACTTGGTTGGAGGTATCTACCTATTTGTCTGCAGGAGCTGTTGCATTAACCTTTGAAGTCAGAGGTGGAGTTGAAGACAACAGTGATTGTACTACTCATTCATATGAGGGTGATGACTTTTATTGGTATGATATCATTCAGGTTGCCTACTTATGGCATATTGCAGTGTGAGTTGGTTTATGGCAAGAATATCAGAAATTCCTGCAACAATGTTCGATTCACTCAATCAATCCAGCCCCAGAGCCTGCTGGCAAGATCTGGAGTTCCAATTACTGTTGCCAATATACACTTGAAATTCAATGTTGTAATTTCTTACCTTGCAGTACATTAGTTTAATTGTACAGAATTGCTATTCTGTGGTTGCTAATAAGTCAGATCCCCCAAAAGCAGCATTCTGGAGTTGTATCAAACCTGTATGGATCACAGATGTTTTGGTGTATTTTGAAGGAGATATGTAAGGAGATGTCAAAGTGATGCTTGTTGCAAACAGTCGAATACATACTACCGTATTCACCGATTATCGGAATAGCTCCCTGGTGTGTGGCTGATCACAATCTGTAACTGGGTGATCAAACTCCACAGCTGTAATGTTTTGGTACAAGAAATATTTTAGCAGTCAGAAAATATCTGCACTTTGCCCTCCAGTGTCTGCAACGAAACCTGTACTGTATTGGTGATATAGCCAAACTGTATGGTACACAGTCTATTATCAATACTCCACTGCACATCAGGTGGCATCCAATTGTAATGTGTGGTGAATGAGCTGTTGTTGCTTAAGCTGCTTAGAAGGAGGGTAAGAGAATTTCATAGAATACCCTGCCATGGAAGTTGAGATATTTGGGATTGCACACAAAAATCTGATACAAGTGTATGGAGCCAAGAGTAGGATAATAGAGTATGTATTCTGTATAAGTTACCAATTAAGTATACTCCCCATCTGCAAGTCAATATCTGTTATACTGTAATCTCAATGTGTTCCCCTCTGCAAATATCAGTATTGGTGGTGGTGAGACATTGATTTTCCAACCCCAACTGCTTCCTGGCACTTTGTGTGTACCACACCTCTCTTCTTCCCTGTCCCATATAACGTTTTATTAAAACTTCAAAGAAAACAAGAATATTGTAAATCCAAGAATCAAGTATAAAGTCAAAGTAAAAATGTAAATCTACAGGAATCAAATATACCCAGAGGATACAAATAAACTCAAAGGAAATAGAAAAACTCAAAGGAAACAAATTAACACATTTAGGGATTTACCCCTTGCAAATCCACCATTTCCAGCTTCCTTCCATTTGCACATTCAATATTTTATCGTATCTGACAGAGTTGAACTGGTTACCAAGCTGAGTATGAAACAGAACCACTACGTGATGGATTGTATATATAGCTGCTGGAATATGTGTCTGAGTCCCGTGAATGACTTACTTACTTCATTTACTGCTTGTCAAATAATTGACACATTATATTCCCCAGTACTCACTGAGGCGGATCTAACATCCTAGTATCATACTGCAGGATTGTCTTGCAGTCCATGTTGGGGCTGAGCCAAACTGATGTGTAACTCACTTCATCATCATTTAGCATGTTGTCATCAAAACTGCTGTCCCTGCTGTTGGGTGTGCAAAGTTGATTTGGCCTTTTGTTACACTTTGGCATGGAAAGGGTAGGCTTTTCTTCAGCAGTACTGGATCTGTATTAGATGGGATTTGGGGGGGTTATACCAGGCTATATTATGGTGGGATTTGGCCATCTGATTCTGGTCTCTTTGTCAGCAGGATTTGGAGCGACAGTCATTGTCATGTTTATCTTAGATTTCTTGGTGTGCTTGGGTGTAATCTCTTTTTCCATTGAACTATTTTGGTTACTAGCACCAGCTCTATATTCATTGCTATCTTATGCCCTATCCATCAGTTGCTCTGCCACATTAGTTGCATTCTATTTCCATTCTCTTCCTTTGCTTCATAGGGTGGGGAGTAGAAGAATCTTATGCATTTCGGAGAGAGAAGATGTTGCAGGTATCCTTGGTTGGGAGCATAGTCTCAACTGCAATGGTAGGATGTCAATTGGCATGGGCGTAGTAATTCATGCCAGGGTAATTACTAATTGGCATTGCTAACTGCTGTCATTATTTCACGCCCATAACTTCATTGTCAATTCCATCTTCCAGTGTTGGGCAGCTATGGTATAACAACTGTTTAACATCCTGGAAGTTCCCAGAAGTATGCAACTTTTTGGCCTTGGACTTTTAGGTGTAACTTGATGAGGCAGTTATTATATGTGAAGTAGAGATATCCCATTGCCAACTCAGGCTGTATGGATGATTTGCTGGTAATGTCAGTAAATTGCAGCAACTTATAACATATATCAGGATTGCAAAGAATTGTCCCGAGTGTGGAATTGTACTGTCACCGGTTCAACACCTTGTCAGATCCTTTAATCTTCCTCCCCTGTGCTGATTTGTACAGTTCAGTTATCACAGTTACATGGCCAGAACTATCATGGTCAATTTGGTCATTATTGGATGCTTGTACTTCACATTCTTCCATTGAATGATTGTTCTGCCAAGTGTAATTGTAATTTTGCCTAGGGGTTTGCAGTATTGGTAATGTATGCAAAGAAGTCTGAAATCTCGAAATTTGAGTCACCTTGGCTGTCAGTGGTGAGCTTCTGAGCCAGCATCCTGATAGCTTGTGGTCACACTCCCACAAATGTATTGATGAAGAAGTCCTTGCTGATTTATGCTCTTGTTTCTCATGATAGGGATACTGGAGTGTTATGGTAGCAAATACAGAGATATCTGCAAAGTAAGCTTATATAGTAACCATGGTGGTGGTGGGGCTGCAGTGGTGATAGCAGCAGTGTAGTTGAGGTTCATAGCGGCTATAATTAAAGTATAATATTCATTGAAATCAGTGGCACAGGTACTGCTGTAATGTCATGAATTGACCTAAAGATTATCTTGCTGTACATTAGTTGTCTGTTATGTTAAGGTAAAAATATCGAGAACAGTTGTCAATGTGTAAAGGGGATTGAACTGTACAGCATTGTGGCTGTCAGTCTTTAAGGGTGTAGGTGGGAAAAGATTCTAATATACCAGCAGGGGTATCATATACCAATTTCCACTTCAGCCTGTCGTTATGTTTTTTTCTATATCCCCAGTGTGCTATTCTCATATCTTGTCACAACTTTCTCGCTTTCCCATCTTCTCAACAGCATTTATATAGTGGTTGGGCAAATGATGCTTATTGATTCTGTGTGCTGTTCTGAATCTTCTGACTATTAATATGGTAGTTATAGACTTCTTAAACTTGAGGTTAAGAGAAGATTTGGGTAGAATGATAAGATTGTTTGATGTAACATGTGTGCATCTCAGCCAATAGGGCTATTGCTTTCCCCTACATCTCAAAAATCTATTCAAGTATGTGGTTTGATTATTGTCAACTTTTAACTTGAGACTTTGATTGCGTATCTGTCCATTTCATCGTTTGTCATTTCACCCAACACAATCGATCCCCTCCATTCGCCCATTGTCCTCTGGATAACTGCCTGGACCGGTGGTCTGCTGGTACCCAATATCCAAGATGCAATTTATTTATCAACTCATTATCCCTTACAATATCCTCTGCCGCTATTCCTCATTGTTTTTCCAATTCTTTCTCTCTAACTCAAGCTAATCAGTACGTTTTTTATATTGGCAGCCAGCTACTACTTGAACCTCAAGTGCTGCACAATTCTCCACATGGGTAATCATAAGATGTACTCATACATCGGGTACCCTCTATACCTTCCTTGCATGAAATTATTTTCCGGAGTCAAATACCATCTATCCAGCCAACAAGCTCTGCTCTAATGAGCTCTTGCAGTTGATATATTCCAAAGCTGTGAGTCACTTCTTTGATATCATAGAGTCTGGGCTACCTAGCATGGGGTATGACACTGTAAAGGCACTCAATCATGGCTTTGTGATTGAGAACAAACTGATCGATTTACAAGACTGCCACTTGGACACCGGCTGCTATGTTGAATTAATCTTAGTTGGCATCTCTCAACCTCTTCAGATCTTGTAGAGCATCATTGATATGCACCTACTGTTGTGCAAGTTGTACTGCATTAGGTGCTATCAATTATACAGTATTGCCAGTTCCTTGGTTCCAGTTGTTGGCATTGTGTATTAACACATCTAGCTCTTTACACTGCAGTAAGTACAGTATCACCTTCAAGGAATTCTCAAATGGATTTTCGCACTCCAGGCAGCCACTCTACCACTGCATCTTCATATCTGCACTATGTGCCCTTCACCCCAACATCAACAATGAATATTTGTGGAATTGATGCCATGTGGTAATTAAGTATTCTTCTGAATAGTTGGACAAATCTGAATGTACAACTGTGAGCACCCAGTACCGGTCAAAATGTCCAAGACATGCCTTCGATACTCTCAAAAGCCATATAGTCTAGGCTGTTATTGTGCAATACATGGTAGTGGTAAACAGAGTATAAATTAATTAGTGAAGAAATTGGCAACCTGGTGGATATTTCAGATAACTCTTCAATATTGAATGCTATTCCATTGTCCTTAAGCATCCGCTGATTGGCACTTGTAATAGGTCTTGGTAGTTCAACATCATCATTTGTACATTATGACTTCTACAATGACTCTAATTGAGCACATTATCTATTCTGCATTATACCCAGAAGGGATTCTTATTCCTTTGGCAATAATGTGTTCCCTCTCTGCAACTGATATACTAATCCTTATAAAAGTTCTGTTATTTGTTCAGTTCAGGTGATAGCACTTGAATGATCCTCCATCCCAAAATCTGAGTGACATCATGAATCTGGAAATGGAACTAGCAGATTGAGTTATGCATTTGTAATGGGTCTGCATGTAGGCCCCTGTTGTGCTGGGATCTTGAGTAAACACTGCTAAGTTGACAGAAAAGAAAGTGGTTTGTTTTTCACATAATTCTTAAGTCAAGCTATTGAATGAAATCTAAATCAAAGTTGCTGATTTATTTTTAAATATTGTACTTTTTTTACTGAAGCTTCTTCAACTATTGTACACTCTTCTGAAACAATCCTCCTACCCAACCATCAGATTATCACCCCTTTTTCCTCTTTCCACAAGTTTTGCAAGTTCACACCACTTCTCAGCTTCCTTGCTACATTGAATAGCCCCTCTCTTATTAACATCTGTTGATATCCTTTTACTATTTTCTGCTTTTTTCAGCCATATAACCTCATTATCTTCCTTTAAAGTGCACCTTTCATATCAACACACCCCTGCTCATCTCCTTTCTGTATAATTTGCACTCTTCTATCACTATTTGGTCCAAGCAGGAAATCCTACCCATCGCAATCTGGTACTGGAATTACTATCTTCCTCGTTTGGATATATATCTGGCAGGGGCAGGGCCGAATATCTTGATGGAAAGTATAATTTGCCAACGGAATACCGATGGGCATGACAATTTCATGGATTTTGACTGGCACAGATTGTACTACATTTGTCAAATCCAAAACATTATATTCATAAGAAATCATCATCCAGTTGGCATTTTTGCACTTCAAGTTTAACCATCTGTCAACCTCTCTACTCATGACACCAATCCTGGATTAACCATTGAAGAGTATACTATGTACAGAGTCAGCAATCTTGCAGAGAGGAATTTGACTGACTGTCAAGGTTTGAATTATGACCTACCTGATGAGACGTTCCAGGCCTGGGCAGGCCGAAAATGATAGGGGTTTTCCCTCACTATTAGTAATGGTACATGATAGATCGCAGCACATACAATTGAGTCACATGAGAATTCTTTCCATAACACCAGTTTATCGAACCACATCACGGTAGCCTGTTGAGAAACCTTGAGCGCAATTTCACTTCAGCCAGATATATGATCAGTTGGGAAAAGGCACGCCTTCGCTTGCAGATTCAAATATGATGATGCAACTAAATCACAATTACTGGGATGTCTAGATTAAGAGACATCAGCAGTGCACATAGTTATTGGCCATACCTACTGTATCTTATCTAGTGGGAGAACACACAGTTAAGTTGTGATTATGCAGAGGTAGATATGCTGCAGATGTCAAGCAATATACAAGTAATCAGAACCAATGAGCTTTGCTACTTGCGGTAATTCCCAGTTATCAATGAGTCGAGACCTCTGTATGCAGTATCTGCAGTATTATTGACTTTGGTTGGAGATAACTGGCCAGAAGCAACCCAGCTCCATGGTATGAGTTAGAATGCATCGGAATGCTACTTGATAGTTGTAATCTCGGCTGGGGAAGTATCAGTTGGTCTTCGATGTAATCTTTTATGCACTAGCTGAATAGCCAGATTATTGTGAGGCATTAATATAATTGTGATAAGCACTGTTAGGTGACTGGCCTGCAGGATGTTCCAACTACTGAACACATGAGACCACGGTGTCCAAGATGAAGTTCTAAGCTGTTATATGATACGATTAGATATTTTGCGTGAGGATTGCCCTTGTTGTGAGCATAGTGTAAAAGAAGCACCTGTGCATGATCACGATTCCCTTGCGGACATTGTGGCTACATCAACGGGGCATTTTCTACAACAGGCAATGTTAACAGTAATGTGCTATCTATCTATCATGGTGTCATAGCAAGAATTCTAATCGGGATTATCCTGACAACTCAACTATACAGAGCTCAGATTGTTCCTGCAATGAGAAGAATAATGCTCTAGCAGCAATCTACAGTAAGATATTCGCAGTGAAGAACACCTTAAAACAATATTAGGAATTCTATGCACTATTGGTTTTCATCGTCTTACTGTTGTGAGACAAATTCACCTTCATAAGCCACTGAAAGAAACCCAAACATCTGAAGTGAACTGGCAAATACTGTATTTCTACTTACTAGTCACGTGTATCACTGACAGTATTCAATGATCTGGTCACGGAGTTTGGAGTCATATACATATCTCATGAAGTATGCAGATAATGTCTACTCACTTTCTTGTCATTGCAATTTGCAGCTGTCACTGGTTTCCACAACAACATTTGTACATAGGTCACAACCAGTCTGAATCTGAACTAACAATTCCCGGAGATTGTTCATCCCCATGATATCATGGACAAAATTCTGGATATTAATTTGTTGCTGGAAAAGTTTCCAAGCAGTAGAGTCTTGGGATAAGATGAAAGAAAAAGAGCAAGACGATAGTTGAATAGGCAGCTGTACCCAGTTCAAATTCATACTGTATTGATTAGTGTGATTAAGCACCCCAGTAAGAGAAGTGACATTGAGATTGACTATCAATTGTGCAGTAGGTGTTGTTTGGGTAACTGGTTTCTCGGTAGGCACTGAGTCCATTTTAGTCATTCGAGGTTGTATTAAAGTCATTTCACCAGCATCACTCGACCCACAGCATGGAATATTGTTATTGAGTTTGCTAATGCTGTGGAATTTGTTGTTTTCAATATTCAGCATTGGTGGTTTATATTGGAATTATTGCAAGGTTTTTGAAGCCTTCAGAGCTGTTTTTTGAAAGGCGTCTACCTCAGCTAGTGTCTTGCACAGTACCACTGCATTTCTAATACTTTGTTTATTCTTGATAGTAGCATTCATTGGAATCTTCAGAATCAGCACCTAAATCAATCCCTGGTTAACTTCGCTGCTAATTTGCTTATATATTCTCTTCCTCCCCTCAGCAACAATGGCATAACCCATTTGCATACCAACCACTGTGAACCTTTTTTCTTTCTCTTTATTGTCTAACAGTATATCTTTCTCCTGCTTCAATTTGCTCTTCTACTCTTCATCTCACACACTTGCACCTCCCTCCCCATCTCGCTACTCCGTCTGGTTACTCAGTTTTATGATACAGTCTCTGTTACATGTCACAATTCTCAGTTCATCATCTTGACAGTATCCTGGAATATTTCATATCAGGAGTACAGGAAGGTTGCGATGAATGCTTCAGATGCCAAGTCTAATCCAGAGTGAGATCAGAGGTTGTCATATGATTCAATTAACCTGCTAATATTTGCACCTCTAATTTCTGAGGGAGCCATGGTTTCTGGCAGTGCCATTTGTTCTATTCCTTAGCATGGTAGAGGGTCAAAGATTCAATAATTACTTATAATCCCGTAAATAGCTGGATTATGCATTGGCTGAGGATTCTCCCCTACCTGCTTGAACCAGTGGCAGTGGAGGAAGATAATCTGTACTCAGCGGATGATCTGATCGGTACTGTGGATGTAGTTTAGAGATTGATTAGCTGTTCAGACCATAAATGGAATAATTGACGGTATTTGAGTTTGTGGAAAGGGAAATTGGAGACAATTGGCCATCTTCTTTTAGGTGAGCTCTGTCTTTGGTATTCATTTGAATCCAGCTTGAATACCTTTCGGGGGTTTCTCTCTCACCTTCCAGCCACAATATCCTTTGCATGTTACCAATTCTCTGTTACCCTGTACAACAATAAGTACTATGTTAAACTGTTGTTATGATATTTTCAGCACAGAGGGCTCCCTTTCTTAGTATTCTTTCAAATCAGACTTACCCATCAGATGGCAATGACATAGTTTTGCTGGTGTCGTATTATTCTGGTATAGGGTAAGTTTCTTGTCAGGAAGTTTGTACCATCTACAAGGTTTTGTCTGTTAACATAAAAATAGGTCACCGCCATTTTCTTTTCATTTGTCATATTTGTGAGACAGGTGCATGTCTGTCATAGGTAAAATAGGTTAGAGAATTTTTTCCCTGTTCAGCCTGTTTGTGAGATCAGTGACTGTTTCATTGTACTTATCACATTTGCAACTTGGGTACAGTAATCTTGAGTTTTGTCGCATTTGAATGGTTACTCCTTTGTTTTTAGTATTTGTACAGGTATACTATTGGTGTCTTTTATTCCACTTAAGATGATATATGCAGCCTTGTAATATGAGCCATTCATGTTCACTACTGTTGGTACTACCCCGCTGCACCTCAGTATTACATAAAGTATTTGCTTTAAACTCAGAGTTGACTACTTGGAACAATTGCTATTCTCCATATGGTTCCAACCCAGGTCATGGGGGTCTTTTCAGGTATTCTCTGCTCTGCTGTGCAAACTTGAATCTGGGTGTAGCCTACATTTGTTGTGAAATGGTGCATCAGCAAAATGTAAAATGGTTTGGAAGTCATAACCGAACACCTCAGCAACTCTGAACAGCCACACTGATCCTTCCAGATGCTCCAAGATGTTCCCAGATAGGCTGAATGCAAAGCGATGTGCTCTCAGGTGCTCCAAGACTACTTCACCGGTGCTCCTGAATACTACGGAAGTTGTGGAACAGAATACAAGGATATCCTGAAGAGTGTATAGGTGTCTTCAAAATGCTACCAAATCAAAGTATTAGAATGTGCAAATTTCGGAGCTATTGGGAGTATTGGGAGTATCGGCGGCGTCTCCAAGACTATTCCGGTGCACCTCGAACCTGGAGGCATACTCTTCGGGAGTGATTATTATAATGTTTAAGTCAAATAGTACAATTCCATTAACAATCTTCCTCCTGCACACCTTGATCCAGGTATGTAAGTTTAATATACAGTCCAGTAGGTATCTAAATCCACATGATTATTTACAAGCCATACGCTATCGATTCTGTCAGATGCAGCATTCTCTCGCACCAAATGTGCCGGTCCAACAATTGCTCCGACACGTACAATATGCATCTTATCAGTCTGTTTGACAACCTGGATGAACCCGTCAACACAATTAGCCCAACCATGCAGATCTTTGTACTTTGCTGGAATCACCACCGCATATTCTTGAGGTTGAGGACGTAATATCCATTGTTTAGTCATCTTGCACCTCTTAGAAAAGGTTGGTATCGGTTTTCCGGCAGGCAGGCACTCCTGAAATTGGAGGATCTGATTCGGTGGAGTCCAGCTAAAGTATAATACAGGAAAAGAAGGAACACGGCCTTGGAAGGTGTTATCGAGGTCACTTTCCGTATATTGGACCCAGATGTTATGAGATTCTGGCATGATCCCTTGGTTGGCATTGGTATATTCTACCTTGCAATCAAGTCCCAGATGCTCAACAGATGTAGGGCAGTGAAATGGTTGACGGTAGTACAACAGCCCATTGTGAAGTTTCATAAATATAGTGTCTATGAGTACATTCTGATCAGATCCGAGCACCAGTCCACAAACCTCGTGTCCCCAGTCCTCTTCAATTTGTGCACCGCATAACTGACCAAAGTTGGGAATTCCGAAATCTTCTGATGCATCTCTGAGTAAGGTTAATTTGATATTTCTGCACACGCCGCGGACATGGGTTTCTCTCAAATGATGTACCTGTTGTGATACGGGGCGGAAGAATGGCTCTTCCTGACAATGCTGGACGCGTAAAGGATGGGCTCTGCGAGTATTTCGCCGTTTATCGGCAGCTGACAGGAGGTTGAAAACTTTTGCAGAGTCAATATCGTACCAGCCTTGGAGGGCAAGATGAGACAGAATCTTCTCCATATAGTCAAGACCGGTACACCGGTCATTGTGCTTGAGCATCTGTCGAGTGTAATTGACTTTATTTGTAGATCGATATGCCTCTTTCAAATTGGCGATATGTAGCTGTTCAGAAATATCAGTGGTGAAATTGTCGCCAGAACCCATTCGCCGAATTGACTCTGATATATGGCTCACAAGATGCATCACTGGATATCCGAAATGGATTACACGCTTTTCGATGGTTTCCGGAGCTCCTGAACGCCAATTTCCTGCCACCAAGCTTCAAATTCGATCAAGCGCATGGAAAATTCCTTCTGATAACGCATCTGCTCATTCGAAGTGACACCATGAATCTCTCTCTCCAGCTGATTCGCAATGCGGTCCGTATCAGCGATAATCAAGGTGGTGGCTCCAGTGTCAGCATGGGATAGACGGACCTGAAATTCCACACGCTTGTCGGCTGTCTTGTTTGCCGCTCCATGAACCTCTTCTTCTGCAGCAGTTTTCATTTGGGCAAGTTTTTTGGCGAATGTGCTTCTGGGACCGGTTGCTTTAGTCCCAATTTCCTGCAATAGTTGTCGCTTATGATGTTGGAATAATTCATCGAAAAGCTTGCTTTTAACAGGTGTCACCTGATGGATTTCGCGCTCCAATCGCTCTTTTGCACTTTGCCAATCAGCATCTGACCATATGGTTGCCGCTTGTCGGGCTCAATTCAGGCGCACCTGAAATTGCCTTCGTTTTGTTGTTGTAACCTTTTCAGCCCCGTACACCTGAACCTATATTGCACCACGGATTGTATGAATCTTTTGTTCTTGTAACTGATGGGATTCTCTTGCCAACAGTTCATCCACTTGGGCCTTCGCAGACTTCGACATTAGCTGTTCTCGAACAGCGCCCTTCTTCTTGTACAATCCGTTCAGCGCATCATCTTGTGCTGTGAGGGATAGGTCAGAGTGATTTTGTTGGCTGACAAGTAGAGAGAATTCACATAATGCCCGCACTGCTCCCATCACCATTTCATCAGAGGCTGTTTCCACTGGAGTTTTCCCATCATCCTTGCAGCAGTCAAGAATTGGAGCGCAATTCACTGCCAGTGATCTGATCATGCCCCGGATCTCTTTTTCCTGCCAGGAGCTGCTTTTCATTGAATCGAATGGGGTAGAGAAGAGCTGGAGGCCCGGATATCGTGGTACCGACGTGAATCGATTGTCAAATTGATCCTTGACATTTCGAGCTTTCAGGTATTACAGCAGCCAGTGCAATAAGTCTTTAACTAAACCCAGGAGCAGCTGATGCAATTCATCAGGCTGCCAAAGGCGATATACATTGCAGAGAGGGTATTGCCAGAACTGGTTGCGGATTGGAT